>Ga0307512_10002469_pt1 | contig 23288 bp, 23 predicted proteins | sample 14_EM_MG_FD_200267 | JGI IMG/M metagenome (GOLD analysis project Ga0307512, IMG submission 200267) | Populus trichocarpa ectomycorrhiza microbial communities from riparian zone in the Pacific Northwest, United States - 14_EM | ecosystem: Host-associated > Plants > Roots > Unclassified | place...
AATCTGCCAAGACTGACATTAATTGACAGCTAGCATACTGTATATGCTCTAATAGTATTACCAGTGAATTCCATTTACAATGGGTGATAAAACAGGAGGGGTTAGGAGGTGGGCAAAAATCCGCCAGCTTCATAGACTCTCACTCACATTTTCATCTTACTCACAATTGGACCATTTGACTAGATTTTTGGATTGACATGTAGGCCTTGGAGTTGTCTATTATACTGCTCTCTCTGATATTCTCTCCATTGTGTGGTTGTTGAGCAATTTGCAATTTTGAAAAAAATTCCGGGATTTACAAGGTGTCCCGCTAGCAGCTTGTTAGGTATGGGCGCTGGGCGTTCCCACGCCCCTAGTAAGGCGCCTGGGCTGTATGCATGAGGTGCAGACACAGCATACATAGGTCTTGGCGCTTCAGTAGACCGAGGATTTGTTACAGCATGAATCCTATCACATTGTGAACAGGGCCGTGAGTCCCTGCTTACTTGCATTTTGCTTATCGTTGGCTGCGCATGTAATTCTGTGCTGTTGCAACTTAACTGTGCAGTTTCCCGCTAGATAAGGGATACTAGATGTGGTCAATACTTATGTGCACTGCTGAAGGTATTTCAATTCCCAGTAAAGGCATCATAATTGCATCATCAGACTTGGATCTGCTAGTGCGCATTGACTCGTCACTAATTGATCGACACATGGCTCCAGAGTTATCCTGCTAAGAATCAGTTGACTGACACAGAAGTTATGCTTTTGTAGATAGGTGTTATGCAATTAAGTATCTACTATTCCATAAACTTGTATCATTACCTCTGCTAGGGGAGAACCCCTAACACTACATCACTCTCTAGGACCAGTGACCCAACAGTAGCTCCGTCAAAAGTAGTGAACAAAACAAATGATAGCACTCAGTTAGCAAAAGAAATGAAACAAAAGAAAAATAACATAAAAATCAATTTTTCTTTGTGCGCCATCACGTTTTACTCTTCTTGCCCATTTGAATCTTCGCTTCCTTTAATTCGATTCTTTTATCTTTTTCCATATTCGAGTTTTCCCTATAAAATGTTTCAAACAAATTCTCGTGTGTTATCATTGACAATCTCAAATGATTCCTAAGCATTTTCCCCATGCAATAATCCTTCGCACTTGACTAGAACCACATGCTTCCTTGCATCATCAATTCGAGGTCCGCTTGCGATTATCGATTCCATGATCCATCCTGCATTATCTGCTTCGATATGAATGACCTTCTTTCCTGGATTGGTTCCTCAATATTGTTCCAACAAGGAGACATCAAAAGTCAGATGTAATGTGCACCATGATGGTAATTCCAACTTGCAGTATCGAGTAAGATGTCCGACCAAAATCGCTTCAAAAGGTCCGTATTTCTGCATTGTCGTTTGGATCGAATATTTTTTCTGTTGGGCTTAAAATTTCTCCATTCTTAAAGTCCTCGATCGTCCTTCGTTTCTTGTTATAGTGATTTCCCATTGACCCTCTGACTTTCTCCAGATTATCCTATAGCGTCCTATGGACTCCTGTGATATAATGACTGAACAATTCCGAAGCCGGATTTTTGAATGACACCTTTGTTGGCAAATTCATTTTGTGTTGATACCCATGATTTGCATAAAACGGGGATATTTTCGTGGAGCAATGTTGCGAATTATTACAAGTGAACTCGGCAATGGGTAACATTTCGGCCCAATCGTTCTGCTCATCATTACAATGTGATCGGACATAGGCTTCAATCACTTGATTGATCCTTTCTGTTTGTCTGTCTGGCTGAGGATGGAAAGCCGTGCTCATAGATCTTTCAATTCCTAGGAAGGTGTAGAGATCCATGAAGTATTATCCAGAAATGTTCCATCTCTGTCCAAAACCAAATCCTCCAGAAACCCACACTACTTCCATACATTGTTTAGATATGCTTTTGTGACTGTCGGTGAATCTTGTTTGTCTATTGGTATGAAGTGTGCCAGTTTCGTAAACCAATCTACTACCACTAAGATATAAATGAATCCCTCTGAATTTAGTAGATCCATAATAAAATCCATTGATATATGTGTCCAGGGTTTACCTGGTAGTTCGAGGGGATGCAATAAGCCAAGTTTCGCATGCCTGGGTGGCTTGGTCCTTTGGCTCAGATGTCGCATTCAGTGCAGAACTGTCAAACATCGCCTTCCATGAGTGGCAGGTAGAAATTTCAGCTAATTCATTCCCTGCTACGATCTCTTCCGAAATGTCCTGCCACTTTAGAAACATGCTCTGACATCATTATTCATTCTTTTGTTTTCTTCCGTGTATATAACCTTCCTTTGCAGCACAACAAACTATCTTCAATGGCATAATTGAAATCCACATGATCATCCTTTCCTATTGATTTGCAAATTGCCCTATACTGATCATCCAGCATTGCATCTTGCTAGATCCTTTCTTTTTGTTATTGTAATAACAGGTCAATATCTAAGGCCGCTATATGTATGGTTTCATTATCGTCGTTTTCGGTTTCCATAGCGCCTATCGCTAGCCATTGTTCGGAACAGAACAGTGGTTTCTCCATTATTGCTGTGGTACATCCCCCTCAAGAGGTGTACAACAGGCACCTTGAATGTATATCGGCTTTGTGGTTGGCTGATCCTAGTGTGAGCAATGGGTCCAGGTGACACGCCAGCGGTCTGGGTTTGGACCTCAAAAACAGTTCAGTTCAGTTGCAGAACCGTCCAACATCCCGACCCGCTGCATCTCGGTGGGCTAAACACGGTACCATACCAGCCAACCAGCAGGCTTTGCCAGGTTTGGCTAGACATGTACGTTCCAATCTCCGGTTCAGTGTTTCGGGGTTTTCTATTGATGGTTGCATTTTGATATCCTACGGCTAATCGTAAAATATCAACTTTGGTACCCCATTGTCCTCTTCGGATTCAGCGGCCACCTTTATAACCAAAATCAAGTGGGACACACTCCCTGCCCAATTCTGAACATGATAGTCAACGGCACGTCAATGATTTCTGGTCTTGCATCATGGGTCATTTCAGGTGGCGATTGGATTGAGACGATCAAAAATCAGGCATTGGCTGCATTTCAAAGCCAAAGACGAAGTGACACGCTCAATGCCCCATTCTGAAAATGAGCGTCAACGGAGCGTCAACGATTGTTAATCTTGTAAATCAGGTAACTGACGAGTGATTTGGTCTTTGTTATAAATAAGCGTACTATTGGCCACCTTTATGGCCAAAGAGAAAACGACACACTCCCTGCCCGATCTTGAAAATGAGGGTCAACGGAGCGTTAACCATTTTTAGTCTTCTAAGTCAGGTAATTGAAAAGTGATTTGGTCTTTGTTATACAGAAGCGTAGCATTGACCGCCTTCATAGGCCAAAGAGAGAGCGACACGCTTCCTGCCCAATCTTGAAAATGAGCATCAACCCAGCGTCAATGAATGTTGAACTTGCATGTTGGTTAATCAAAGAGCGAGATGGCGGCTGATGTCTATATACTGAGTTTTCACCAGTTTTATCAGCTGAAATGTTCATGCACACTAGGTTGCAGCTGTGAGATGAAATACGTTCTGATTTTCTGGGAAGCTGCCGCGGGAACATCTCTTGCTTTTCAGCCTATAAAGGCTGCCAAAACCTTGTTTATTAATGTCTGTGATTATTTGCCACCTAGATTACCCAAGATGCAAGACCAGAAATCATTGTCGCTTGGTTGAGGCTCATTGTCAAGATGGGGTAGGGAGAGTGTAACATTCCCATTTGCCTATAAAGGTGACCAATACAATGATTATACATAACAATGACTAATTAACATTATATTAACTTGACTTAAAGGACAAAAAATCGTTGATGCTCCGTTGACGCTCTTGTTGCCAGAGGCGTATCTAGTGTGACCAACAGTTGAAGAACGTCACTTCGGGTCCGGGTCTGGGTCCAAATTGAACCTTTGCCCAATTGGCAGTCTGGGTTGTCAATTAACCTGAACTGTCAACTCGGGTACGGGTCAATCGTAAGCTCCCAACCCTTCTGAATTGGGAGGGTTGTCAGCGGGTCCATCCATCGATCCATATAAGGCTAGTGTTAGCAACAGTTCCGGGTTACCCGGCTGCGGTCCGGGTTGTTACCCAGAAAACAGCGGTACCCGCCGGGTTCAGAGACGGGTTCGAACCGGACCCCGGTTCCATTTTACGGTTCCTACAACTTTGGCTCCAATTAAGTATTTGAGTTCTGATCGTATCATGACATGATCAGTATGTAAATTGTGCAGCATTGGTCGCTCTTTCACCTCCCGCATTCAGATTTGCGATCCGACTGATATTCGTTGAGTGGCTGGGAAATAAAGGCAGAATTTAAGCGAAATTGGCGGGTTTTCGATCGCGACTCAACGAATGCTTGTCGGATCGCAAATCTGGAAGTGGGAGGTGAAAGAGCGACTAAAACTGCACAATCTACGTATTGAACATGTTGTGATACGATCAGAACTCAAATACTCAATTGTAGCAAGGAATGTTGACTTTCGAGGAGCGGATTTTGTGTGGAAACCCGTTGCAAGGGTTCGGTTCCGGGTTAGAACCGGACCCGGAACCGACCGGGGAATTTGGACCCATTGCCAACAGTATACAAGGCTCTTGTTTTTGAACTTTGTTAATAGTATTTTATCAAAATCGCGTTTTAAACAACCAATGATATGTTATTGCATGCTTTGCAGTGTGCAATATTGATTAATTTGGAATCAGTGTTTGACCTTTGATAAATTGTATTTTTGCCTGTCAGGGCGGTCAATAATTCCATTATGAATGCGAAGATTTGCGTGATGCCTGGATTACCTCATACGCAACAACTAGAACTGTTGACGCTCTGTTGACGTTCATTTTCAGGATGCGGCAGGGAGCATGTCGCTGTTGTTTTTGCCAGTCAACGATTCCAATATGTGATGAATGGATGTCGGGAACCAATTGGAACATGAATTACCGAAGATGTGAAGGTGAAAATGATTGATGCTCCGTTGAAGCTCATTCCCAGGATGGGTCACGGACCATGTTGCTGTAGTTATTCCCAGTAAAGGCTGCGACGATGTGATACATGGATGTCTGCAACCACTCGGAACATGAATCATCCATGACGCAACGCTAAAGATCGTTGACCCTCCATTGATGCTCATTCTCAGAATGAGACTGTGCCAGTGTTGCTGTCTCGTTTGCCTGTAAAAGCTGCCAATACATTGTTAATGCATAATAGCGACCAAATCACGGTGTAATTACTGTACTTACAAAACCACATATCATTGATGCTCCCTTGATGCTCATTCTCAGAATGGGGAGGTGACTGTGTTGCTGTTTCTGTTGCCTATACAAGCTGCCAATACATCGGGTATGCATAAGAGCGACCAAAGCAGTGTGTAATTACTGTACTTACCAAACCACAAATCGTTGACTGTCCGTTGATGCTCATTTTAATGTACTGTCCATTCAACATCTGCTGCCATCGATAATAGTTTTCATCATGATTTTAACCTATTGGTAGTCTTTCTAACAGATTGAGACAGGGCCCTGTGGCAAAGCCGAGCGCAGTAACATTCTTGCACTGTTCGCTCTCACACAACTACAATTTATGTATCTTGCTAAAAGCTTCATTGTGCCTGCTATACATCTGTTAATCAATTGATATTCACAAGCCACTGCTCACTGTTCGCCCATAATGTATTTCTAACTAAAACTCTCAGTCAAGATACATACAGAAGGTGGTGAAACATTGAAGCATTCGGTCCTACATTTTCTTCACTCCCTTACTCCTCCTCGTTTCGATTGCATGGACCGTCATCAACACCCTATTAGCCTGTCTCTTTGGCTTCCTTGTGGGCTGAATCAATCCGGAAACACTTGGCGCGGTGCTCACATCCCGCTGCTCTGGGCATTCCAGATCCTCGATGCTATTGCCTTGCTCTATATCAGATTCAACGTCTGCCGCGCAATCGGCTTCGCTGCCATTTGGAATATTTATGTCCCCATTCAAGTTGAGCCTAACTGCAGTGTCCGAAATGCATTCAGGTGTGCTATCCTCATCAATTTCGAATGGATGACAGATGATTCTCCAGATTCAGCGGATATTGAATATTTGAGTTCGTCCTCCAGGGAGGTCATTTGCGGACAAAGGTGGTGGTAATGAAGATCTTTCTGACAATTTGAATGGAGACGCACCATCATGGTGAAATTGTGACCACAAGGCATTGACGATCGCTTCTGTGTCCGACATGTATCCCACAGCGGTCATCTGCTTGTTTTGAGCGCGAGATTCCTTCTGGGTAGCACGTAGGTTTTGGCTGCCCTGCCACGTCTCCCAAAAGTGGTGAACCTGGGCCATTCGGGGCAATTTGCATTCCTCCACCTCTTTCTTCATTTCTGAGTCGTTTTCTGTGTGCGTTGAATCGAAATCTGGCACAGAGCCGGCCAAAATCCCGTTATTGGCTGGGGCAAACTGCCTTACAATGACTGTTTCGCGGAAGGTCTCACCTGTGGTTTTCGACTGCATTCAGCTGATAACATCTCCGCCAAGGGAGAAACTAGCCTTCACTCCGACACCATGTTGTATGATGGAGAATCTGTCGCGCACCACATTGGAATGATTGGCGTACTTTGAGTGCATTTCCTCCTGATAACCCCACCAGCCGGGCATGTCCGGCAACCAAAATGTATTACTAATCTCCATTGGGTCCGAGTGGTAATCATTGAGATTTGGATTACTTTGCCCCCAGTTCATTGGTGCTGCAGGCGCCAAATTCAAATAGAGCCTGGCGGCGGTCAATAAAGGTGCTGCATGATCGCATCATCCGGGTGTCGTCTCAGCCACATTGTTAGGCATCAAGTATACTCCATTATCGCGGGACAAATCAGATGGATCAAAGGATGATCGACAGGATCCTCAAGAGGTTGCAGAGGGGATGAGATTGCTGCTCGGAAAGCTTTGGTGCATATTGACTGACACACGTCGATGTTTGGCACAGTAATCATTCCCCACATGCTTTGGAAAGGCCTCTTGGTATTACTTAGTATAGGATGTCTCATCCTCAGGATTGATATCAATTCCCTTGTCCCACTTTTCACAAGATCGCAACTTCCGAAAAGGATTGAGGATAATTGCAGAGATGAGAAGCATTCCCATCGTTGGAGTTACTGCCGTGTAGTATTTGTACAGATTCTGTCGAGCTCACTTCACAGTGAAGAACAAGTCATCATTACATGGATTCTTCTTCTTAGGCAAAGCTCGCATCACGCCGTCCATAGGATCAAACATGTCATTGTGCACTGCGATCACGCGATGAAAACAGACTATATGCCCCTTCTACATCCAGAGGGTCCAATATCAAATCGGCCTCAATACTTCCATGATGTACTTCCCAATGGTCAATTCATCTTGAGTTGTGAAAAGTGGCTGGTAATTAGTGTATTTTGGATTTTGGAGCCACTTGCGTGTGAATTTTCGTAATCAGTAGGCACGGTCAACCAACTCCAGTGTTGAGCTGCAACGTGTCATCACATCCCTAATGGGTAGTACCGCCATGCGAACTTTGGCTTTTTGACAGTCAATGAACTCGTTTCGATGTCCAAGTGTGAGCGTAATCAATACAGGAAACATTTTCTGCTATATGAAAGTCAATTTTAGGACTTTCAAAATATCATGAAATACGTACTTGCTCAATTATCTTTGCTGAACCTGGTTTTATGCTCGACACCTTGTTGATTCTAGCGTTGCCCTCTTTCGAAGTATTTGACTCTTCTCAATGTCTATGCTTTCATTCACTCCAAATTGCTGATCGCACCCATGGGCTTCCCAAGACTTGGTGTGGCATTTTACACTGAGAATGCTCATGAATGCACCTAAAGCCAGCTGTATGACGTGCGCCATGCAGGGTATTTGGTTCCTCCAAGCAGGCCACTTGATTGCAGAGGCCTCAAGTGTTGATTGCAGCTCGGGCGTCATCAAGTAATTTGAGGAAGCATTCTCAGTCGTAATATGAAGCAAGTGGCTGTTGGTATGCTCAAAATGATCAAGCATGCCCTCCAAATGTACTTGCAGCCTAGCTCCAGTATGTTGGCCGTTGACCTATCATCGTTAATTAGCTTTCGAAAGGGGAAATGAACAAGTGATCAACCTCACAGAATGCAAGTTGAATTTCACTCGATGCCAAATTTCGATCTATATTGTAGGCATTGCCCGACTTTATGACTAGTTCGTTTGGTGATGTCCACCTGTCCAAAGCTAAAGTCACATCATTTCATGACGGCAATTGCTTCTTGATTGCCACCAAGGTCTGTGCAGATCACCGCGAGCACATGTTGCAAAGGGTCGTAGCGGACGGCTGCACTTGTTACGGGGGTTCTTAATCCCAATAATCAATACAATAGTTTATGGAATTAAGTACAACCGCCTATCTAAGAAACTCTTTCTTTCCTCGTCTTATCCTAAAACTCAACCTCTTGCACCTGAGAAGCAAGAGCGACCAATTCTGTAATGGTACCAAAGACCGTCTCCTCAATAAATATAAACGGCGTCCCTTCGCTGTATAACTACTCCTCGGAAAATTCCTCGAATGGTAATAGTCCGGTGCGAAGCTATCTCAGCACCAGGTAATCCATATTCTCGAGTTCGCAGAAACGTAACACCACTCGATAGGTGTGGGTTAAACGTTCCTCTTCGAAACTGAAGAGAAGGTTGCCGAACCACTTGACAACTTGATGCAGTGCGTACTCGGATTGGGTGTATCTGTGTCCAGGCATATAATGAGTAGTCACGAGTAGATAATAGGTCTTGGGAGGAAATTTTGAATAAAGTGATACATAGAATTCTTAATAAGATTTTAAGATCTTCTTCGGTGTTCTGAACGTTTAACTTGTTGGATACTCCTTCAATCCTACCGAACAACACCTTCTCTTATATAGTTGTCTTTGTGGGTCTTGTGCGCCCGTTCTTCGACGCTATTACTACAAGTATCCTGATAGCGTTATCGCGGTCGTGTCTTTAAAATGCGCCCGGTGATAAGTGCCACGCTTCCCAATTGGTTATCGAGTTCATGCAACGTGGTTTCAAAGCATTACGCTCCAGATAAGAATCAGGCCCTCTGTCGCATGATATCATGTCGTACTTGCGTTAGTTATCATTTAGTTTATGACATCTTACTACCTGTTTGCGACAGTAGTTGGAACGTCTGCCAACGAACTAGTTGGCAGCGCTTATCGCAAATTAATGCCTCACCCTTTAGGGCTATTTGGCTTGCGTCATAGATTTAATTGGCGACCGACCAATACTATGCCAATGTAGAACTTGACGCGTAAGCTCATATCCAATACGAGTCTTACGTTGCAATGCATACTAACTCAAATCAATTAGCAGGGTTGCTTCAGGCCTCTTATCTTAAGCCAACGTCATAATTCCCTCAGTTACGTCATGCTTAGGTCGAGACTGTTCTCTTTGACCGGAGAGCACCATGGTGACTCTCATCGCCTGTAGCAATAAGTCATGGGTCCCGCATACTTGCATATTGACTATCAACTGCTGCGTTTGTGTGTCGGAGTAATCTCCAGTCCATTCAAACATTCCCGCTAATATCTGGAATATGAACGTGGTTGAAAGCAATGCGCTCGGCAGGAGTTCCCTCCTTTCGATCTGGCACCATTGTTGCATCATCAAATAAGAATTGCCGTAGCTTGTATTCTTTCAATGAATCCGCTAAGCAAATGAGAATTTGCATATTCAATCGACGCGCGACTCTTATGTATCCCCGCTAAAGGACATAAGACTGATTTCTTGCGTGCCATGAATACGTGTTATGCATATCACGTGACTAGACCGAGAGTAACTCCGTGACATGTATTCATATAGCTACTACAAGTATCATTATCGCTGTTAGGGGAGAAACCTTAACAGCACTAGGTCATCGTGAAATGACTTATATTACGATCATAGCTCTAGATGTGATATAGCGTTCCCAGGAATATGAGCTGAAACAAATCCTAACATGAGGTAGCAGTTCCACGTGTCTTGGTGAAATTCGGAAGTTTCAATGTCCTTGGCTGCCAGTTTGGAACTTGTTGTCTGTCATTTCGGTCAATATGGATCAACCTGGATGTGAAATATGATGTTCCTCTGTGGATTTACTATTGTGATTCCTCGACTTCCTTGCCTCTTCAGGATGGCCAATGCCGTTTCATCAACCGTCAAACTACTCAATTCAGTGACCTCTGACTCTGTTAATTCGGTTAACATTGCGATGTGAGCTTTTGCCAGCAAGTGTTTCCCCATTGAGCTGGTCTCATGATCTGATGGATTGCAAAGAACTTGATGACAAACGATACATATGATGACAGGGCTGCCGGTCCCCTCAATTCCGCAGTGTAAATAGAATCGCCACGAAGGCGCATGTGTAGAACCATTCCAAACAATAGGCCGCATCGAGCCTACATTCATTGACGCCCACCAAGCACCGAAGATGATTTGGAAAGTTCAGTCGCAAAAATCAAGACCAACGACATGTTCATTTTTGGATGAGATCATAACGTCTAGCAGTGAGGTGTTCCAAGATTCCGAATCTGACATGGCGGTAGGAATGGGAAAGCTGTGTATTCCGAATCGAAAGACTGCCAAATGTAATGATACAGTAAAGCCGACTGCGGGTTCTTGAATACTGACTCTACAGCTACATGCAAAAAAATCAGATCTGTGAGACATTGTGTGCATATTTGTGAAGTTGTATACAAGGACATATTGAAAAGACTGACCGCCTAAGACTCAATTCTGTGACAATGTGATGCAGTTCATGGCTGTGTAGCTTACTGTGCCCCCACAAATAATTGTTGACACTCGGTGGGTGCTCAATTGTAGGAGGTGGACGCGATATCATCACTAGCATTTTGGCCTGTGAAGGCAGCTGTTAAGTTGATTATGGGTTGACGTCGCTCCAAAGCCCTTAGATTATCCAAGATACATTACCAAAAATTGTTGACGCTGCATAGACGCTCATATTCAAAAGATGGTAGCCATATTGTCACTAGCATTTTGGCACATAAAGGCGGCTAATGCATTGATTATGGGTCAATGGCAATGCACAGCGCTTTGAGTGTCCAGGATGCAAGACCAAAAATTGTTGACGCTCCGGTGACACTCATTGTTAGGAAGTGGTAGCGATGTCATCACTAGCATTTTTGCCCATAACGGCAGCCGATGAGTTGATTATGGGTTAACGCCGTTTTGTAGCCCTTAGATTGTTCAAGATGCAAGACCAAAAATGGTTGACGCTCTATTGAAGCTCATTTTCAGGAGGTGGTAGCGATATCATTCGTAGTACTTTTGCCTATAGGGGCGGCCTGGACTATGATTGTGGTTTGACACGGTTGCATAGCCCTTCAATTATCCAACATGCGTTGCCAAAAATTATCGACGCTCCGATGACGATTATTTTTAGGTCGTAGCGATATCGTCAGTAGCATCTTTCTCAATAATGGCGGCCGACGCATTAATTTTGAATTAAAACCGATTCGCTGCGCTTTGAGTGTTCATGATGCAAGAACAACAATTGTTGACACTCCATTGACGGTCATTGTAGGAGGTGGTAGTGATATCGTTGCGGAAATTTTTTCACATAATGGTGGCCAATACTTTGATTATAGCTTAATGTCGTCGCACAGCTTTTTGATTATGCAACACGCAAGGACAAAAATCGTTGACGCTCCTTTGATGCTCATATGTATGACATAGTAGCGATGGCGATGCTAGCATTTGTGGCTTTAAAGGCGGACAATACTTTCATTTTGTGTCACAGCGACCATGTCTTTTGTTTGATTATCAGACTCACAAGACCAAGAATCGTTCACGCATCGTTGAGGCTCATTTCCAGGATGGGTCAAAGAGCGTGTCACTATCCTTTTTACATATATAAACCACCAATACAATCACTTTGCAAGGATGTGACTATTCAGCCAGTTGTTTGCCAAAAATGTAAGACCAAAAATCATTGACACTCCGTTGATGCTGAATTTAATGATATACTAACAGTCGGTAGAATCGCAACAATTGTATGTAAAAATGCATATAGTCGTCATTGGCAGCCAATAAATCGTTTCTATATATAAACATTTGCATCCAAAAGCTGCCAACCCTCTCATTTTCTGATCCACCACTAGACAAGTTATCTGAGTGACAAATGACGTTGGCCTATCACGTTCCAGTGCTTTCGGCTGGCAATTAACTGCATATGAATCTGTACATAAGTTATTGACATATGTAGCGTGAGTTCCTCACATTTCCTGATCCAGCACATTGTCCGCAATTTCCATAACCTACCATAAGCGATTTTCAACATCTCGACGATGTGTACCAGGTCGGTGGAGAGTGTTATACTGTTGGTTGCATGATCCGATGCAGCATGACGGTCATCATTAATTCCGCTTCGCATTCTGGTTTGACCGCTGCATCTATGACTCATATGACATTACTGACCTATATTGTGTTATTGAGTTTCGTCTGAAATTTAGTTTTGATTGTGTAACTTAACTGTAACGGGCAGGACGATATCTGGTTCAGTGGTCGTCAGTTAATGAGATTTGAAGTCTAGAACATTGGCATGGCCTATCCGACCCTTGCACACGCATACATGTAATACCATATCTGACAATTTGGTCACTGAAATCAACTAAAAGCTGGCACGTGGCAAAATAGGTACAAGTATTGCATTTCCAATTGATACATCGTCACAAATACCAATTTCCCTATTGATTCCACATGCGACGGAGGAGCGATCATGACATCTTCGTCAGAATCCGATTTCTATATGGATATTAGCCTCGGATGAGATATGCAGGGGTTAAGGCCTACAGGTTTGACATGCTTTGATTCCTGATCAGCAGACGAACCAGGCATAGGGGCGGGTCGGAGAGACAAAATGGGTTCATGTGTCTGGTGTTTACGCAAACCTAGCCTCATGTGACTACTCCCTGGTCGGGAAGTCACTTGCGACATTCGCAATTTTCCAGGGACTCTATCAAGACTCTTGATAGGCTCTGCAAATGTCGTCAGCGCAGACAATCCTGCATCATCTGCCGTTGGAGATTGAATAACTGCGGGAACCATCAATTCGGTCATCCCGTACATCTTATCCCTCTCACAGATGTAGTCCACCGAGTCTCCCCGGCCTGGTTGAACCAATTCGCCAAGCTTCATCTGCTTCTGCCGAAAACACTCCATGCGATACTGTACTGTTTCAGAGATTGTGTCCATCACCCAGCCGGGTTCATTATTTTTGCGCAGCTTGCCTCCCACAGGATCATCCTCATCATGATCCTCATCTTTCCCATCCAACTCATGATCGTAATTTTCAAGATCGCTCAGACTGTCCCTTATGCCGTTCAACATCTCCTCAAATGTTGGTTCGGGTTTGGTGGTTGTCAATCCCGCGTTTTCAGCATTTCACATCTCATCCTGCACCTGTTCAGTTGCTGTCTCTGCATCTTTAACTAACTTTCTTGCCACAGCAGTCTCTCTGTCCACATAATCCTCGATCCATTTCTTCTTCTCTTTGTTGCTTAAGAAGTGAGTTTTTTGACATGTCCCCGCCGCAGGCCTCTTTTTGGATTGCAAGCTGCGCACCGCTCCGACGGCTCGGAACCGTTCTGCGTCCAAGCCGGGCTTACCTTGATTCACTCAATGACGTTGTGGTGTGGAGAGCTTTGTCAATTTGCAATATTTGCCCCCGGTAAATGGTGAAAGGTTCCATTTCAGAGCATTGACTGTTGTATTTTGCGTTGACAGTGTTGATTGACCAGATGTGGGATGTTGCAAGATGTGGACCAGTTAGAGGCAAGTTGCGTCATGCATGTCGAGGTTGGTACGCTTAATTGCCTTGAACTGAACAACATTTGCGTTTTGACCATCACTACATTGGGAATAGAAATGCTAACCGTACATCATGACATAATGTTTCGCATTTGTTGCATATATGATCCCAGTGATTCGTTGAGACACACATCAGCAGACATCGTCTCCCACGAAGAAGGTACAATTTTTACCTCACACAGACGAGATTTCAGCGGTTGTTCACCATGATATATCTCAGTAACAAACACCCAACTTTGGACCGACTTGGTGAACATCGCAGGGCGGTTGGCAACCCGTGCAAAGGTCAGTTTTGCACAACAGGATTCATCTTGTGTAGAACGAGCAAGTTGTCTGTTATACATGCCATTTTGAATGGAAGCGAACTATATATTCCTCAGGACTTCCCACTTCTTTGCGGTATCTTCTTCCTCAGGACTTCCCACTTCGTTTTGTTATCATCATCTCTTCACTTCCACAGCACCAAATCATGCCTCCACAAACACCGCAGCAGGGTGAGAGTGGAACAAAATGCGGCAGAATGACGGGCGCTTCTTCCGATATGCCATCTGCTGAGACCCAACTTCAATGCTGACACTACATAGTTCACCGCGACGCTGCAAATGCAGCCACTGAAAATATGACCCCGGACGCACAGTTACAAATTGTCTGTAAAACCGGAAGCAGCAAGAATATGAACTAACATACGATCGAATGTAAGTGTAGTTGTATCGAGGAACACTGCCATCAACTAATGATATAACGTACAGCTGGAGCACGTAGAGAGCTGTGAGACCATTTTATAGCCGCCCATAATGGGAAACCTCAATGGTGGACCAAGGCATTCGTCCGCACAGTCCGCAAAATTCAACATCTTGATGTTGTCAGCTCTGGTACCTTCGCAGACAAATTCAGTGATAGGAATCCCCAAGGGTGGACCAAACAGGCTTTGACCACCTTAGAGGATGTTGCGGAAGCGTATATGGTTGAGGTAATAGCCGAATCTAATATGTACATGCAGCAAATAATTTGTTGTAGGTTCTCAACATGTCTGCAACTATGGCAAGGGAAGGAGGATGGGTACAGCTAGAACAGTCTGACATGCGCCTGGCCTTGATTATGGCCAAAGTGGCCACAGGAGGGTTTTTCCGCGCCACAATAGAGGAAATGGAATTCCTAATGATGAAACCTCAGGACGAAGTACGAGAACAGAAGAAGCGGGAAGTTGTGTTCTCTGGCCATAAGAAAGTGAAGGCTGCTATGGGAAGACACCCGGCTATGCTTTGGGACAATCAGACGGACAGCTGTCTTCCTTCCCAAAATCACACACCATAGAATCCCCAGTCACCCTGCAGACACACAGGCACAGGTGCACCTCCAACAGACGGACTCAGAAAGCCCACACCCGAACCGACGCCACATCCACCCGAAACACCACCTGTTCCACCTGGTGACAATGAGGCAGTGCACGTATCCGAATTCGAAGGTGTGCCACCGGATATGTGTATATACATACTCTTCTTCCCAGTGCTCAATTTTTCAATCTTGATGCATATGCCGAATATCGCAAACATGATAAAGATGTCAATACAGATTTGCTGACTGATGAAGGAACATCCACTGGTTAGTACACTATCTGCTGCATGGTGATGCAGCTGACATCCATTTTGCAGAAAACAGCAGCCTATTGAGCAATCCTGACAGTGAAGATGAGCATTGATCGAATGAAATGGGATTTTTGAGTGCATTATTATCTACAATTCGCGGACACTTCAAAGTATATTTTAACAGATATATTTATATGTATCATTAAAGAACGATGTATTGATGAAGGAGAATGTACATGAAGACAGTTCAAATGGTGCCAAAACACCATTAATGATATATTGGGCCAAAATAAATGATAACATATTGTGGATAGGCTCATGGCAAAATGAGCGTCAACGGAGGGTCAACAATTGTTGGTCTTGCATCATTGGTAATCTTCATGGCGATTGGTTGCGGCCATTAATCAATGTGGTATTGGCTGGCTGTTCAGGCAAAATAGAGAGCAACACGCTCCCTGCCCCATTCTGGATATGATCGTCAATAGAGCGTCAACGATTTTTGGTCTTGCATCATTGGTAATTTGCATGGCGATCGGTTGCGGCAATTCATAAATGTGATATTGGCTGGATTTGTAGGCAAAAGAGAGAGCCAGACGCTCCCTGACCCATTCTGAATATGAGTGTCAACGATTCTTGTATTTATAAGTCAGGTATTACAGAAGCGATTCGGTAGTTGATATGCATAATCAATGTATTGGCCGCCGTGATTGGGAAAAGAGATATAGCCATGTTCCCTGCCGCATCATGAAAATGGGCGTCAACGGAGCATCAACAATTTTTCGCGTTTCAGCATGGGGAATCAAAGGGCAATGCATCGGTTATTGTGAATATACGATATTCTGACAGTTTATCAATGCTAAAACGATCATGAACTCTTCGTTGCATCAGTGTGAATGAAATGAGTTGTTACTGTCCGGGAGGCTGTCGTGGGATTTTCGCTTGCTTATCTGCCTAGTGAGGCTGCCATTTTCTCTCTAATTGAGGTTTGCAATCAAGCGCTACATAGATTAGCCAAGCTGTGAGACCTTAAATCGTTGAGGCTCATTTGATGCTCATTTTCAAGATGTAGCAGTGAGCGTGTCGCCTCTGCTTTTGCCTATAAAGGAGGCCAATACCTCAGTTATGACTATCTGCAACCAATGCCCGCTCTGGTTACCCAGGATGCAAGACCCAAAATCGTTGACGCTCTGTTGACGCTCATTTGCAGGATTCGTCAGGGAGCGTTTGTGTACATGTTTTGATCACCAAGGGGGCTAGTACATCCAAAAAGAACAACGATGTACCATCGGTATCATTGTATGATTAACAGTGGGATATCGGAATGCGACCTTAACTAGAACAACCTTAACTGCAAAACCGGAGATTGGACCTGGAGGTCTAGCCAAACCAGGCGAAACCCATCGATTGACGGATATGAGACCGGGTCCGGAAGGGCAAGACGCAGAGAGTCAGGCTTTTGGACGGTTTTGGAACTGAACCGAACTGTTCTTCCGGTCCGGACCCGCACCGCTGGCAAGTTACCTGGACCCGTTGCTAACACTAGGCATATCCGCATCATGCAACCCTTCACTTTGGCATAGAATATCAATAACTGTGTTTTGGCTGTGGCTCCATCCTTTTCATGTGTGTTTTCCTTCATCACTACATTGTTCTTTAATCCCGCATGTAAATTTATCATTTAAAATATCATTTCAAGCTTACACTCATTGTAGATGATGATCATGCTCAATGATCCTGTTCCTTTCAATCCATGCTCGTCTTCACTGTCAGATTCCCTCAAAAGGCTGCTCTCATCTTCAAAATCAATGTCAGTGGCATTGCCACGCAGCAGATGGTGTAATCAGCAAATCTGGAATATCATCTTCATCGCGCTTGCTATCCTCGGCATATGCATTATGATTGAAAAATTGAGTACTGGGAAGCGGAGAATGTCTATACACAAACCCGGATAGCATACCATCCATTTCATAATATTCAGTTTCCTGAATGTCTCCAGGTGGCACAGGTGGCACAGGTGGCATTCCGGGCGGAGGTGCCGTTCCGGGCGGAGGTTCTGCCGGACCGGGAGGAGGTCCACCGGTTTCTTTCTGCCTCCAAGGTGTCTGCGGATTCATTTCCGCGCCATTTTGGCATGGAAGGCAGCCGTCTGTATGATGTTTATAAATCATTTCCAGGTGTCTTTCTAACGCAGCCTTCACCATTTATTGCCCAGCAAACTCAACTCCTCGCTTGTGCTCATCTCGGTCTTCTGCGGGAGGTTTCTTGATTTGTTGTTGCGTTTCCTCTATTGCGGTACGCGAAAACCCTTCTTAGGCCTTTTTGGCCGTATTCAAGGCAAGGAGCATGTTGGACTGTTCTAGCTGTACCCGACCTCCTTGCCTCGCCATAGTAGCAGACATGTTCAAAAGCTTCAAGATATTAGTTGCTGCTTCTAAAAGCAAGATTCGGCTAGTACCTCAACCATATACCACTCCGTAGCCTCCTCTAGGGCCTTCAATGCGTGTTTTGTCCACTCCCAGTGACCTTTAGCATCCAATTTGTCCACGAAAATCACAGAGTTGACGACATCATGCTGTTCGACTTCGCGGACTGTGCGGGCAAATGCCTTCATCGACCATCGAGGTTTGCCATAGCGTGCAGGGATAAATTGGTCATGGAGATTTCTACATACACCAGCTATATATTATATTGTTTGTTTATCGCCGTTTACATCGAAATGGAGCTATTCACCTCCGATCCCTTGCTGCGTCCAATCTTTGCTGCGTCCGGGTTTATGTACATTTTCCAAAGGGGAATCCTGGGTCATTTCTTCGGTGGCTGCAATTGCCGCAACACGGTGCACTAACTGGTGACTGCATTGCTGCTGTGTCTCAGCCAGAGGTACACTCGATGAAGTGCCCGTCGTTCAGCTCGATTTGGATTCAATCACACCGAGCTGTGGTGTTTGTGGATCCATGACTTGCTCCAGTGGAAAAGGTGAGGAAGATGATAATGAAAAGTGGGAAGTCCTGAGGAATATATAGTTAACTACAGGTCACAATGGAATGAATGACAGTCAACTTGCACGTTCAACACAACATATATCCTACTGCATATAGCTACAGATTGCATGGGATTCCAATGGACCGGCGATTTGCGGTAAGTTGGTCCAATGTTGAATGTTCGTTGGCAAGCATACATTGAAGCGAACGACATCTGAAGTTGCACGTTTGATAGATATACAAAGGAAATTCTTCGACGGAAATGACTTCTGTTGATGTTCGTCCCAACACATGACCGGGATGTTACATGAAACCCACCCTAACAGATGAGTCATGACGTAGGGTTTAGCATTACTATTCCGAATCGAATGACAGTCAAAACGCAAAATTTGCTTCGTTCGAGTTGATCAAACGTACAAACCTTGACATATACGACTCAGCTTGCCTCCATTTGGTCCATATCTTGTAACATCCAACATCTCGCCCAACAACAAGGTCAACACAAGATCCAATGGTCAATACTCTGAAAAGGAACTCGTCCACACTTCCGGTGGGCAAATATGCCATATCGACAAAGCATTCCACATGTCGATGGTATCAAGCCAATGAAGGCCAGAGCGGCTGGGAGGCAGAAAGGGTACAAGCGTTGGCAGCGTTGCACAGCTTACGATCCAAAAAGAAGCTTTCTGTGGAGCCAAGATGGGAAATGTACTTTTTAAGCAATGAAGAGATAGAGCAATGGATCAAGGATTATGTGGAGAGAGAATCCACTGTGGCGAGAAAGCGAGTCCAAGATGCAGAGACAGCAATTATGCAAAAGCAGGAAGATATGAGTACTGCTGAAAACGCGGGAGTGACACCCAGAAAGCCCCAAAAAATGTTTGAAGAGATGTTGAATGCTATCGAAGACAGTTTGAGCGATTATGCAAGTTCCAATGATGAGCATGATGGCGAAGACCAGGAAGATGACGAAGAAGATACAGAGCTCGGCAAGCTGAGTGGTGATGATGAACCTCGCTCGGTGATGGGCAGAATCTCCAAATCAATGCCGCACCTCATGGATTGTTTTTGGCAGAAGCAGATGAGGCTTGACGAATCGATGCAACCGGGATGGGGGTACGCAGCCAACTCCTTCTGTGGGAGAGATATATAGTACGGAACTGCCGGATTGAAGATTCCGGCAGTTGTCAAGCCACGAATGGAAATGATTGTTGCCACACCATCTCCAAAAACAATTAGAGAGCTGATGCAGACTCCCGACATCGTCTACGGACAATTGCAACTGCCCACAGGAACTTATCGACCAGGAAGTAGTCAAATCAGGCAGGGTTCGGCGAAATCACTGTCACACAAATTGATACCGGTTCTCTCGCCCGACACGGCAACTGATTTGTCAACAACTCATGATAAGATGCCTGTTGAACCTGTAATCAGTTACTGCTGCATGTAGCATCCTGAGTCAATTACCATCCAGAAATCGGATATGGAAGAAGATATGGTGACAGTTCCCATGTCGCCTGAGGAAGAGATAGCCAACTGATCAATTCTGATGACCTATCTGTTGTAACAGTAATTTGTGTACCTGATTTGCCACGTGTCAGCTGTTTCTTGATTTCAGTGACCACTTTGTGAGACATGATATTTCATCAGTGTGTGTGCAAGGGTTGTACAGGCCATGTGTAAGTTCTAGACTCCAAATCTGGTTGATAGACAGGCACCAAACTTGATATCAACTTGCCTGTTACGGTTACATTAGAAAGCAAAACGTAAAATTGAGACCAAATTCACTAATACAATTGATGTCAGTGATGTCATACATGTCATAGAAGGAGTGGTCAGTCCACAGTCTGAACCCAGATGTATGGCAGTCGTCATGTTGCATTGGTACATGCAGCCAATGGCACAACTCTCCGCCCTGACTTGCTGCACATGGTCGAGATTTTGGAAATTGCTTATGGTATGTCATCGAAATCGAGGAAACTGAGCAAGAAAAAGAAAGGTCAGGAAGTCGGGCTCGATATGTCTAAAATTAGTAGATGGATCTTTATGCTGTCAACTGCCGGCCACACATGCTGAGACTCGACAGAGTAAGGTCATTTATCGGATAGATGATGTGAATGGTCGTGGCTCAGAATGTGAGAGGCCTCGACGCTTTTGGATGCAAATGATGATTCGTAAAAATGGTATATTGGCTGTTAATAACGACTAGGTGAATTTTATGCAAAATTGCTGCACACCGAATGACGATTAGTAGGTCTCTAAGGTAAGCGTCAATATTGCGTCAACGATTTCCGTCTGATCTTTCGTCAGTCGAAGGGTTCAATAGTAAGATCGATCCAAAGTAGAGTCAATGGCCGGCTGTAGATGGAAAAAGGCAAGTGACATACTTGTTGCCCCATCCCAGAAATGAGCATCAACGGAGCAGCACCGATTTCGGGTCTTGCATCTTGGATAATCAGTGGGCTGTGCGACAGCATTCAGACGTAATCACAGCATTGGCCGCCTTGATGAGGACAAAGGCCAGCGAGGATATCGCTACCACCTCCTAATAATATGCATCAACGGAGCATCAACGATGTCTGGTCTTGCATCATGGATAAATCAAGGGCTGTGCAACGGCATATACCCTTAATCACACTATTGGCCACCTTGATAGGTAAAAATGCTAGAGATGACATCGCTACTACATTCTAGAAATGAGTGTCAACAGAGTGTCCACGATTTTTGGTCTTGATCTTGGATAATTCAAGGGCTGTGCCATCGCATACACCCATTTATACAATAATGTCTGCCTTTTTAGGCAAAAATGCTAGTGACACCATCGCTACTACCTCCTGAAAATGAGCGTCAATGGAGCGTCAACGCTCTTTGGGCTTGAATATTGGATAACCAGATGGTATAGCAATGGAGTTAACCCATAATCGAAAAGTCGGCCACCTTTGTCGGCGAAAATGCTATTGATATTATCGCAACCGCCTCATTGTTGTTGTTGTATGTCCTTGTATTCAACTTCACAATTATGTATGTGATGTCTCACAGGTCTGACGTGTTTCTTGCTTGTAGCTCTAAAGTCAATATTTAAGAACCAGCATTCTTCCGGAATATAATGTATTTTGTGACAGTTACTCAGTTCGAAATACTGAGATTTCAATTTCCCGCTGCGATGTCGGATTTGAAATCTTTGAATACCTCTTTGCTAGCGGTTATAATATCTTCAATCAAGGAACGTGTCTTTATTCATGATTTGAGCGACCTTCCATTGAAAATCATATTTGATGCTTGGTGGGCTTCAATGAATGTTGGCTCGAAGCGGCCAACTGCTGCAAATAATTCTAGACATGCGTCTTCGTGGCGATTCTATGTAAACTGGCCAATTGAGAAGACGGGCAGCCCTGGCACCGTATGTATCGTTTGTCATCAAGTTCTTCACCATCCATCAGAACATGGGACCAGCTCAATGAGCAAACATTTGCTGGCAAAAGCGCACATCGGAAAGATAATCAAATTAACAGAGGCAGAAATAACGGAATTGACTAGTTCAACTGTGGATGGAACAGCTTTAGCCATACTCAAGAGGCAAGGAAGTCTAGGTATACTGATTGTAAGTTCGCAAAGAAAATTCATATCGAACATTTAGCTTTTCTGTATACTCACTGAATTGACAGACAAAACGTTCTAAACTAGCAGCAAAGCACTTTCAAACTGCCAAATTTCACCAAGACACCTGGAATCCCAACTTAATGTTAGGATTTGTGTCAGCTCATATTCCATGCAATGTGATATCAAACCTCGAGTTAGGACGTTCAGACAATGCAATACAAAGGGAGTTGTTGTTATCGTCAGGAAACACGCTGAGCGACTTTCGCCGGAGGGAATACACACCGACCGTGGATGTAATTACGATGCAAATGCTGTCAAGAAACTATGTTAGTTTAGCTGTAGACGGATGGACATCGACGAACAAATTAGCAATAACGTCATTTATCGCTTACTATATGGATTGAAATTGGGCTTTGCAAGAAGTACAACAGGCATTCGATGAGGTTGATAGCTCATTCTGTTCCTATTTCGATACCTGATTAAAGATTACAGGTGAGGGGTCAACATACTGGAGCATGGCTGGCCAGACATTGGAAGGAAGTTTTTGATGGTTTCGAGTCCGCTGACTGCAGTTTACTTGGAATTACAACAGATAACGATTCCTCAAATTGCTCGATGACTTGCAAATTACAATCTACCCTTGAGCCCTCCTGAATCGAGTGGCCCGCATTGAGGACCCACATACCATGCATGGTGCATGTCATTCAGCGTCCTTTGGGTGCATTCATGTGCAGTCTAGGTGTACAAGACCGCACCAAGTCTTGGGAAGCCCATGAGCGCGATTAGCAATTTGAAGAGAATGAATGAACAGACATTGGGAAGAGTCAAAGACTTCGAAAAGAGGGCAGTGCTAGAATCAACAAAGTGTCTGCCATGAGACCAGGTTTTGCCAAGATAATTGAGAAAGTACTTATTTCAAGATATTTTGAAAGTGCTGAAACTGACCTTCATATAGCAGAGAATGCTTGCTGTATTGATTATACTGACACCTGGTTCTCAAAACGAGTGTTAGGGGTTATCTCCTGACAGCGGTAATGGTACATGGGACTGAAGCAAGTACACGTGACTACCATTTGGAAGTGGATACTATTGGTCACGAAGCAAAACACCTTCTTGCATATCAGCTCATGTCATCAGTCAGACGGCCTTTAGCGGGGTTACATCTGAGCCGTATGTAATGATTTGATAGGAGCAGACCTATCAAGCGGATTCGCAAGATGATGCAATTATGTCGTCATAGCCGGGA
>Ga0307512_10002470_pt1 | contig 23282 bp, 27 predicted proteins | sample 14_EM_MG_FD_200267 | JGI IMG/M metagenome (GOLD analysis project Ga0307512, IMG submission 200267) | Populus trichocarpa ectomycorrhiza microbial communities from riparian zone in the Pacific Northwest, United States - 14_EM | ecosystem: Host-associated > Plants > Roots > Unclassified | place...
GACATTCTCAACATCCAATCGGAGAATGCCATTCTTCTTGGGAAAGATTCAACTTCCGGCCGGAGAATTGAGATCTCCATAGTAGAAGCTTGGAACTTTCCTGTCGGAAGACGCAGTTCAATTCTGGTAGAAAGTATCATATTCCGGCAAGAAGATTGAATATTATATGCCTGGGAGAAATTCAGAACTCCCGGTCGGAGTGTGCAATTCTGTTTGCGAACGTTTCAGCTTCTGGCCGGAGAATTGAGATGTACCTAGCAGAAGCTCGAAACCTTCTAGTCGGAAGACTGAATTCAACACTATTAGCAACAATCATCTTCCGGCCGGATGATTAAATATTACCTGCTTGGGAGGAATTCTGGACTTCCCGTCAGAGAATGCAATTCTTCTTGGGAAAGTTTCAACATCCGGTCGGAGAATTGAAATCTAACTTGCAGACGCTCGGAACTTTCTAGTCGGACAAGTGAGTTAAACCCAGGTAGAAACCATCATCCTCCGGCCGGAGGATTATATAAGACCTACCTCGGAGAAATTCTCAACATCCAGTCGGAGAATGCAATTCTTTGGGGGGAAGTTTCAACTTCCGGCCGGAGAATTGAGATCTAACTTGCAGACGCTCGGAACTTTCTAATCGGACGACTGTGTTAAACGCTTGTAGACACCATCATCCTCCGGCTGGAGGAATAAATAAGACTTACCTGGGAGAAATTCTCAAGATCCGGTCGGAGAATGCAATTCTTTGTGGGAAAGATTCAATATCCGGCCGGAACTTTAATTTTGGGCCTAGATGGACTCACAACATCTGGTCGGAGGATGTTGTGCTCATTTGACAGTTCCAACTTCCGGCCAGAGAATTGAGATCTACCTAGCAGAAGCTCGAAAGTGTCTATTCGGAGGACTGAGTTCAACGCTGGTAGAAACTATCATCTTCCGGCCGGAAGATTCAATACTACGTGGTTGGGCGAAATTCTCAACATCCGGTCGGAGAACGCAATTCTTGTTGCTTAAGTTTCAACTTTTCGGGCGGAGAAGTGAGATCTACCTTGCAGAACCTGGGAGCTATCTACTCGAAAGGCTTAGTTCAACGCTGGTAGAAACTGATATCTTCCGGCCGGAAGATTCAATGCTACCTGCCTGGGAGAAATTCTCAACTTCCGGTCGGAGCATGAGGTTCCTCTTGGGAAAGATTCCACTTTCCGGCCGGAGAATTGAGATCTACCTAGTAGACTCTGGGAGCTTTCTACTCAAATGACATAGTTCGATACTGGTAGAAACTATTATCTCCCGGCCGGAAAATTAAATACTCTCTGCCTAGAAGAAATTCTCATCTTCCGGTCGGAGAACGATGCAATTTTTGGGACAAATTTTCAACTTCCGGCCGGAGGATTCACAGACTCCCATCTTCTGGTTGGAGGATGTAATTCTAGTGTCAAAAGTTCCAACTTTCCGGTCGGAAGTGTAGCCTTAACCTCAACCTAGCCACTGAAAATCTGGCTATAATACTACCTGGCTAGGAGAAATTCTCAACCTCCAGTCGGAGAACGCAATTCATGTTCTGCAAGTTTGAACTTTTTGGGTGGAGAAGTGAGATCTACCTTGCAGAACCTGGGAGCTATCTACTCGAAAGGCTTAGTTCAACACTGGTAGCAACTAATATTTTCCGGCCGGAGGATTGAATGCTACCTGCCTGGGAGAAACTCTCAACTTCCGGTCAGAGAATGCAGTTCCACTTGGAAAAGATTCAACTTTCCGGCCGGAGAATTGAGATCTACCTAGCACACTCTAGGAGCTGTCTACTCGAATGACATATTTCGATAATGGTAGAAACTACTATCTCCCGGCAGTAATATTAACTGCTATCTGCATGGAAGAAATTGTCATCTTCCGGTCGGAGAATGATACAATTTCATGGGAGAAATTTTCAACTTCCGGCCGGAGGATTCACAGACTGCGAACTTCTGGTTGGAGGATGCAGTTCTAGTGTCAAAAGTTCCAACTTTCCCGTCGGAAGTGTAGCCTTAACCTCAACCCAGCCACTGAAAATCTTGCTATAATTCGTTGTGGGGATGTTTCAACTTCCGGCCGGAGAATTGAGATCTACCTTGCAGACGCTCGGAACTTTCTAATCGGACAACTGAGTTAAACGCTTGTAGAAACAATCATCCTCCAGCTGGAGGATTAAATAAAACTTACCTGGGAGAAATTCTCAACATCCGGTCGGTGAATGCAATTCTTTGTGGGAAAGTTTCACTATCCGGCCGGAACATTAATTTTGGGCCTAGATGAACTCACAACATCTGGTCGGAGGATGTTGTGCTCATTTCAAAGTTCCAACTTCCGGCCGGAGAATTGACATAAACCTAGCAGAAGCTCGAAAGTGTCTATTCGGAGGAATTAGTTCAACGCTGATAGAATCTATCATCTTCCGGCCAGAAGATTCAATACTACCTGGTTGCGTAAAATTCTCAACCTCTGGTCGGAGAACGCAATTCTTGTTGCGAGACAGCAATATTTGAGGTTTCAATCAAGACGTAACATTTAGTGATAACCTGTACATTGACCGTGAATAACCAAGAGCTACCTACACACCAACTGATCAACTGCAGAGCTACAGGCATTCCATTTATGGATCAAGATTTCCTGCGTTATCAACAGGGACTACCCCAAGAATTGATTCAATCACGCCAGCTCTAGGTTACCGATGAATTACCCACAGAATCTGGAGATATTACATATTTTTCTAAAGTAGGAATGACGATTCAAGATCATAAGGAACAGCCACCCATGTTTGTTACAAAGTTAGGACATTTTCCAATTGTACTTGGATTCCCCTGGTTACGAATACAAGATTTCACAGTACAGTGTACAGTCAATTTAGTCAATTATGGATCTCACTACTATACAACCAGTTCCCACAATGGGCCTGTCCGAGTATATGTGGTTACCGAAGAACCCCCAGACCCAGTTTCTCCTCCGAAGAGCAAAATATTGGAACCACACATACCCCTACAACAAGCGTTCCGAGGAAGTATTGCTATGATTAATGGATCGTTATTCGTTTGAATGTTCAGGTGAGGACACTTAAGGTGGGTTTCGCATCTCTTTATGATATTAATGAAGCCATTGAAGCAAAGGATTTAAAGGAACAACCACTGGAGGAAATGGTTCCTAAACAACATCACGAGTTTCTACATTAGTTCAAAAATATATTTGTCGATCCCTTCACACCAGATCTAGCAAGCATTGATTATGAAGTTTGCCCGAAAGATGGCAATACACTATCATGGTGCTCCCTTTAATCAATGTTCAGGGCCGAATTAGATACCCTTAAGTAATGACTTGAAGAGAAAATATTGAAAGCGTTTGTCTGGAGGTTATGGTCACCGTTTGCGGTGCAAGTTATCTTTCCAACGAAACCTAATGGAGGATTACAATTTTGCATCGATTATCGGCATATCAATGGCAAAACAATTCACAATCTGTACCCCCTCACCTCAATACGAGAAACTCAGAATTTACTTCGAGGGGCCAAGATATATACAAAGCTTGATGTTTGGGGGGCTTATAATCTGTTATGAGTTAAAGAAGACAATGAACATAAGGTAGCCTTTAGGACAAGATATGAGTTGTGTGGCCTGATGGGTATGCTGTTTGGGACGATGAATGCTCCTACAGATTTCCAGGGATATATTGATAATACCTTAAAGGAGGCTTTGGATGAGCGAGCTTTGCCTAACCTGGATGATATACCAATCTATAGCACTTCGAAAGAAGAACATGTGGAACATGTTAAACTCATTATACAACGTCTCTTGGAAGCCAAGTGATATTGCATGCTGGACAACTGTAAATTTCAAGTGCAATCTGTGACGTATCTGGGGTTGATTGTATCGACAAAAGGGATGTCCATGGAGGAAGACCAGGTCGAGACCGTGCGAATTGGTAGCCGGAAGAAATGAACAAAGAACAGCAGATTGAATAACCTATTTGAAGTACATTGATTTCTTGCATTTTGAAATTATTTTTATCAACGGTTTATCCCCAATCAATTCCGACAATGCGGAACCATTGACAAAGTTTACAAAGAAGGACCAACTATTTGTGTTGAAAGCAGAACACCAATTGGCATTCGAAATAATAGTCACGGCCTGTTCAATGGCACCAGTTCTCCGACATTTCTACCATGAGAGGGAAGTAATTTTTGAACCAGATGCCTATGATAATGTGTCTGCAGGTGTTTTGTCACTGATGATGATAAGGGACTTCTACATTCTGTGGCTTATTTCTCAAAGTAACATAAACTGGCCCAAAGCAACTATGATATATCTAATGATGAGCTGATGGCGATTATAAAAGCACTCGAGTAGTGGACACCAGAGTATAAATGGGCTACATATCCCCTTAAGCTGCTAACTGATCATAAGAATCTTGAATATTTGATGACAAAGAAGCTTCTAAATCGACGACAGGCATGATAGTCAGAGTTTTCAATCCGGCTTGATTACCAGGGAGTATGTAGACCAGGCAGGTCAAATGTATAAGCAGATGCTTTGACAAGGAGCACAGGAGACATCCCTGCGGGGCAGGATGATAGACTGTAAAATATCGAGAAGGTGGTTCTGAAGCTGCAGAACCTACCAGAACTCCGGTGTTTATTGGGGTACCGCCCTCCCAGCCAGGGCTGTCACTCTATTTCGGATCTGATGGCAAAGGTGTATGAGACTGACGAACTACCACGACGAATACTGGAAGTAATTCTTAAGACTAGTTGGTTACAGAAGTTCACCATTGCAGAATGTTCCAGGGGGAAGGTTGGGTAAGGTAAAGAGGTAGTTTATATGTACCAGATGATAAGGAGTTACGACTATGTGTTACACAAAAACATCATGACACAGCACTAGCAGATCATTCAGGATGGGCCAAGAGGTGGGATCTTCTGAACCGAAAGTATTATTGGTAAGATATGCCAAATCATATCGACCGGTATGTTCTTAATTGTCATGATTGCCAACGATCCTGAAACTCACAACATTCAACCTTTGTGGTCCGTTGGTCTTTACCTGTACCTGATGAACCATGGGAAAAATTTTCAATGGATATTGTAGTGGAACTACCAGAGTGTAATGGATTTGACGTAATATGTGTAGTAGGGGATCAGCTTTCAAAGATGCAACATTCTGTCACCTCCCATACAACTTTACGTACCCTCAAGCTGTCAGAGTTGTTGCTGCAGAATGTTGTACGCCTCCATGCACTCACACAAACAATTATTTCAAATCGAGGCCAACAGTTTGCGTCAACCTTTTGCCACCAGGAGTCCAGTGTGCTGGGAATTAATTGAAGAATGTCGACAGCTTTCCACCCAAAAGCTGACACTCAGATGGAACGAATAAATGCCAGTATGGAGCGGTATCTCCAAGTGTTTACAAACCACCAGCAAAATGGTTCAGTGAATTGGGTTCTGTTGGCTGAGTTTGCTGCAAATCATAGACGACACGAAACCATTAAATGTTTCCGGTGTTAGGTGGTTCATGGTGTAGATCCTCAGATGCAGTTGGCAGTGGAACCAATCATGGAGTGAGACCAATGACAGGTAGGTGCCTATTGGGTCCACACAACAATGCAAAAAATTTGTGAACACCTCCAAGTTGGAATGAGGCAAAGCTAAGCAGTGCAACAAGAGAGAGCAAACAGTGGATGATTTCCAGCGCCAAACATTAAAGAATGCTCTCTGGTAGTCATAGGAATGGGTCCAGGCAACCCGCCTGCCATCCGGTTGTTCGCTGGCGGTTCGGTTCTGTTCAGTTCCAGACCTGGCAAAAAGCCCAATGCGGTTGCTCTGGACGGGGTTGTTACACGGACCTGACTTAAACCCGTGGTTTTTTGACCAGTTTGTTCCCAGACCACAAATCCATATTACGGTTCCTGCAACTTTGGCACCGATTAACTATATGAGTTGTGATCATATCATAATATGATCAATATGTAGATTGTACAGACTTTGCAGCTCTTTCACCTCCCGCATTCAGATTGGTGATCCAACCAATACTTGTTGAGTGAATTTGGAAAAACGCTCAATTTTGGGCGAAATTCAGGGGTTTTTGATAGAGACTTAACGAATATTGGTTGGCTCGCAAATCTGAACGCAGGAGATGAAAGGGCATCTACTTGTGCACAATCTATGTATTGATCATGCCACCTTACAATCAGAACTCAGATACTTCATGGGAGGCAAAGTTGGGAGATTGAAATCCCGGGTATGTGGTGGTACAACCGGCCCAATTGCAATGGTCCGGGTTTTCGTGTGGTAAGAACATTTGCAACAGCTCGGTGGAAATTCCAACCCAAACCTAGCACCGTACTAGCGGGTTGGAACTGTTGTTAACACTACTCCCAGGAGTGGCTGGATGCCTGACATATTCAGACTACGACATCTACAAATCAATTGGATTCGAACCGGCTGGGCCCCTGTAGGGATGTTCGTTGTATATCACCATCTGCCTATAGATTGGAGCTACCTGCATCAATACGGATTCATCCAGTTCAACCTATTTTCCATTTGTACCCAGTCATTACTGACCCACTGAGGGGGCGACTAATTAATCCAGCACCTCAGGTGGAGGTTGATAACAAAGAGGAGTATCAGGGCTTGAGTGTTAAAGATAGTCAGATATACCGGAACCTGTCGCAGTATCCCAATTGTTGGACAGGGTATGATTCTGTTACCTGGGAACCGGCTAGATTCGTGGATGGGCTACAAGCAGTAGTGGAATTTCATTAACGTGATCCCATAAAGCCAGAGTTATAGTACAATGTTCTCGGAGGACCTCACACCTAAGATGGGGATCGTGTCACAGCTCAGGTTATGAGTACTGAGTTGACATGGTACTTCGGTAGTTAGGAATAGTATTGGGGGTGTGGAAGCGATTTGTGTTGCAGAATGGTGCAGACATTGATACACACAGAGATGGCATGAGAATGTTGCATGATGGTGGCCGTATAATTTACTATGATAAAGAAGTGGGTTCAACTGTTGCCATGTCGAATGATGTGGCGTGGGTATGATTATATGAGATTATGACGATAGGGTGTAAGGTCGTGGATGGGTAATGGGCAGATATATTGGAGCATGAAGGATGATTTGATGGTGGTCGATGAACTGTTGATAAAGACAGGTTGTAGGCAGTTGGAGCATTTCTCTTTCTTCTCTCTTTACTCACTCTCTGATATAGCCAAGCCATAATGAGTTTGAACCAGCTCTAACTCTTACCTTGCCTTGATTTCCTTAATATGATTTTCAAATTGCCTTGCCCCAATTACGATATCACATTTTTGTTACCATTATTACCTACCTATGAACCTGCCCGTTACACAGCATAGGAGTATATCGAAAGCTGAATTGTGATATTGCCAAATTATATGTGATCCATTCATCAAGTGCTCATTGTCACACATGCAAAAGTTGGTAAACATGTTGGGATGCTTGAAAACTGCATCGCGCCCACTCAAAGGGTACTATTGAACAGTGAAGCAATGCAATATGTAAGGGATACTGCAATTTGATTGTTTTGAGTTGCAGTGTACAATAAATTAAATAAATTGAATGAAGGAAAGTTAGTTTTTGCTGATGAGGAGAATTCCTTCTGTTATAGGTGTCATTGTAGTTGAAGTTGCCTTCAACTTTACCACGCATATGCAGTATGTAAATATTATGAAATCTGTCATCAATTTTCAGTTCTTTGGGCAATTTCCTCATTGTGTTCTGTGTAATCATTTTATGCTTCGATTAACTTGATTTTACAATCATTGTACATCTTTCCCCATCCCGATGATGATTTTCACAGCTGAATTTTCATTCACTATTATTCTACCTATATATGCTCTTCTCATGTCTGTCCCTAATATCGCCTGTGCAGGTTTCCACCATTGAATTGTTGTGCAACATATTATTCCCCACATCCAATATCGCTTTCTCTATTGTTCCATGATTTGGCCCAAATCTTGTTTCTGCCTGTTTGTAATTTATAGCCGCCATAATTGTGGCTTCAGTATAGCCGATTTTTCTCCATCGCTTAACCGGGTGAGCTGGTGCTTGTTTTCGGCTCCAAATGTCTTCAATGGTATGGATCTCTTTGAGTTCTAGTCAGTTACTTCCTGTATGCAGTGGACCATAGGTGCACTTGCCGACCTTGCAGCCGCTTTTTGCGATTCTCCCTCATTGCCCCACTGACTTCTGTTTACATGCCCCTGTTCCCTAGTGGACACGCAGCTTCCTGAACCCCGATTGGTGGCACAGTACTAATATCTGTATTCAGACCAGAATAACAAATTGTGTTCCAAATAATCGTCCAATAATTCAGGATGGGACTACCAATAGTCAAACACTATTGTATTGGCATGATTTGATCCTCCAAACAGGTAATCTGTGCCCAGTCGTTGTTCCCGAGCCCATTCTTCCATGCTTCCCTCCTTGCTTCCCTACCCAGAACATCAGGAAAATGTAAATCAGTCCGGAAGCTACACGCTAACCTCCCAGACACTACTGCAGCCTTCTCCAGTGCTTCTAAGTATTTCCAGATTCTCCCAGGCCCCCCTGGAGCGTTGCATAGTGCGAACAGACTCCACAAGAGCATTCTCAACTACTCCTGAAAGCACCTGCAGTTATGGATGTACATTCAGGATGCTACAAGATTTAACTATTAGGATTGACTAATTTTGGAGTGGGTGCAGTGTTAGCAACAGTTCCAGGTTGCCCAGCTGGAGTCCGGGTTTGGAACCGGACCTGGCGGTCCGGTCCAGATTGTTGCACGGAAAACAGGCGCACTCAGCCGGTTCCGGGACAGGTTGAAACCTGACCGCAGTTCCATTTTACAGTTCCTACAACTTTGCCTTCAACTAAGTATTTGAATTCTAATCTTATCACAATATGATCTATCTGTGCAATATGCAAATGAATGCCCTAAGTCATCTCCCATTCCCGGATTTGCAATTAGATCAATCTTCATTGAGTCGCTTTGAAATTGAGCCGAAAATGACGTGACAATGTCCGGGTTTCCATTGCAACTCCCGGACAAATGGTCTGATTGCATATCTGAGAATGGGAGATACACAAGGGCTTCAAACTGTATATTTCACGTATAGATTATGTCATGATATGATCAGAACTTCAATACTTCAGTGTAACATGAAATGGTGACTTTTAAAGAGCGGGTTTTCAGTGGAAACCCGGTGCAACAGTCCAGTTCCAGGTCAGAGCCAGACCGGGAACCAAGCTGGGAATGGCGACTCGTTGCTAACTGTAACTGGGTAAGACCTCAGTGCAGGTCTGTGGAAGCCTTGGTGCCGTATTCTCCGTGCAGTAGTTCTTAGAGTTCCATATGTTCAAGGTATGTCATCAATTGATCTTTGTTACAGTCACAAGATTCGCTACCTTATCATATGGCATGCATTATTTAAGTATCTCTGTATATATACATATGGTCAATCTGGTAGTCAAGCATAATTGGAGGAGCACCTGGAGACAACCATTAATGGAACCAAGAGATACACCACTTGGAGGCCGTAGTGCTGATATGACAGAGCTAGAAGCCAGAGAGCCCACCATCAACATTCTGCTACACATCCCATTACATCCAAACGGAATTCCTGAGGGAGAGCGGTTCTAGCTCCAGGAGCATAGCAAGAAGGGGAGAACATATCATACTACCCGGCCAGTGGGAATCCATGCAATTGCGTAGATCCACCAAATGTCACAAATGGCGAGAGGGACAAAATGTTGCGAGAGAGAGAGTGTATGTTCGATGTATGACAAGATGAGATGAAAATGGAATGATGTCTTTGTACGGTGGGGTCTGCCGAATATATACACCACGTCCTTAATTACACCTCCATTACTCCTGTATTGTAACGGGTAAAGTTGGACGTAGGTGATACAGGTAACAATAATATTATATGAAGCACGCAAAGAGGCTTGACATTAGTTTCGAGGGAATCAAGACAACACACGAGTCGAAGCTGTTTCAAACTCATAACTTGCTTTGCTATACAACAGAACGAGCAAACAGAGAAGAAAGCAATTCCTTCAACACCAACAACACTCATTTTATATACTGTTCATCTTCCACCTCCGGATCATTCCCCATGCTTCGATGTACTGTCCGAGTATCATCCCATGATTTTAGAAACCACTAATATAGTACCATATCAATACAACCACACGACATTGTTCGACATCGCAACACCTCAGATCACTTCCTTTTCGTGCTAAATTATACTTCCACCATCCCCTTGCATTCTCCTCCCCTCGCAATGTTTCCATCTTTCCATAACACAATTTCTTCCACACCATCACTAAACTCTTAATATAAATCCTCAGTGCTTTATACTTCTTGCAACTGTCACAGTATCCCCATCCTAAGTTCAAGGTCCTACCAGAACATTTTCCAATCATCCTGGCTTCTGGGGTTACCATTGGTCAAACTCCTGGATTGCCCGCAGACCATCCACGAACTTCGCAGGCTCCCAAGTTAAGGAGTCATATCCAGTCCACCTTACCAGGTACTGTAACTGAGTTTGATACATCCTACTATCCTCGACACTAGACACCTGATATTCTCCTTCACCATGGACTTCCACCAGAGGAGGAGGCTCTATCCATTGTCCAGGGAGGGGGTCATCCACCACTGGATCCAAGTGTGAAACAGATTGAACTTGGTGAATAGGTACAGATGCAAGCAATTCTGATTCGTTTGCATATGAAGATATCTGACGGAAAACTTTAAATGGTCCGAACTTTTTCCAATCCAACTTCCAAGTACATCCGGTGGTTCGTACATGTCAGGCGACTAACCAAACGAGGGTGCCGTGCTGTCTGTAGGGGGCAGCAATCCGTCCCCGATTTGGCACACGTTTCTGTACTTCCAGACTTCGTCTCATTTCTACCCGGAGATGCTCGTGAATTTGTTGCATCATTGCTTCGACATTGTCAGCATTCAGGCATCGGCTACCTCATGCCTTTGTTAGTTCTCCCTCACACGATATCCGAGGGTTCGTTCCTTGACCCGCAAAGAAGTGAGTACACTTAGTCGTTTCTAATATTTGATTATTTGCAACAATATACCCAGGGGAAGCTACTGTACCCAGTTGTCCTGTTGATTATTGACAAACACTCACATTTAATGTTCCATGCTGGCACTCATTCGTTCCATCTGTCATCCGTTTCAGGGTGGAATGCCGTTGACATTCATTGATCCATGCCCAGGGGACTGCATATCTGGCCCCCAAAGATTAACACGAACCGAGAGCCTCAATCCGAAATGATTATGGATGGTAACCTGTGAAGTCGTACGATCTCTCGTAGAAACAACTTAGCCATATCTTGCCCACCAATTGTGGTATGGCAAGAGATGAAATACCGCATTTTTGAAAACCTATCCACTACGACGCATATTGCATCAAACCCATCACTTTCCGGTAACCCGACAACGAAATTCATTGAAATATTCTCCCAGGCCTTAGCGGAAACTGGCAGTGGTCGAAGGACCCCAAATGTCAAATGTTGGAAGGTCCAGGACCACTAGCAGCTATGGCAACTTCATATATACTGATCCACCTGTCTCCACATATACTTCCAGTGATACTGTCTGTCTGGATGGTAAAAAGTCATCACCTTACTCGGGTGTCCCGCCAACACGGCATCATGATGTTCCTGTATGAATCTCAACGGTAGCCAGTCATCCTCCAGGACGTAACACTTCTCTTGATACAGAATCCTGCCGGCCTGTTCCGTGCATTCTGCTATGGTAATCCCTTTCAAACTACCATTGCGACGTAATGCCCCGTATTTTCCCTGGTAATGGATCATTCTCATATACCTCCCTCATCAGAAAGGAGAGTGTGGGACGGCCCTGAGCGGGCTGTATGTCCGTCATCAAACACTATTGTTTGGGTAGGTTCTGGAACTTTATAACCACCTGTTCCATATTTTTCAATCTCTCATCGACCCACTCAGGGAGGTCTCCCGGCATCCTTGTCAACACATCGACTTTCCCGTTTGACTTCCCTGGTTTATATACTATGTTGTCATCGAAAAGTGTTAAAAACTCAGACGGCAAAGCCTGTCTTCAGTTTAAAAGCTTCTTCGTATGAAAGAAATACCTGAGGTTTTTATAATCTGTTGTCAACTGTAATAGATAGACCCCACCTTCACACTCGGGTCTCCATTCCTCGTGTGCTTTAATGCTACCCATTAACTTGTTATCATATATATCATATTTGCACTCTGAAGGTGAATGTTTCTTGGCAAAATAGGCCACAGAATGCAATACTCACTCATTGTCTCATTCGGATAACACTTCTGTGGACACACAATCTGGAGCATCTGTTTCAAATATTAGCCTCCCTCTCGTGATTGAAATGGCGGCAATCCTGTGCTCTTGTACACGTGGTAACCATTGTTTCGAAGCCCAATTGTTCTTCTGAATCCTGTACAAATGGTTCGTTTTTCTTGTTTAGCCTTGTAAGAGATTTTGCTTTCTCCAAAAACTTCGGGATGAACCATCGATAATAATTGCAAAGTCTGAGGAGTCGTTGTATATCAATGAGGTTATTGAGTCGTCTGGTCTGAGTATTCTTGTCCCGGCTCCAATTCCGTCTGGTTTCCACCTTCTCCTTATCCATAGAAATCCCCTTCCTTGATATAATCAATCCCAAGTTCCTCACTGTTTCTTTATTAAACTCGCATTTTTCTGGTTTGAAATATAATCCTATATTTAGCAACCACTGCATAATCCATTTGATGTGGCCAACATGTTCTTCCTCCAAGTCACTATATATCAAGACGTCCTCCAAGTAAGCTGATGCAAAGTCATCCAACACTTCTCTTATAGCATGATGAACATATTCTTGACAATCTGCTGGTGCATTTGTCGTCCTGAATTGCATTACTGTTGGTTCACATAGCCCATATCTTGTCCTGAAGGCTAACTTATGTTCATCTCCTTCATTAACTCGCAGTAGATTATATGCCCCTCACCCGTCCAGTTTTTTTTATATCCTAGCTTTCCCCAAAAGATTTAGTGTCTGTTTTATCAAGGGCAGAGGGTATCTATTTTTCATCATTTTACTGTTGATATCTCATTAGTCAATACAAATCCATACCCCACCATGAGGTTTATTCGCGGAGAGCAATGGTGCAGCAAACGGTCATGACGATTGTCCAATGAACCTTTTGGACATATTCTTCTCAAGCTACTCTTTTAGGACCCCCAACTCTGTTGTTGACATCGAATATAGTGGGGCCCACGTGGGGATTTCTCTGTCGTGTAGCCAGACCTCATGATCAATTTCTGGTCAACGCAGCGGTAATAGATCAGCTAACACCTTACTGAACAACGTGAGGATCTCATGATACTGTTCTGGAAAACCACCTCCAGTGGGCATTTCTTCAGATCTTTTGCCTCAATAGCCTTGTTAATATCATATAGTGTCGCCTTGACTACCCTAAGTCTCCCCCTTCTAACCGTCCAGAAGAAGGATGATCCATTGCGCATTACAATATTCCCTCGAAATTGTCTCTGTGGTCGTATATGTGGCTCAATGATCCCTTCGTTCTTCCAATATTTGGGTTCCGGGGGTTCCTCAGTTACTCCTTAAACTGTACCCAGTGCATGGTGGCAATGTGTAGTACAATACCGCGAGCCGAATGAAACCGTATTTGATATGAAGCGTACCACTAAATCATGTAATAGTAACCAGGGAATTCCAAGGACAATTGAATAAAGACCCAGCATCGTAAGAAACATTGGTAGTTGTTCCTTTTGGTCACGAATTCCCATGCCAACTTTAGCAATATGCGGAATATATCCTGTCTCAATTACTCTGCCGCCGATCACCTCGACCTGGTTCTTTTCCTTCAATTGTTGAGGGGGTATCTGATGATGGCGAACAAAATGTTGATTGATAAATGAAATGCCCAAAGCTCGGCAATCAATTAGTGCATGCATATGTATTAGTTGGTTATTCTCGGTCAATGTGCAGGTTATAACCAAATGTTTTCCTTCCGTTGATCCATCTAATACCAGCACCTTGCTAACTGATAATGGTAAAATTCCACCACATTTTATAGCATTTAAAGCAAAACTTTTCTCATCAACCAAAGCGCCATCCTGCTTGTGTTGACATAATCTTTTCCCAATTGCTGGGAACCTTCCTTCGTTCCTAGTTCCGTGACCTCCGCTCGTGCCGACTTGAACATTCTGAGCCTTCTTCCTCAGTGCACAGTCCATTGCCCTGTGGTCAAACTCACAACAGAACAAATACCTCCCATCGGTAAACCTCTTCACCCAGTCCTCTGCTGAAATCCTCCCCCCACTGGAACTGAGATCCATAGGTGCCCCTCCTGTATATCTGATGACTGTTTCAGAGGGAGCTATTCCGGGTGCCTGTGCAGGGGGAGGGGGCCTGGGAGAAGGGAAAGCTGTCCCCCACCATTTATTTTGCACGGCTTTTTCCTCTTGTCACAGGCGGATCTGATTTTCTCGTTTCCTGCAGACGGTCACAAACGCGGGGAGTTCTTCGAGCATATCGCTATATGTTAAGCAGTCCCTCAATTCTTTTTACAACCCCATCCTCAAACCATTCCGTAAGGCCTATGGATTCCAATCCAGATTGGCGGTTATAACTTGGAACTCCGCATGGTACTGAGAAAACTCAATGTGCCTTTGTGTAATAACCCGCATCTTCTGTTCGGCGTTGGGCACTCGGTCGGGATCACCCAAAGCTTCTTCCAGGAGTTGTATAAGAGATGGTAGGTGTACACTCCCTATCATTCCATCCTCCCGGATGTGTGGCAAAATCTAGCCCAACACTAGTCCCCACAGATGGTTGAATGCATACCGCATCTTGGACTGTTCGTCAGGAAAGCCAGCAGGTTTATGTTGCATGACCATGCCATGTTCAGCAATCCAGCCTCTCAACTGAGTTGGATCAGACCCTAAACAGTGCAGGGAGTCAGGAAGTTACAGGCCTCTGTCATCCGGAGCCTGGTGAGCAGCCAGGGCCACTCCGACTGCCAACGCCAAGGCATTTTCTAACTGCGTTGTCAAACTGCGGACTTCCTCCCCCAATTGCCGGGCATCCCGTGTCATCATCTCTGCTTCTTCCTGTAACTCCTGGTCTGTCCCTGCGGCTGGTGTCCTCCTCCTTGCTTTGTCCCGTTCGTCCGTCAGTGCTTCTATCCGTTGATCCAGTTCGGTGTGATCGTGCTGCGGGGGTACGAACTGCTTGGTCTGTAGGTCTGTAATCTGCGGTTGTAGATTGACGATTTGTTGTGCGTGCTCACAGACCCTCTGCACCTCTCGGATGGGCTGTGAGGACTGTGCCACCGATGTCGATACCTCCTGTCTCTGTCCGAACGCCTCCTTCAGTTCCTCGAATCCGACGGCATACCTCTGTCGACCGATGAGTGCCATGATGGTTCTCTGGTCCATGATGGACACCAGGGGTGCGCGGGGTTTCGTTGATCCTGACATGGCAGCGGATCAAGCACATCTACCACTGCCAATTACGTCAGTCACTTTCCGAGGGGGTCGGAGTCAGAGGGATGACAACAATCAGCAGAATTTCTAAGGTCTTAGCTGTAGTTGCTGCAGCTACTGCGTGTGCAATGTTTGAATGTGTTCCTGCGCAGTTATGTTATTCGCAATGGCATGGTGCATCGGGGTTGCAAGGGAACCTGGAATGTACTCACGAGTATCTAGTCAAATATGGTCAGAACATTGGATCATTAATATCGAGTCCGCCGCCCTCTTTGGCTGCGTCTGTCCAATAAGTATTCCAAGGGGAGGGAACAGTCGATTGGTCCTAGAACTATACTTCGAAGGTTTCTACCTTGAACGGTGCTGTAAGTGTCGCTTCAATCCTACCAATAGCATTCAAATGTTTCGGTTCAAAAACAAGGCAAGGAATTCCAGCAAGATGAAACCAATTCGTTCAAAAGGTACACTTACCGTCATACTTGCGCATTTGAATATGGTAATCTGTGAGGGTACTGACCGATGTCGAATCCGGTAAGTTGTCACAGTTCATCTACACAATCATCGCAAATGTGGATCAAATACCGGTTTGATGCTAGGTAAACCCATCAGGAAACATAGCAAGGTTCGGAACAATACTTACACCCAGATGAGGGATGTAGGCACAGTCAATATTAGGTACGTTGAAGTAGGACTCGTTCTAAGGTAATGGGCGAGGTTGGATGCAGGTGATCCTGGTAACAATCATTTGTTATCAAACACGCCAAGAGGCTCGATATTGGTTTCGAGGGAATCAACACAAGACAAGAGTCGCAGCTGTTTCAAAGTTGTAACTTGGTTTGCTATACAAGAGAATGAGCAAAGAGAGCAGAAAGTAAATCCTCCAACCCCGACAACTCTCGCTTTATATACAGTTAGTCTTCCACCTCCGAACCACTCCCCATGCTTCGATGTCCCATCTGGGTAACATTCCAAAATCTTACACACCACGAACGTGGCACCTTATCCATACAACCACGCAACATCATCCGACATCGTAACACCTCAGACCACTTCCTTGTCGTCCCTAATTCTATCCCCACCATCCCCCGCATTCTCCACTGCTCCCAATGTCTCTCTCTTTCCATAACAATATTCCTTCCGCACCTCCTTAAACTCTTATCATAATTCCTAGGTGCGTTATACTTCTTGGAACTGTGAGAAGTATCACCGTACACCCACTCTTGCACCGTAATGATGGACTTCGGGGCTGGAATCGAGCAAGTTCAGAGATTGATTTGGAGTCCAGCATCAAGTACAGGCAGGGACACACTCCAAGGCTATGTGCAAGCGAGTTTGTAGATGCAATTGGAGACCAAGATTGAGCGAACTCAGAGATGCACTTGGAGGCCGCAATTGAGGGTGTTTGGAGATGCAATTGGAGACCAACATTGAGTGAACTCAGAGATGCACTTGGAGGCCGTGATCGAGTGAGTTGGGAGATGCACTTGGAGGCTGGGATTGATCGAGTTTGGTGATGGCCGGGGAGGCCGTGAAGGCCGGAGTGGTCAGATGCAATTGGGCACCGACATTAAGTGAACTCACAGATACACGTGGAGGCCCTGATCGAACGAATTTGGAGATGCACTTGGAGGCCGAGATCGAGTGAACTCGGAGATGCACTCTGAGTCTATGATCGAGCAAGATTGGAGGAGTACTTGGATGCGGTCAATCTGGACGGAGGCACGATGGCACCTGAGGCTCTATTAGTTGCATATCTGGTAATTGTCGGAATGGAGAGAGCTGTGTACAACAACCTCCACGACATGAGAAACTGGCTCGGAGCGGGAGACTGTCAATCTTGGGATGCTTCAGTCCTTGGAACTTGCTGTACTCGGTGTTAACTCAAGATTATGGCATGGAGAGATAGGGGAGGATGACTTCACTTCATGTTCTTAGGTTATGGTAGAGTTGAGCACAAGAAAGAGAGATCACAGAAGATGGGGGAAATCATCATAAGAAACTGGGACATAACACATTATCCTGTTCCAGTCAATTAACCATCCCCAATACGGCATGTACGAATCCCCATCCGGCAGGTAATAACACTGCGACGAGGTCTTCTAAAGCCATTCAAGCAAGTCGTACTCCTGATTTCTCATGGCCACTCATATCCTCCATATCGTTCTCATCTTTATCCCCCATCTCTCTCTTTCTCGTCCGCAACGCTACTATCATCGCAACAACACAATGTTAGTCATCCCATTCAATCTCTCCATGCCATCATCATGAGTTAACACTGAGTGCAGCATACACAGAGTGCAGCATACGCCTAAGATAGTCTGTTGTCCTTCATTCTCACTCTTTCGAGTTGGCTCTTGAATGTAACTGCAGCTTCAAGCGTGCCTCCCTACCGATCGACCGCCACCACCCAGTTTTCCATAAGAGTTTCCAAGTTACAGTCACCTCATCACATTGCCACAGTTTCAAGTTAACTAACCCAGGAATAGGGTCTGAGCACCTAGCGCGCCTCCTGTCGACCCCCTCCAGATCGACCCCCTCCAGATCGACCGCCTCCAGCTGCGCAACCTCCATGTACCCCGCCAAACTCGCTTGATCATAGTCTGCGACAAATGCATCTCCAAAATCCCTCGATTACAGCCTTGAAGAATATCTCTTAGTTCATTCAATCTTGGTCTCCAATTCCATCTCCAAACTTGCTCGATCGGGGCCTCAAAGGGCATCTCCAAACTCTCTCGATCACAGCGTCCCAGTGTATCTCCAAACTCGATTGATCATGGCCCCCAAGTGCATCTCTGAGTTGACTCCAACTCGCTCTCCAATTGCATCTCCAAACTCGCTCGATCACCGCTGAAAAGTGCATCTCTGAGTTCACTCAATCCCGGCCTCCCTGTGCATCTCCAACTCGCTCCATGACAGCCTCCCAGTGCATCTCTGAGTTCACTCTATCTCGATGTCCAATTGCATCTCCAAACTCGCTCGATAACGGCCTCCCGGTGCATCTCTGAGTTCACTCAATGTCGATCTCCAATTGCATCTCCAAACTCACTGGATCACGGCCTCAGAGTGTATCTCAGAGTTCACTTAATCATCATTTTCAGGCGCACCTCGCGTTGCTCTCACTTACCGCCTGCAGCCAGTCCATATATTATATCATTTGTAGATGGGTAACTATATAGATACATAGATATATAGATGTGAATACAAATGGAATGCATGAGTTTTAAACATCGTTGAAAGTTAAGTTGTTGCGATGATTTCCAGGCACACCAGCAGCATTCCCAAAGCAGATGTTTTTCACAGACTGCTCTACGGTAATTCAAGGTGCTCCCAGACATTTCGCCAGCACTCTCGGGTGCTTCCAGGCTTATTGTTATCGCTCCCAGCCTTGTCGCCGGAGCTTCCTGTTACTCTGAATGCTCGCAGCAATGCCCTCCTAGGGTCTAAAACTCTCCTGACATTGACGCTTCTAGTTTACACTCCACATCCTCTCAGAGGCTCCTGGAGGCTTGGAATGACTACAATACATTTTGCTGATCGAGCCACTCATTGTTTCAGCCATTGAACCTGTCCATTTTCCACGGGTCCTGTCTTCTTCCCCATATCATCCATTGATTATAAATGCTTTCATACTGCATCCCATTCTCTCGTTGTGATTGTGCCTCAGATGCTGTTTCGTTGTACATGGGCCTTTTCAGACCTCGCAGCGTTGAACTAGATCATTTCAGGGGATTCTGGAAGAGAAAAGACAATTGGGCCATTGAATATTTGCAGTTCTGAGCTGAAATTGAAAGTTATAAAAATATTTTTCTTGAGTAGCTTTTAAAGCTTGGAATTCTTTTGCTGTGGGTGGAAAGTCTAGTTGGTTTCTTGCTTGTTGTTCTAGAAGGTGAGGAAATAAGTTCTAGTTGAGAGTCTTCTGGGTCTCAATTTATTCAAAACTTTTCTGCTAAATGCACCACTTAGTATTCCACCATCTACCTACTATTCTCTTGGACTTGGAAATGTCGGTTTGGACAGACGTTCCTCACACCATTCAGTCATGTGGGCGAGCGATTTTTCATCCAATCTGCCAGTGTCTACTGTCAGTAGCCCCACCCGTATGTCCCACCTAGTCATTAGCTGGTACCATTTCCATGCAAATCCTTCACCTTTGGGGAGAGAAATGAATGGTGTCGGCGCTCTATTGGTGTTTGACTCATGGCGGAAGATCATCCTCAGTATATTGTATGATACTCACTGAAATCTGCTTCAAAATTCAGATGTGGTCTCATTCGTTCCAGACATGGTGTCCTGCACTCAAGATGACTTGTCCGGAAGGCCAATGGCTCTTGGTTGGATCCGTAACTTGTACATCCTGCAGGCTAGTTGGTCTTTATAGCTCATTTTGATCTTCGCATAAACCAGCTGGTACTTGCCCCACCACAGAATCATATTCCATCTCCACTACTCAAACAGTTCTGGTGTGCATGATATGCATACCGCTACCATTTCTCCCACTGTATGGTGTGCTGCAATCACTCAATTGCACTGATCGCATGAGGGCCACCTTGTTGGCCTCAGTTTACATGTCTGGTGTGTCATCCGCCCTGCCACCTGGGGCAGATCTTTTGGTTACTGCATGTCAGACCTTGTCGCTGAATCACTAACCTATGTTGTTGGCTAGGTCCAGACTGCTTTTGGTGGTATTTTACATCCTACTCCAATCCTCCAGGTGAATCAATTAAAAATCCAGTTTGCAGATGAGCTCTCTGAAATGTGATGAGCTGCTGTAGCATTGTTTTATATAGCTAAATCTAGGCAAGTCTCACGGCGAACTGCTGCAGTGATAGTTACTAAACCTAGATTGTATCACAAATGGTATAACTTAGAGAGCTAACTACCTGGGCAAGTCAGCCAACTTTTAAGCCATCACCTCCGTTTTCCTGTGACTCATTGGCGTCATTCCTTCGCACCCCTTGTTGTCTTTTCCTCTTGTAGCTAGTTTTCCCAAAGACCTTCCAACACTAACGACCTGTATTGGCTATCCTTCCACCTGAGCTTCCACCTGCGCACTTACAATCATAACCATCCCTGCTTATTTGTATCTATAACTCTTTCGGTTGCCTGATCTTCTCGTTCCTCTTTGATTTCCATGCCATTTTCAGTTCTTCAATTGTTTCAGGCACTCCGTTGAATATATACCACCTCTTGCTTACCTTACGCTGTGGATGCCATTTTCTATCTATCTTCCCATGTTTCCTCCGAGCAGTCTGCACTTGTTAACTGTTTCCCTCAATATCGTCCATCTCTTGCCTTCCCATGTATCCATATAGTTCTATCGACCTGTATTCTCGTCCCAGGTCTGTAGTGGATGGTCATTGGTTGGTATCTATCTAGCCTGTTCTTCCACTTTACAATGATGGGTGGTATGGTGTGTTGCTTAGTCAGATAGCTCAGTGCTCTTTGTTCCAAATAAACTTGTATCAGTCTTCTCGATGTGTACTGATTCATTGTCAACACTACCACTCATAGTTCCCATCATGTCGCGCTCATGTTATGTTATTGCCCATCCCATTGTTCCGATGCATAGTCTAATATAGGCCAATACATAGCTGTGAAAATAATAGAGAAAACTACACATCAACCATTATTTGCAGATTACTTTCCAATGTAGTAGATGTGGCCAGAAGTACTTCAAAATCTTTTTATTATGTGTATTGTGAATATGGTTTACTGTGACAGCTTTGGTCTACCTCTACTCTTACAAGAGTTACTGCTTCAGTTCAACAATGCACCAATGATCTGAATTCACTCAGTCAGTCTGGCCACAACACTACACTCGTTCAGGCAGCTGCAAATACCCCAACAAACAAGCATGCTGGTGACTCATCTAACTGCAAAAAGTTTTGGGATACATACTGTTGTAGGTGATTAAGAAATAAACTTTGATAATCTGGGTACTGCTGTAATGATGATGACCATGATTGCGGAATTTTGACTACTCTTAGTGGGTGCACTGAAATTTCTTTCATTCCCTCTGATAACTGGAATTATAACGATAGCTGTATAATTGATGACCACAATAACAATGTATCTGGTGCAGATGTTGCTCAGAAAATAACATGACCACTGGAAACGGAAAAATCAAGGAACAAGGAGTACAGAGCAGGTTACATTTAAATGGAAGAGAAAGACAATGTCTACAATACAGCTTAACTCCCTGGGAATGGGAGGAAGCAAAAGTACGCAAATTGAAAAAGATTTCTGGGTTTGTTTAACAGCATGGCACATGATGTCGCGAGGGCTGGGTAACGCCCATTTGATATAGTCTTTTAGCCTCAAGCCTTAAATCTCTAGCGATAATCTTACCTCCACATCTACACCTACAATAACTCAAGTTCACGTTTGCAACCATATCCACTGAATCGCCACACCTGAGTCTACGTTGTCGAGCACAGGTGTACGTGCCTTTACACTATTATTGCTTTTCTGCAAACAGTTATGTTTCACTTACAGGATTTGCCAGTTTACCCCTATTTCGACGAGGAAGAATGTGAGGTCAAAAAATCAGATATCCACTTTGACACATGTCGAGAGACCTACCAATTACATGGGCAATGATTTTCAAAAGGTTGTGTAAGGACGCGTACGCCTACGTCTCGCCGCTGACGTATGAGATGGTATACGGTTGCACACGAGAGCGAGTGACTATAGATGGAGAGTATAGTGGTAAGATATTCGATGCTGATCTAAGTGTCGTACCGGGCGATCTATATACAATGGCGCTTACCCGGCCTCGGGTCACGTGTCGCCGTTACATCATCCCCCTCTCTAGGCGCAGACCTCCTGGGCTGCCAAAGCCAGTATATAAGAGAAACGAAGGAAAGCAAACAAAGAATGAAACAATCATCCTATGTACGCAATCTTACGAACCCATAAGTCCCACAACCGATCGGTACGCTCAATGGCGACCTTTCGGCGGATTCGGCGCACGGGGCAACTCCACCTCCATTGGTAGGTGGTAAAACCAGTGCCAACGCCATTATACCAGGCCGAATCCAATCAAAAGAGAAGAGAAGGAAATGAAGAAACAAGTACAATGAAACGTCCAATCTGCTTCCGTGTCCTCCATATCTCCGCCCCCGACTCTATACCCCTACTCCCGTGGCCGATCCGGACGCTCTCTGTGAAACTCGTCAACTAGATCTCGGGCGTTTTTAAGGTGTTCCGCCGGCTCCCAGCTGGCGCGTATGTGGTTGTAACCGGCCCATTGGACGAGATAATGCAGCTTCCGATAGCGCCGCCTGGAGTCGAGTATGCGGTCGACTTCCCATTCCTCTGTTTCCTCGACTATCATTGGGTGCGGTTGGGAAGAAGGCTGACCTCCGACTGGCGGTGTGTAACGATCGAGAAGCGACACATGGAAAACGTTGTGATTCCGCATCGTACTCGGTACGTCAAGTTTGTAAGCATTCTTATTGATGATCTTACTTACCGTATACGGTCCCGTGCGCTTGTAAGCGAGCTTCTTTGAAGGCCTCGATGTTTTCAAGTTCTTGGTCGATAGCCATACTTTGTCTCCAACCGCAAAAGTCATCTCTTTTCCGCCGGTGTACTTTGTTTGTCGCTCCTGAGCCTCAATTATGTTTTCCCGGAGAATTCGGTGAGTCTCTTCCACGCCTGCCATCCACGAGTCTGCCTGCACCTGTGATCTGAAACTGGGGTCCTTGGGAGGCTTAAACTGCATCGTAGGATGGTAATTGTAGT
>Ga0307512_10002471_pt1 | contig 23281 bp, 21 predicted proteins | sample 14_EM_MG_FD_200267 | JGI IMG/M metagenome (GOLD analysis project Ga0307512, IMG submission 200267) | Populus trichocarpa ectomycorrhiza microbial communities from riparian zone in the Pacific Northwest, United States - 14_EM | ecosystem: Host-associated > Plants > Roots > Unclassified | place...
GCCCCCTCCCATGACGGCCGTTTCTAGCCGAACTGCTGCTCGAGGTCCTTGAGCTTGCGCTCCAGGGAGTCGAGGCGCGGCAGGGCCATGGTGTCGTCCTCCGCTGTGAGGTCGACGGCGACCGGGTCAGTACCGGCCTTGCGGATGGGCTGCAGGGACGGGCGAGAGCGTACGGGCAGGGGCTCCGGCGCGGATATGGCAGGCTCCGCTGAGACCGAGGCCGAAGCCCGCTCCAGGGCCTGGGGCTCCGCCTGCCGTCCGCCGCCGCCGCGTCCGATGAACCCGCGGTGGCCCCGGCTGATGGCCTTGAGCTGGGCGCGCTCCAGGCGGTCCGCCTCGCGCCGACGCAGCCGGTTCGTCTCCTTCTGCCGCATGTCCTCGCGGACCTCGTCGACCGCCTCATCCAGGCTGCGCACGTTCTCCAGCAGCATCAGCGACCAGGCCCTGTAGGTCTCGCGAGGGGCCCGCAGCCAGCGGACGATGCGGATCTGCGGCAGCGGACGCGGCACCAGACCCTGCTCGCGCAGCGCGGCCCGGCGGGTCTGCTTCAGTGCGCGGTCGAACAGAACGGCCGCCGACATGGACATGCCCGAGAAGAACTGCGGCGCGCCGTCGTGGCCGAGGCCCCTGGGCGCGTGCACCCAGTTGAACCAGGCCGCGGCGCCCGCGAACGTCCACACCAGTATCCGGGAGCCGAGGGCCGCGTCACCGTGGCTGGCCTCGCGCACCGCGAGCACGGAGCAGAACATGGCCGCACCGTCCAGGCCGAACGGCACCAGGTATTCCCAGCCGTTGGTGAGGCCGAGGTTCTGCTGGCCGAAGCCGACCAGGCCGTGGAAGGAGAGGGCGGCGGCCACCGCCGCACAGCAGAAGAGGAGGACGTAGGAGGCGGTGCCGTATATGGCCTCCTTGCGCCTGCGGCGCTCCTCGCTGCGCTCCCACGAATCGTCCGTCTTCGCGTGCTCCCCGGACCGCTTGCTGCGCGCGAGCACCGCCACCGCCGCCAGCATGCCCAGGAGCAGTACGGCGCCCGGAAGCAGCCAGTTCAGCGATATGTCGGTCAGTCTCATCTGGGGTCCCTTGCATTGGGATAGGGCGTAACGCCCGCCATAGTGGCCCAATCCCACCGGCCCTCAGGGGGTTTCGGGGCAAGAGGCCGCCAAGGAAGTGCAAGGGAATGCCCAGGGCGGCGATCTGCTCGAACTGCCGCGTGAGGGGCGGGAGTTGAGTTCGAATAAGACTACCCGTACGGGTGGTTCCACGGAAAGTTCCTGCGGCAAGTGAGGAAATTGTGAATTGCCTGTAACCCGGCGGGTGTCCTGTTCGTCGGTGATCTTACGGGACGGTCGGCGGCCGGTGTGTCTGAGGGTGCCTCAACTCGCCGCGGCGGCCAGCAGTTTGGTGACCCGGTCCGCGTCGCAGGTGCGTGGACAGGTGGCGCACGTGTCCTCGGGGCGCACTGTGTAGAACATGCAGCAGCTCGCCCGGTCCCGGGTGGGCAGGGACTCCCCGTCCGGCCCGGTCAGCTCCCGGAAGGCCGCGGACCCGGCGTACGGCTTGGTGGCGCCCGGCAGCAGCGCCTCCAGCTCGCGCACCGCCCGCCGCTCCTCGCCGAGCAGATGGGCGACGTACCAGAGCCCCTCCACGACCTCGTCGGTCGCCATGCCCCACAGGGCCCGCCCGCGCCGCCGCATCCGCGGCCCGAACCCGGCGAGGACCTGTTCGAGATGCTCGGCCACCGCGGCCCGCACCTCCACCCGCAGCGCCTCCTCGTCGGCGACGACCCGCGCGTCGGGCAGTGCGGCGGCCGGATCGCCGGGCAGACAGGCGAAGCCGGCCGGCCGCACGGCCATGCGGCCCATGGAGAGGCCGGGGACGCAGCGGTCGTACCAGACGTGTGTCACGGGGAAGCGGGGCACCCGGCGCAGCAGGAACCACGGCACGGTGATCAGCAGACAGGCGGGCCAGGCGTAGCGGTGCAGGCCGAAGCTCGCCACGACGTCCGGCCGGGCGCGCAGTCCGTAGTCACGCAGTACCTGTGCGTCGTCCCACGCCAGGAACGCCTCGAGGCCGGCCCCGCCCTCCGCGAGCAAGGCGGCGCAGACCCCTCCGTCACCTTCGGGAACCTGCTCCCCGGCGTCGGACTCGGTGACCTCCAGCCCCGGGAAGACCTCGGTCAGGCGGGCGTACGCGTCCGTGAGTGCCGAGCGGGGCACGGGCATGCGGGGACCACCGATCCGCGACGGGTGCATGACGATTTCGAAGGTAAGCCTAACCTTATCCAAGGTCGTTGGGATTTGAACTGGTGGCAAGTGCGCCTAAGGTGCTTGACGGGCGAGTAACAACCCGCCGTAATGACCCCAAGTACCGACACGTCCCGAGGAGGCCCCGTGAGGCAGCGCGCGCAGGGCCCCGCGGAGACGGGGATTCCCGAGGTCCGCACGGGCGTCCCCCGGGTGCCCCCGCAGCCCAGGGCGGCGGACGTGGACCGGGAGCGGGGCGTTGCCGCGGAAGCCACCCGTGGCGAGCACACACACAGCGAGCAGCCGATTCCCCGGCCCCGCCTGGTCCAGCGGGCCTCGGTGCGCGGGCAGATCCTCGACGCGCTGCGCACCGCGTTGGTCGCGGGCGATCTGACGCCCGGCGCGGTGTACTCGGCGCCCGCGCTGGGCGAGCGGTTCGGGGTGTCCGCGACGCCGGTACGGGAGGCGATGCAGCAGCTCGCGCTCGAGGGCGCCGTCGAGGTCGTCCCCAACCGCGGGTTCCGGGTGATCGAGCGGGGAGCCCGGGAGCTGGCCGAACTGGCCGAGGTCCGCGCGCTGATCGAGATCCCCGTGATGCTCCGACTGGCCCGTACGGTCCCTGCCGAACGGTGGGCCGGGCTGCGCCCCCTCGCCGACGCGACCGTCTTTGCCGCCTCCTCGGGCTGCCGCGCGACGTACGCCGAGTCCGACCGGGCCTTTCACCGCGCGGTCTTCGCACTGTCCGGCAACGAACAGCTGGTCCAGATCGCCGACGACCTCCACCGCCGCGCCCAGTGGCCCCTCGTCGGCGCCCCCACCTCCCGCGGCCACGCCGACCTCGTGGCGGACGCGGCGGAACACACGGCCCTCCTGGACGCCCTGACCGCCCGGGACCTGGACGTGGTGCGGGCGTTGGTGGGGGAGCACTTCGCGGGAGCGTCCTGAGGCTTCAGGTCTTCCAGCCCGTCCGGCGTTTGAGGACGAGGCCGTTGGGGCCGAAGCGGGGGTCTGGGGGCGGCAGCCCCCAGGGACGGGACGGGAAGGGGCGGCGGGGGCGAAAAGCTACGCCGTAGCCGCGCCCGGAGCCGGCGAAGCCAACTGCCGCGCCAGCCACGTCGGTACGCCCCCCAGCAACCGGAACAGCCGCCGAGCCTCCTCCCGAAGCCGCGACGCCTCCGGCTCGCCCTCCGCATCGGCCAACGACGCCAACGCCGGCGCCGTCCCCACCAGATACCCCAGCTCCTCCCGAATCCGCAGCGATTCGGCGAACCCGTGCCGCGCCTCCGCCAACTCCCCGTCCCGCAGGGCGAGTCCGGCGAGATGACGCCAGGTGAACGACAGCAGCAAGGGATCGGAGTGCGCCGTGGCCCCCGCATGCGCCCGCCGGTACGCCGCCCGCGCGGCCTGCGGCGAATGCGCGAGGTTCTCGGCGAGCAGCCCCCGCCGGAAGTCCAGCACCGCCCGCCCCGCCGCCCCCGGAGTGATCAGCGCCGCCGCCCGCCCGAGCGCCGCCCGCGCCTCGTCGGCCCGGTCGCGCACTCCGTGCAGCGTGGCCGCGTACGCAAGCTGCCCCCGTTCACAAGCGGCCGCGCCCCGCTCGTCGTCGTCATGGGCCAGCGCCTCGGCCGTACGCAGCGCGTCCTCGGCCTCCTCCCAGCCCTGCTCGGTGTACAGACACCGCTCGACCAGCAGCGCCGCCCGCTGCAGCGCGGCGTCCGCCGTGCCGGGCTGGAGCAGGGCTGCCGCGTCGGCCCAGCAGGCGCGCGAGCGCAGCCGCCATACCGCGGTCTGGAGAGGATCGTCACCAGCAGTCGTTCCGAAACCAGACATGGCGGAATGCGCCACGTTGCCCTCCCCGAGCACGCCATCGAGCTGTTGAGTGGTGGCGGCATCTCAGCACGAATCGCGGCGCCCGGCCAAGGGGGTGGGTGAAGGATTTCACAAAGTCGTGGGACGGCGACGGCACTTGGTGCCACTCCCGTCCCGCTCCTGATGGCCTCGGCATGACCTCAGCTCATGCGCAATGCCAAGAAGAAATCCAGTTTGTCCTCGAGCCGGGACAGGTCGCGGCTCGTCAACTGCTCGATCCGCCCGACCCGATAGCGCAGCGTGTTGACGTGCAGATGAAGCCGGGTCGCGCAGCGCGTCCAGGAGCCGTCGCAGTCGAGGAACGCCTCCAGCGTCGGAATGAGCTCGGCACGGTGGCGGCGGTCGTAGTCGCGCAGCGGGTCGAGCAGCCGCGCCGTGAAGGCCCGCCGCACGTCGTCCGGCACGAACGGCAGCAGCAGCACGTGCGAAGCCAGCTCCTGGTGCCCCGCCGCGCACACCCGCCCCGGCCGGGCCGCCGCCACCCGCCGTGCGTGCCGTGCCTCCTCCAGCGCCCCGCGCAGCCCTTCCGCCGAGTGCACGGCCGCGCTGACGCCGAGCGTGACCTGTCCGTCGTCGTCCAGGCCGGCCGACAGCGGGTCCCGTACGGTCTCCAGGAGCGCGTCGGCGAGGATCCCGGACTCCGAGCCGTCGTGCTCGGCGGACACGGCCGGCAGCGGTACGAGCGCGATGGCCTCATCCCCCGTGTGGGCCACGGCGATGCGGTCGGAGGGCTCGGGACCCGTGGCGAGCGGGTCGACGAGGATCTCCTCCAGGAGCGACTGGGCGACCGGACCGCTCTCGATCTCGCCGCCCTCCCACTCGACGCGCGCCACGACCACCTGCCAGTGCGGGGCGGCCCCCAGCCCGGGCAGCAGCACGGGCGCGGCCACCCGCAGCCGGGCGGCGATCTCGCCGGGCGCCGCGCCCGTCTGCACCAGCTCCAGGACCTCCTGCGCCAGCCGCCTGCGCACCGTGCGCGCCGCGTCCCGGCGGTCCCGTTCGACCGAGATCAGCTGGGTGACGCCCTGCAGCAGGTCGAGCCGCTCCGCGGGCCAGTCCCCGGCGTCCGCCTCGACGGTGAGCAGCCAGTCGGACAGCACGGACTCGCGCACGTCCCGGGTGGCCTGCGCGGAGCGCCCGCTGCTGCGGATCGGGAAGATGCTGTACGTGGTCGGACCGAGCGTCACCCGGTGGGGTCCGCGCCGGCCCGTGCGGGTGGCCGCGAGGTGCTCGGCGGCCAGCCTGGCGCAGGTCTCGGCGGGGAGCGCCGGGCCCGCGATCTTGGGGCCGGCGATCAGCCGCCCGGTGGGGGACAGCACCCAGGCCCGCAGGTCCAGGTCGGAGCCGAGCAGGTCGAGGACCACGTCCGGGCCGCCGCCCGCCGGGCCCGAGGTCATCATCCGCCGGTGCCGGTCGACGACGGCCGCGAGGTCCCCGGCGCGCTCGCCGCTGACCTGCCGTACGACATGCTCGGTGATCGTCGCGAACGCCACCGACTCGTGCACCGCGAAGAGCGGCAGGCGGTGCCGGGCGCAGGCCACGACCAGGTCGTCCGGGATGTTCCCCAGCTCCGCCTCACCGGCGGCCAGTGCGGCCACCCCGGCCTGTGCGAGGATCCGTACGAACGGCTCGGAGTCGTCGGCGTCGCGCCGCCAGGCCAGCCCCGTGAGGACCAGCTCCCCGCCCGAGAGGTAGCGGCTGGGATCCCGGAGGTCGGTGGTCATCACACCGCGCACGGTGCGGTCCAGCTCGTCCTCGCCGCCGAGCAGCCGCAGGCCCAGCGCGTCGGTGTCCAGCAGTGCGCGCAGCCGCATTCTCGTCGCCGCCGTTCTTTGTCTCGAAATCTACGATGAATCTGAGGGATGGACGCCGGGAATGGCCCGGTGAACGGTGCGGGAGCCGCACTCTTCGGTGGCCAGGCTGTTTCCTGCGTTTCTACAGGAAGACAGGGAGGTTACTGATGACCTCCGTTCATACGAATCTACAAGATGCCCGCCCTGGCCAGCCAACTCCTTCATGGTTTCCGTGACTGACCCCGGTGGAGTACGGCGCTGTGTACTGACTCCAATCCGCGTAAACAGCACATGAACGAGCCGGGCCCGCCGCACCAGATCTGGCTTGATCCGTACGACCCACGAGACGAAGAAGAGAGCCGGTCATGGACTTCCTTCGCCCCGCCAGCTGGGAGGAGGCGCTCGCCGCCAAGGCTGAGCACCCCACCGCTGTGCCCATTGCGGGCGGTACCGATGTGATGGTCGAGATCAACTTCGACCACCGCCGGCCCGAGTACCTGCTCGACCTGAACCGCATCGGCGACCTCTACGAGTGGGAGGTCGGCGAGGACAGCGTGCGGCTCGGTGCCTCCGTCCCGTACTCGAAGATCATGGAGAGCCTGCGCGCCGAGCTGCCGGGTCTCGCCCTCGCCTCGCACACGGTCGCCTCCCCGCAGATCCGCAACCGCGGCGGAGTCGGCGGCAACCTCGGCACCGCCTCCCCGGCCGGCGACGCCCACCCCGCCCTGCTGGCGGCGGGCGCCGAGGTCGAGGTCGAGTCGGTGCGCGGCAGCCGCCGTATCCCGATCGACGAGTTCTACACCGGCGTGAAGCGGAACGCGCTCGCCGCCGACGAACTCATCAAGAGCGTGCACATCGAGAAGGCCGACGGCCCGCAGCAGTACTCGAAGGTCGGCACGCGGAACGCCATGGTCATCGCCGTGTGCGCCTTCGGGCTCGCGCTGCACCCCGAGACCCGCAGCGTCCGCACCGGCATCGGTTCGGCGGCGCCCACGCCCGTCCGGGCGAAGGCCGCGGAGGAGTTCCTGAACGCCGCGCTCGAAGAGGGCGGCTTCTGGGACAGCGGAAAGATCATCACCCCGTCGGTCGCCAAGCAGTTCGCCCAGCTGTGCTCCGGCGCCTGCAACCCGATCGACGACGTCCGGGGCACGGCGAGCTACCGCCGGCACGCGGTCGGCGTCATGGCCCGCCGCACGCTGACCTGGACCTGGGAGTCGTACCGCGGCGCCCGCCGCACGACCGAGGGAGCTGCGTGATGCGCGTCAACTTCACCGTCAACGGACGTAAGCAGGAAGCCGACGACGTGTGGGAGGGCGAGTCCCTGCTGTACGTGCTGAGGGAGCGCCTCGGTCTTCCCGGCTCCAAGAACGCCTGCGAGCAGGGCGAGTGCGGATCCTGCACGGTCCGCCTGGACGGCGTGCCCGTGTGTTCCTGCCTGGTCGCGGCCGGGCAGGTCGAGGGCCGTGAGGTCGTCACCGTCGAGGGGCTGGCCGAGTTCGCCAAGCAGCGTGCGGAGCACGGCGGTTGCGCCACCGGTGCCTGCGGTACGTCGCTGCAGGATGCCCAGCTGGGGGTCCCCCCGGGCGAAGCCTGGGGGAGGGCCGCCAAGGGGCAGGACTCCCATACCGGCGAGGGCACCGAACTGTCGCCGGTCCAGCAGGCGTTCATCGACGCCGGCGCCGTCCAGTGCGGTTTCTGCACGCCGGGCCTGCTGGTCGCCGCCGACGAGATGCTCGAGCACAACCCGAACCCGACCGACGCGGACATCCGCGAGGCCCTGTCGGGGAACCTGTGCCGCTGCACGGGTTACGAGAAGATCATGGACGCGGTCCGCCTGGCGGCCGCCCGGCAGGGAGAGGCGGTCTGACGATGCCCAGCAACGGCGCTCCCATCGGTACGCCCACCAAGGTCACCCAGGGTTCGAAGACCAAGGGCGGCATCGGCGAGTCCACGCTCCGCCCGGACGGCATCCTCAAGGTCACCGGCGAGTTCGCGTACTCGTCCGACATGTGGCACGAGGACATGCTCTGGGGTCAGATCCTCCGGTCGACCGTCGCGCACGCGGAGATCGTGTCCATCGACACGGTCGAGGCGCTGAAGACCCCGGGCGTCTACGCCGTCATGACGTACGACGACCTGCCGACCGACGTGAAGAACTACGGCCTGGAGATCCAGGACACCCCGGTCCTCGCGCACGGCAAGGTCCGCCACCACGGCGAGCCGGTCGCCATCGTCGCCGCCGACCACCCGGAGACCGCGCGCCGCGCCGCCGCCAAGATCAAGGTCGAGTACCGCGAGCTCCCGGTCATCACCGACGAGGCGTCCGCGACCGCGCCGGACGCGATCCTGATCCACGAGGGCCGCGACGACCACCACATCGGCCACGTCCCGCACCCGAACATCGTGCACCGCCAGCCGATCGTCCGCGGCAACGTCGAAGAGGCCGCCAAGAAGGCCGACTTCGTCGTCAAGGGCGAGTACACCTTCGGGATGCAGGACCAGGCCTTCCTCGGCCCCGAGTCCGGTCTCGCCGTGCCCGCCGAGGACGGTGGCGTCGACCTGTACGTCGCCACCCAGTGGCTGCACTCCGACCTCAAGCAGATCGCCCCGGTCCTCGGCCTGCCCGAGGACAAGGTGCGGATGACGCTGTCCGGCGTCGGCGGCGCGTTCGGCGGCCGCGAGGACCTGTCGATGCAGATCCACGCCTGCCTCCTGGCGCTGCGCACCGGCAAGCCCGTCAAGATCGTCTACAACCGTTTCGAGTCCTTCTTCGGGCACGTCCACCGCCACCCCGCGAAGCTCTACTACGAGCACGGCGCCACCAAGGACGGCAGGCTCACGCACCTGAAGTGCCGGATCGTCCTGGACGGCGGCGCCTATGCGTCGGCCTCCCCGGCGGTCGTCGGCAACGCCTCCTCGCTGGGCGCCGGACCGTACGTCATCGACGACGTCGACATCGAGGCGATCGCGCTCTACACCAACAACCCGCCCTGCGGCGCCATGCGCGGCTTCGGCGCGGTCCAGGCGTGCTTCGCCTACGAGGCCCAGATGGACAAGCTCGCCGACAAGGTGGGCATGGACCGGGTCGAGTTCCGTCAGCTCAACGCGATGGAGCAGGGCACGCTGCTGCCCACCGGCCAGCCCGTCGACTCCCCGGCCCCGGTCGCCGAACTCCTGCGCCGTGTGAAGGCGATGCCGCTGCCGCCGGAGCAGCAGTGGCTCGCGGCCGGCGAGGCGGCGGACGTACGGCAGCTGCCGGGCGGTCTGTCCAACACCACGCACGGCGAAGGCGTCGTCCGCGGCATCGGCTACGCGGTCGGCATCAAGAACGTCGGCTTCTCCGAGGGCTTCGACGACTACTCCACCGCCAAGGTCCGCATGGAGGTCGTCGGCGGCGAGCCGGTGGCCACCGTGCACACCGCGATGGCGGAGGTCGGCCAGGGCGGTGTCACCGTCCACGCGCAGATCGCCCGCACCGAGCTGGGCGTCGCGCAGGTGACGATCCGCCCGGCGGACACGCAGGTGGGCTCGGCGGGTTCGACCTCGGCCTCCCGGCAGACCTACGTCACCGGTGGCGCCGTCAAGAACTCCTGCGAGCTCGTACGGGAGAAGGTCCTGGAGCTCGGCCGCCGCAGGTTCGGCACGTACCACCCCGCCTGGGCCACCGCGGAACTGCTCCTGGAGGGCGGCAAGGTCGTCACCGACGGCGGCGAGGTCCTCGCCGACCTGGCCGACGTGCTCGAGGACGAGGCCGTCGAGATCGAGGCCGAGTGGCGCCACCGCCCGACCGTGCCCTTCGACCTGCACACCGGCCAGGGCAACGGCCACGTCCAGTACTCCTTCGCCGCGCACCGCGCCGTCGTCGAGGTCGACACCGAACTCGGCCTGGTCAAGGTCATCGAGCTGGCCTGCGCCCAGGACGTCGGCAAGGCGCTCAACCCGCTGTCCGTCATCGGCCAGATCCAGGGCGGTACCACCCAGGGCCTGGGCGTCGCGGTGATGGAGGAGATCATCGTCGACCCGAAGACGGCGAAGGTCAGGAACCCGTCCTTCACGGACTACCTGATCCCCACGATTCTCGACACGCCGACCATCCCCGTCGACGTGCTCGAACTCGCCGACGACCACGCCCCGTACGGGCTCCGTGGCATCGGCGAGGCACCCACCCTGTCCTCGACTCCGGCCGTCCTCGCGGCGATCCGGAACGCGACCGGGCTGGAGCTCAACCGCACACCGGTACGTCCGGAACACCTCACCGGCACGTGACCCTCCGGGGGCTGAACCAGTGAGTTTTTCCGGGGGACTCCGTCCCCCGGACCCCCCGATTGTTCGTCTCGGGCCGTCCCCCGGGTCGTGCACATCCCAAAGCCCGCGATCGCCGAAGGCAGCCCGCGGGTGCCCCTATGAACCTTGGGAGACGGCACCATGGCCCAGCAGTCACTGGAGCCCAGGACGACGGCCGAAGACGCGGGTGCGGGAACCCGCGTCCCGGCCGGCAGGTCCTGGCTCGACCGGTACTTTCACATATCCAAGCGGGGGTCCACGGTCGCCCGCGAGGTGCGCGGCGGCGTCACGACCTTCATGGCGATGGCGTACATCCTTCTGCTCAACCCCCTGATCCTGTCCGGCAAGGACGTGGCGGGGGACACGCTCGGGCAGAAGGCCCTGATCACCGCGACCGCGTTCGCGGCGGCCTTCACCACATTGCTGATGGGCTTCTTCGGCAAGGTGCCCCTCGCTCTCGCCGCCGGCCTCTCCGTCTCCGGCGTGCTGTCCTCGCAGGTCGCCCCGCAGATGACCTGGCCGCAGGCCATGGGCATGTGCGTGATGTACGGCGTGGTCATCATGCTGCTGGTCGTCACCGGCCTGCGAGAGATGATCATGAACGCGATTCCGCTCGCGCTCAAGCACGCGATCACCATGGGCATCGGCCTGTTCATCGCCCTGATCGGACTGGTGAAGGCCGGCTTCGTGCACCAGGGCAAGGCGACCCCGGTCACCCTCGGTCCGACCGGTGAACTCGCCGGCTGGCCGGTGCTGCTCTTCGCGGCCACCCTCCTGGTGATCTTCATGCTGCAGGCGCGCGGCATCCCCGGCGCGATCCTGATCGGCATCGTCGGCGGCACCGTACTCGCCGTGGTTCTCAACGCACTTGACGTCATCGACCCGAAGCAGTGGGCGAGCGGCGCACCCGAACTGCACGGCAGCGCGGTCTCCATGCCGGACTTCTCGATCTTCGGCAAGGTCGAGTTCGGCGGCTGGGGCAACGTCGGCGCGATGACGGTCGGCATGATCGTGTTCACGCTCGTGCTCGCCGGTTTCTTCGATGCCATGGCCACCATCATCGGCGTCGGCACCGAGGCCAAGCTGGCCGACGAACAGGGCCGGATGCCGGGCCTGTCCAAGGCGCTGTTCATCGACGGCGCCGGCGGCGCGATCGGCGGCGTCGCGGGCGCCTCCGGCCAGACGGTGTTCGTCGAGTCCGCGACCGGAGTGGGCGAGGGAGCCCGCACGGGTCTGTCGTCCGTGGTCACGGGCTTGTTCTTCGCGGCCTGTCTGTTCTTCACCCCGCTGACGGCGATCGTCCCCGGCGAGGTCGCGGCCGCCGCCCTCGTGGTCATCGGCGCCATGATGATGATGAACGCCCGCCACGTGGACTGGGCCGACCGCGCCACCGCGATCCCGGTCTTCCTGACCGTCGTCATCATGCCCTTCACCTACTCGATCACGGCGGGCGTCGCGGCCGGAGTCATCTCCTACGTCGCCATCAAGATCGCCCAGGGCAAGGCGCGGGAGATCGGGGCCTTCATGTGGGGCCTGACGGTGATCTTCCTGGTCTACTTCGCCCTCAACCCCATCGAGAGCTGGCTGGGCGTGCACTAGCCGCTCGCCCGACTACCCTCCACACAACCGCTGTTAAGGAGACCGAGAGATGCTGGACGTCGCCGAGGAGCTGAACCGGTGGGTCGAGCAGGGACGTGACTTCGCCGTGGCCACCGTGGTGGCCGTCGGCGGCAGCGCGCCCCGCCAGCCGGGCGCCGCCCTCGCGGTGGACGCCGACGGCACGGCGATCGGCTCGGTCTCCGGCGGCTGTGTGGAGGGCGCCGTGTACGACCTGTGCCAACAGGCCCTGGAGGACGGCGAAACCGTCCTGGAGCGGTTCGGGTACAGCGACGAGGACGCCTTCGCCGTCGGCCTGACCTGCGGCGGCATCATCGACATCCTCGTCACGCCGGTACGGGCCGGGGACCCCGCCCGCCCGGTGGTCGCGTCCGCGCTGGCCGCCGCCGCCCGCGCCGAGGCGGCGGCGGTCGCGCGGATCGTGACGGGACCGGCGGAGCTGCTGGGCAGGGCGCTGGTGGTCCGCCCCGACGGCTCGTACGAGGGCGGCTTCGGCGCCCATCCGGAACTGGACCGCACGGTGGTGGGGGAGGCGGCCGCCTTCCTGGACGCCGGGCGCACCGGCACGCTGGAGATCGGCGAACAGGGCTCACGCTGCGGAGCCCCGCTCACGGTTCTGGTGGAATCGTCCGTCCCCCCGCCGCGGATGATCGTCTTCGGCGCGATCGACTTCGCGTCGGCGCTCGTGCGGATCGGCAAGTTCCTGAACTACCACGTGACGGTGTGCGACGCGCGCCCCGTCTTCGCGACGAGGACCCGTTTCCCGGACGCGGACGAGATCGTCGTCGAGTGGCCGCACACCTACCTGGAGCGGACATCGGTGGACGGCCGCACGGTCCTGTGCGTGCTCACCCACGACGCCAAGTTCGACGTGCCGCTGCTGCAGTCGGCGCTGCGGCTCCCGGTGGCGTACGTCGGCGCGATGGGCTCCCGCCGCACCCACCTCGACCGCAACGAACGCCTTCGCGAAGTCGGCGTGACCGAGCTGGAGTTGGCGCGGCTCAGGTCCCCGATCGGCCTCGACCTCGGGGCCCGTACGCCTGAGGAGACGGCCCTGTCGATCGCCTCGGAGATCGTCGCCAACCGGCGTGGCGGCAGCGGGGTTTCACTCACCGGGGCACACACGCCGATCCACCGCGACGCGACGTCGGTGCCGGCGGGGCGGATCGGATCGGTGGCCTGAGCCGCCGGCGGACGGTCCAGCGCGTACTGCGCGTGCACTACCTTGACCGCGACCTGCCGCCCCGAGGCCGACAGCCCCAGATGGACGACTCCCATCCCACCGCTGCCGAGCCGGTCGACCAGCGTGTAGCCGCCTATGGACTCGGCCTCCCCGGGGCTCGGCGACATGCGCCGGTCACCTTTCCCGAATCCCTCGCCTGGACTGTCCGCTCAGGGCCATCAGACCAGGACGTCGGTTCGCGCCGTCGGACACCGGCCGGGAAACCGGCCACCGCGGCTCGGGCCGCCGCGGTCGCCTCGGGGTCTCATGCGTGCCTCAGGGGGCCTCAGGGGGCAAACTCGCTGTGAAAGTCCCCAGTTCGGCGAGCCGGCGCAGGAAGGGTCCGGCCGGGAAGGCCTCGGCCGGGCTCAACACCCCCGTCTTCCGCGGCCCTTCGCCCCGCGCCAGCCGGACCGCCGCCTCCACCGAGGCCACGGCGCCCGCCTTCCAGATGTCCTGCCCGCGTACATGCGCGTTGCGCCCGCCTCCGCCGCCGGACGTCACCTGGACCGCGACCGTGAACTCGGTCCGCGCGCGGTCCTCGGGGCTAGCGTCGACGCTCGTGAAGATCTGCTCCTCCTCGAACGTCGAGGCGGTGAGCTGGACTTCGACCATGCGGGCCGGGACGTGCCGGGGGATGGTGACGACCTCGCCGGAAGGGAACGGGACGATCGTCGTACGCGGGCCCAGCGGAGGCGGGAACGGGAAGACGGCGTTGCGGATCTCCACCGGGCCGATGTGCTGCGTGCCGTCCCGGTAGGCGATGCGGTCGATCTCGCCGATCAGCAGATTCGCCGTGTTGACCGCGCCCCGGGTCATCCGCCAGCCGGTGACCGCGTAGCCGACGGTGACCTTGTCGACGTCCGGGAGGCCGGACGCGGCGACGGCGGCGAGCAGGTCGCCGAGGCCGCCGTAGAAGCTCATCTGGGGGATGAGGACCGCACCCGTGCGCTGGGCGGTGGCCTGGAGGTTGTCGAAGAGGTTCTTCACCGGGTGCGGCTCGATCGCGTGGTCCACGTACGCCGTCCCGGTCTCGGCCGCGGCGGTCGCCACCGGCTCGGCGGTGGTGGTGAAGGGGCCCGCGCAATGGATGATCACGTCCGCGCCCTCGGCCAGGGAGCGCAGCGCGGGGCGGTCGTCGAGCGGGGCCGGGTGGACGCGTACGCGGTCGCCGCCGAGTTCGTCCGCGAGGGCTCGCAGCGCCTGTTCGTTGCGGCCGGCGAGGATCAACTCCGCGCCGCGGGAGAGAAGTTCGGCGGCGACCAGTCGGCCGGTGTGCCCGTTCGCGCCGTAGACCGCGACGAGAGGTGTCTGCCGGGGTTCCTGTTGCGATGCCTGTGCCGTCATGGCTCGGCTCACTTCCATACCAAGGGTATGTAACCGGGTCGGCTAAGTTACGTACCCCCGGTATGTCTGTCAAGGGAGTTGATGAGCCACATGGTCCGGCGCACCCAGGCCGAACGGTCCGGTGCCACCACCGCCCAACTGGTGGAGGCGGCCGGTGAGTTGTTCGGGCGGTACGGTTACGCGGGCGCGTCGCTCGACGCGGTCGCGGCGGCGGCCGGGGTCACCAAAGGCGCCGCGTACCACCACTTCCCGGGCGGCAAGGCGGCCCTCTTCCGTGCGGTCTTCGTCAGGCACCAGGAACGCCTCGCCACCGCCCTGGCCGAGGCCGGCGCCCGTGCACCCGACCCGCGCGCCGCGCTGCTGGCCGGTGCCCGCACCTTCCTGGAGCACTGCCTCGCCCCTGCGTTCCGGCGCGTCGTCCTGCTCGACGGGCCGGCCGTGCTCGGCTGGGAGGAGGTCCGCGAGATCGAGTACGAACACGCTCTGCGTGTCCTGCGCGAGGCGATGGAACAGGCGGCCCGCGCCGAGGGTGCCACCCCGGACGCCGCCCTCACGGCCCGCTGCCAGCTCGTCTTCGGCGCCCTGTGCGAGGGCGGCATGCTGCTGGCACGGTCCGAGGATCCGGAGGGCATGTTGCCGGTGGTGGCGGGGGAGGCGGGGCGGCTGCTCGGGGGCGGGACAGAACCCACCCCTCCGACGTGCGGGGCATCGGAATCCGGCCGTTCGGGCTCTTGATTGTCAACAATTGGTCCGTACCAAAGCATTGACGGCCCCTTATCTCACTCCTTAAATCAACAGGCGACGCCTTCACCCCTCACCCCGGTCGGCTCACCTGTGTGCACGACCGCCGTACGGAAGGAAGAGACGTGGCCTCCCCACGCCTGCTCCGCAGATGCCTGTTCGCCGCCTTGTCCGCCGTGCTGGTCGCGTCCGCCGCGACCGGTGCCGCGCATGCGGATCCATCGGATGTCTCCGCCGCCGCGGTGACCTTCTCCGACACCTTCGACGGTGCCGCCGGCAGCGCCGTCAACTCCTCCAAGTGGTCGCTGGAGACCGGCGACAACGTCAACAACCACGAGCGCGAGTACTACACCTCCGGCACCAACAACGCGGCCCTGGACGGCCAGGGCCACCTGGTGATCACGGCCAAGAAGGAGAACCCGGCCAACTACCAGTGCTGGTACGGGACTTGTCAGTACACCTCGGCCCGGATGAACACCTCCGGGAAGTTCAGCGCGCAGTACGGGCATGTCGAGGCCCGGATGAAGATCCCGCGCGGGCAGGGCATGTGGCCCGCGTTCTGGATGCTCGGCACGGACATCGGGTCGGTCGGCTGGCCCAACTCGGGTGAGATCGACGTCATGGAGAACGTCGGCTTCGAGCCCTCCACGATCCACGGCACCATCCACGGCCCCGGCTACTCCGGCTCGGCCGGCATCGGCGCCGGCTACACCCTGGCGAACGGCCAGGCCTTCGCCGACGCCTTCCACACCTTCGCCGTCGACTGGGCGCCCAACTCGATCAAGTGGTCGGTCGACGGTGTCGTCTACCAGACGCGCACGCCCGCCGACGTGGGCGGGAACACCTGGGCGTTCAACAAGCCGTTCTTCCTGATCCTCAACCTGGCGGTCGGCGGCTACTGGCCCGGCGACCCCAACAGCTCCACGGCCTTCCCGGCCCAGCTGGTGGTGGACTCGGTGTCGGTGACCACGAGCGACACGGCCACCGGCGCGGCGATCAAGGGCCTGGCCGGCAAGTGCGCGGACGTCGCCGGGGCGAACTCCGCCAACGGCACCGCCGTACAGCTCTACGACTGCAACGGCTCGGCCGCCCAGCAGTGGACCGTGGGCTCCGACGGCACGATCCGCGCGCTCGGCAAGTGCCTGGACGTGACCGGCGGCGCCACCGCGGACGGCACCGCGACCCAGCTCTACGACTGCAACGGCTCAGCCGCCCAGCAGTGGGCCGTCAGCTCGGCGAACGACATCGTCAATCCACAGGCGAACAAATGCCTGGACGTGACCGGCAACAACTCGGCCAACGGCACCCGGCTGCAGATCTGGACCTGCTCGGGCGGCGCCAACCAGAAGTGGACGATCGGCTGACCCGGAACCGACCGCCCGGGGCCTGATCCGCCGGACAGGCCCGCCTGGGGCCTGATCCGCCGGGCAGGCCCCAGGTGTATTGACCCGCAGGGTCGTTGACGCGGGCGATGGGTGGCCGGCCGCCGAGTGCGGTGTGTTTCTCCCGGTGGTCGCGGCCCGCGGCCGTCACGGCATCCTGAGGAGGCGGTTCGCCGCCCGCCCGAACACGTACCGGGCCGCCCGCACCAGTAGCGGGTCGAAGAGTCCCGGCAGCAGCCGGACCCCCAACTCCTCCCGCCAGACCACCCGACTACGACCCCCCGGCCCCGGTCGCACCTCCAGCTCGGCCCACCCCGTGACGACGCGCCCCCGCTTCTCCAGCCGGCACCGGCCGGGCGTGCCGTCCGTCGGAGGCCGCCACACCGTGACCTCCATCCGGTCGTCGAAGGCGAGCGGTCCGAGTCCCGAACGGGCCACGATGACCGTGCCCTCGCGTGTCGGCGGGGGCGTGACCACCCTCACGCGGGTCAGCGGGACCACGTCGCCATGGCGGGGCCACTCCGTGAGGCGACGCCACGCCTCGTCGAGTGGGAGCGGTGCCGTGCGTTCGAGCATGAAGTTGACCACGTAACGAATCGTAAGGAATCCGGGCTGCTCAGAAGCGTGTTCATCCGCGCGTCACGCACTTGGCCCAGTGGGGTGTGCACGAGGAGACGTATACAGGGCGGCGGGTGGCGGATGCCGTATACGGAGCGGTGGGTGCGGAATGCCATCAAGCGCCGCAAGTACGGGGCGACATTCGTCCCATCCCTCTACCATTCCTCCCATGGGTGGGCAATCCGCCTGCCCCCGGGGGAAGTTGGTCGCCATGCCGCTCAAGGCCTACGGCGTGCTGATCGCACGCGCGGTCGACACCCGGCGCGAGGGCGCCGCCGACACACCGCACTATCAGATCCACCTCGCCGACGACCCCGGCACGCACTATCGCGCCGCCGTCAACGTCCTCTCCCAGGAGCGGCCCTCCGAGCTGCTCTACCTGGTCGACGAGGACCTCCGGCACCCGGTCACCACCCGCCTGGAGGGCCTGCCGGGCGGCTGGAACACCTTGCCGCCCGGCCCCGGCGGCCCGAACCTCGACTTCGTGCGCGGCAACCTCTTCGACCCGGCGGCGATGCGGACCCTGCCCCCGGACGTCTCCGGTCCCGACAACGACCTTGCCGACCTGCTGGACCACTACGTGAGGCGCGCGGTCGACGACCAGGAGGCCCGGCTGTACGTCTTCGGCGAACGCTTCGGCCCCGAACCGGCCGTCAAGGACAAGGTGTTCGGCTTCCTGCCCGGCAACGGCGTCCACGACATCCATATGAACCAGGGCAACAGCCGCCGCTTCCAGGGCGACGACGGCGTGTGGCAGGACGGCGGGATCCTGCTGCACTTCCCCGCGCAGTCGCGCTGGGTCGGCATCTTCCTCGCCTTCCAGAGCCAGGCCTGGCACACGGACGACGCCACCGGACATCCGATCGACGATGTCGACGGCACCCGCCCGCAGCCGGGCGCCCAGCCCGTCCGTATCGTCGCGGCGCTCGTCAACCCGACCGGCCCGGCCCCCGAGCAGGAGACGGTGACCCTGATCAACGCCTCGCCGGCCCCGGTCGATCTGACCGGCTGGCACGTCGTGGACCGACTGGGCCAGGCCTCCGCGGTCCCGCCCGGCCCTCTCGCCGCCGGCGCCTGCCTCCCCGTCCCCCTCGCCGACGGCGCCCAACTCGGCAACCACGGCGGGGAGATCACCCTGAAGAACCCGGGCGGCCTCAAGGTGCACGGTGTGTCGTACACCGCCGAACAGGCGGCCCGCGAAGGCTGGTCCGTGGTGTTCTGACCACGTCCGGAAGCCCCCTGTCGTACCCGTACACCTGTACGGCACCATGAGCGCGACCGCGCACCGCCGGCGGCCGGGAGGGCGTCTCGTGGACCGTGAACTGCACGGCGGACTCGACGAGTTGCAGCGCGACCCCTACCGCCCGCTACGACACCGCCCTGCAGGGTTTCCGCCGTGTCACCACCGGCCCGGTCACCCCGGCCGGCACCGAACTCCCCGCCGGGGCAACGCTGTTCGTGGCCTTCGGCGCGGCCAACCAGGACTCCGCCGGCCATCCCCGGCCCGACGAGTCCGACATCACCCGCGCCCCCGGACGTCACCCCGCCTTCGGTCTCGGCGTGCACGGCTGCCCCGGCTCCCAGCTGGCCCGCGAGCAACTCCGCCTCACCCTGGAGGAGTTGACGCGCCGACTGCCGGGCCTGCGGTTCGCGGACGACCGTCCGGTCACCATGCGGCCGACGCTGATCCACCGTTCCCCGGAGAGCCTGCGCCTCGCCCGGTGACCTACGGCCGGTACACCTTGCCCGGTTCCGCCTTGCCGGGCGCGAGCAACTGCGGCACGGTCACGAACACATACCCCCGCTCCTTGAGCGCGTCGATGATGCCGGGCACGGCGGGCACGGTCCCCCGGTAGATGTCGTGCAGCAGGATGATCCCGTCCCGGGAGGCCTGCGCGAGGACGCGGCGCTCGATCAGGTCGGAGTCGGTGGTCGTGTAGTCCTTGGCGGTCACGCTCCACAGGACCTCTGCGAGGCCCAGCTCCCGGCATATCTCGTGCACGGTGGCGTTCGTACGGCCCTGCGGCGGGCGCATCAGGGTCGGGCGGTGTCCGGTGAGGCGCTCTATCTCGTCGTCCGGGCGCTCCAGCTCCTTCCGTATCTCCTCCGGCTTGATGCGGGTGAGGATCTTGTGATCCCAGGTGTGGCTGGCCACTTCGTGCCCCTCGGCGGCCATCCGCTTGACGAGCTGCGGGTATTTCTCGATGTGTCGTTTGCCGAGGAGGAAGAAGGTCGCCGGGACCCGCTTCTCCTTGAGGATGTCCAGCAGCCTGGCCGAGTTCTCGCTCGGCCCGGCGTCGAAGGTCAGCGCGATGCACTTGGCCTCGCGGCAGTCCACGGTCCCGAAACGGGCCCGGACGTCGACGGCGGCATGGGCGCGGGCGGCGCTGGGCGCGGTCGCGTCGACCTCGGCGCAGCCCGCCACCAGGAAGGAAGCGGCCGCCGCGATCATGGCGACGGCACGCAACCCGTTCCCCGTACTTTTCATCTTCTTGGTCAGAGAAGGCATGCCGGGACTATACACACCGAGTATACGCAACGTGTATACGTGATGTGTATAGGGGCTGACCTGCTAGCGATCGGCGGAACTACTGGCCTCGAAGGTGGCGTCCCCCTTGTCCCCCTTGTCCCCCTTCTCTCCCTTCTCTCCCTTGTCGCCCTCCGTGCTCAGCGTGTGCCCGTGTCCCCCGGTGGTGGCAGCGGGTCCAGTACCTGGTTGGTCAGGTGCTGGTAGATGATCATGGTGCGGAAGCTCAGGATCTCCCGGCGGTTGGTGAACCGGTCCAGCAGGAACGCGTGCAGATGCTCGATGTCCTGTGCCGTGACATGGACGAGGAAGTCGTCGCTGCCCGCCATGGTGTAGACGGACAGGACCTCGGGCAGCCCGGACACCGAGCGCTCGAAGTCCGCCACCACCTCCCGGCTGAGCGGCCGCACCTGCGCCGCCACCATCGCCTGCACACCGCGGTTGAGCGCCGGCAGCGCGACCTGCGCGTGATAGCCCCGGATGACGCCGCGCCGGCGCAGCAGCCGGATGCGCTCCAGACAGGTGGAGGGAGCGATGCCGACCTTCTGGGCGATGGCCCGGTTGGACTGCCGCGCATCCTCCTGCAGATGGCGCAGGATCGCCGCATCAAGTTCGTCCACGATCGCCTCCCCTTGCCCGTTCCCGAATTTCGTTCGGGACCCCGGCCACGGTCCGGAACGTCTCCCTAACCTCCAGGCCATGACGCACACACTCGAGCACGAAGAGGTGACGATCCGCCGCGGCCCCCGCTCGGAGCTGCCCCTGATCATCGCGGTCCACTCCCGCGCGCTGGGCCCCGCGGTCGGCGGCTGCCGCCTGCGCCGGTACGGGAGTTGGCAGGAGGGCCTCGCGGACGCGTTGAGGCTGTCCGAGGCGATGACCTACAAGTGCGCCGCGTCCGGCCTGGACTTCGGCGGCGGCAAGAGCGTGATCGCCCTCGGCGAGCACACCGATCTCACCCCGGAGCTCCGCGCGGCCGCGCTGGCCGACATGGGCGAGTTCATCGCCTCCTGCGAGGGCTCCTATCTCGCCGGCCCCGACGTGGGCACCACCCCCGAGGACATGGTGGTGCTGCGCCGCTCCTCCCCGTACGTGTTCTGCCTGCCCGAGGAGCACGGCGGCACGGGCACCTCCAGCACGCCGACGGCCACCGGCGTCCTCGCGGCCCTGCACGCGGGCGCGGACCATGTCTTCGGCACCGCCTCGCTCGCCGGCCGCACCGTCGTCGTCAGCGGTTTCGGCTCGGTCGGCAGCCGTATCGCGGCGGGCCTGGCGGCGGACGGCGCCCGGGTCCTGGTCTCCGACGTGGACGCCTCGAAACGGCAGGCGGCCGAGGGCTCGGGCTTCGGCTGGCTCGAGCCCCAGGAGGTGCCCGGTACCCGTGCGGACGTCCTGGTGCCGGCCGCGGTGGGGGGAGTGCTGGGCCCGGACACGGTTCCCCGGCTCGGCGTACGGCTGGTGGTGGGCCCGGCGAACAACCAGCTCACCACCGACTCGGTCGCCGACCTGCTGGTCAAGCACGACATCGTGTGGGTGCCCGACTTCGTCGCGAGCGCGGGCGGCGTCGTCCACACCCTCGGCCGCGAGATCGACCGCCTCACCGAGGAGGAGGCCCTACGACGGGTGTCGGGCATCGGCGACACCGTACGACTGCTGCTCGACAGGTCACGTGCGAGCGGTACGACTCCGCTGCACGAAGCGCACACCCTCGCCGGGCTCAGGCTGCGGCCGCACCGTCAACTACCTTGACGGACGTCGCCGTACGGCGATCCACCGCACCGACCGCTGAGAAGCCGGGAAGCAGGAACAGACCGTATGCCGCTCATCTGCCTCGTCCGCCACGGCCAGGCCTCCTTCGGCGCTCAGGACTACGACGCCCTGTCGGACCTCGGCCGCGAACAGGCCACCGCCGTCGGCCGGGAGCTGGCACGCCGCGGCCTGCGCGACCCGCACCTCGTCTCCGGCACCCTCACCCGCCAACGCGACACGGCCCGGCTCCTCGCCGACGCGGCCGGCCTCGACAAGCCCTCCGCCGAGGACCCGCGCTGGAACGAGTACGACCACATCGCCCTGATGTCCCGCTACCCGCAGCACCCTCAGCCTGACGGCCGGGCGGACTCCCGCGCCGTGCAGCAGGTCCTCGACCTCGCCCTTGCCACGTGGATCGAGGACACCGCCGAGACGGGACCGGCCGGCTGGACGGCGTTCGCGAGCGGGGCGGGAGCGGCACTGGCCGAGCTGTCCACGACCCTCGGCAAGGGCCGCGACGCGGTCGTCGTCACCTCGGGCGGCGTCCTCGCCGCGCTCTGCGGCACCCTGCTGTCCCTCCCGCCCGCCTCGGTGGTCGCCCTCAACCGTGTCGTCGTCAACGCCTCCGTCACCACCCTCGTCATGGGCGGTTCCGGGACCAGCCTCCTCACCTTCAACGACCACGCCCACTTCACCGGCGACCGACGCCGGCTGCTCACCTACCGCTGAGCACGCGGAGCCGGCCCGACACCCGGTTCATGTCGCCCGGTTCATGTCGCCGTGGCCTCGGCCACCGCGCGTCCGGCCCGGCGGCCGGAGAAGAGGCAGCCGCCCAGGAAGGTGCCCTCCAGGGAGCGGTGGCCATGGACTCGGCGCTCGAATCAAGGATCTTGTGGGTGGGTGCGGTACGACTGGGGGAGTCCCCGGGGTGGTTGAGCTGGTGGCGGGCCCTCACCACATGACTTCGGGCGGACGACTGACCTCGTCGTCCGCCCGGCCCCACCGCCGCCGATCGGTCAGCGACCCGCTGCGGTGCGGTACAGGTGGTTCATCACCGAGACGGTCTCGGCGGCGCTGCCGACCTGGAGCGGCGAGGTGCGGAAACGCCCGCCCACCACCACGGTGGGCTCTTCGACCACCTGGTAGCGCTCACGGAGCGCGGGTGCCGCGTCGACGGCGTCGGCAACCGCCTTGGACCGGTAGGCGGTTCGTACCGCGCCCACGTCCAGTCCCTGGTTGGCCGCCCATACCAGGACCTTCCTCTCGGAGGTGAGGTCCTTGTGCTGGTCCCGCACGGCGTGGAAGACCGGAATCGCCTCTCGCTCCGCGAGGCCGAGCCGATCCAGCGTGTAGTACAGGCGGGCGTAGGCGAGTTGGTCGGGCTGGTCCGTCCAGGCCGCGGGGATCCGCACCACCTTCACCGGCGGGCTCTGCCGTGCGGCCCAGTCCTCCAGCGGCTTCTCGAACGCGTAGGAGTCCGGGCAGTCGTACCAGAACACCTCCACCACCTGCCGGGCGTCAACACCGGTGACCCGGTGCTTGAGCCGGAAGTACTGCACCCCCTCCTTCGGGTCGGCTGAGGCGGCACCGAGCAGACAGGCGACAGCGGTCGACAGGGCGAGCAGGCGAATCATCTTCTTCATGGCGGTCACCCTGGTGCTCCGCGCGTCGGCGCACGCCGCTGACACACGCAAAGTCCCTCGATCGGCCCGCCCGGCGCCCGGCCCGCCGCCGGAAAGTCACCGGCGGGACAGAATCGCACTACGTGACTGATCCGTGTTCCGGTGCCCCAACATGGACTTCCAGGATCGGTTTCGCTTGAAGGGCATTTCAAAGATTTCGGCGAACAGCCATGCCGACAGGATCGACGTGGGCAGTCCCAGCAGCAA
>Ga0307512_10002472_pt1 | contig 23277 bp, 19 predicted proteins | sample 14_EM_MG_FD_200267 | JGI IMG/M metagenome (GOLD analysis project Ga0307512, IMG submission 200267) | Populus trichocarpa ectomycorrhiza microbial communities from riparian zone in the Pacific Northwest, United States - 14_EM | ecosystem: Host-associated > Plants > Roots > Unclassified | place...
ACCGCCTCCAGATCGAACACCTCCAAGTACTCCTCCAATCTCACTCGATCATAGCCTGCTACAAGTGCATCTCCAAACTCCCTCGATCACGGCCTCCAAGTGCAGCTCTCAGTTCACTCGATCTCGGCCTCCAAGTGCATCTCCAAACTCGATCGATCACGGCCTCCAAGTGCAGCTCTCAGTTCACTCGAACTCGGCCTCCAATTGAATCTCCAAACTCGCTCGATCACGGCCTCAAAGTGCATCTCTGAGTTCACTCGACCTCGGCCTCCAATTGCATCTTCAAACTCGCTCGATCACGGCCTTGGAGTGTATCTCCGAGTTGTAGATTGGTGGCTATATAGATAAATAGATACATAGATGAGAATACAACCTGAATACATGAGTTTCAAAAATCGTTGCACGATTAGTAGTAGCTATGAGTTCCAGGCGCACCAGCAGCATTCCCAAAGGAGATGTTGTTTTTCCCAGAATGCTCTACTGTGATTCGAGGTGCTCCCAGACACTCACAGGTTTGTCGCTGGCGCTCCCAGGTGCTCTGCTATGCAACGCGACCCGTCGCCTGGGCGACAGGCAGCGTGTAATTCTCCGTTAGAGGGTACGAGGTTCCGTCAGAGCCCTCAGAGCCGTCCGGAACACCTGGGTGTTTCAGACGGAATCCAGGGTTGTTGCTGATGTATATAGCTACCCATCTACACACGGTATATCTGGACTGGCTGCAGGCGGCGTTTGAGAGCAATTCAAGGTGCACCTCAAAATGACGATCGACTACACTCAGCGATACCCTCTGAGGCCGTGATCCAGCGAGTTTGCAGATGCAGTAGGGGGCGGTGATCGAGAGTATTTGGAGATACACTTGGAGGCCATGATCATGTGAACTTTGAAGCCGTGATCGTACGTGTTCGGAGTCCGTAATCGTGCAAGTTTAGCGATACACTATGAGGCTGGGATTGAGCGAGTTTGATGATGCACTTGGAGACCGTGATCGTGCGAGTTGGGAAATGCAATTGGAGGCCGGAATTGTTTGAGTTAAGAGATACACTTGGAGGCTGCAATCGAGCGTGTTTGGAGATGCACTTGGAGGCCATGATTGTGCGAATTTGGAAGCCGTAATTGAGCATATTTGGAGATACACTTGAAGGCCGTGGTAGAGTGAACTGAGAGATGCACTCCGAGATCATGATCAAGCCACTTTGAAGATACACTTGGAGGCCATGACCGTGCGAACTTGGAGGCTGTGATCGAGTGAGTTTGGAGGCCGTGATCTTGCCAGTTCAGAGATACACTTGGAGGCTGTCATTGAGCGAGTTTCGTGATGCACTTGGAGGCTGTGATCATGCAAACTTGGTGGCCGTAATCGAGCGAGTTTGGACGAGTACTTAGAGGCGGTCAATGGATGGCGCTCCGGGTGCTGAGACTCTATTCATCAGTTAGTTAACTTGCAACCATGAGAATGTGACAAGGTGACTTTACCTTTGAGCTCTCATGGAGAGCTGGCTGATGGCAGTCGATCATGTAGGGAGGCATGCCGGAAGCTGATGCTAAATTCAGGGGTCAACTCGAAATCATGAGAATGAAGGGAAGACAGACAATCTTCAGTCGATGCTGTATTCGGTGTATGCTGTACTTGGAGTATTCTTGTACTCGGTGTATGCTGTACTCGGTGTCAACTCATGATTATGACATGGAGAAATGGAGATGGATGACTTAACTTTGGGTTCTGCAATGATGGTAGAGTTGTGGACGAGTAAGAGAGAGATGGGGGAGGAAGATGCGAACGATGTGGAGGATACGAGCAGATACGAGAAATCAGGGGTACCACTTGCCAGATTGGGTTGGGAAGACCTTGTATCAGTGTAATTACACGCCGGATCGGGACTCATACCTGCTGTATTGGGGATGGTAAATTGACTCACACACGAAATTCTCCTAAGTCCCAGTTTCTCATCATGATTTCCCCCAGCTCCTTTCATATCTCTCTTTCTCGTCCTCAACTCTACCATCACCTACGAATATGAAGTTAAGTCATCACTCTCTATCTCTCCATGCCATGTTCAAGAGTTAACACTGCGTACAGCATATATTGCATACTGCATCATCCCAGTATCGACTGTCTCCGAGCCAGTCTCTCATCTCTCCGCAGACCATGTTGTACTCAATTCTCTACATTCCCACCAGTACGAGTTAACCAATGAATAGAGTCTCAGCTCCCGTCGAGCCTCCCTTCAGAACTACTGCCTCCAGATTGACCGCCTCCTAGTACTCCTCCAATCTCACTCGATCATGGCCTCCAAGTGCATCTGCATACTCACTCGATCATAGCCTCCAAGTGTATCTCTAAACTAGCACGATTACGGCCTCCAAACTCGCACGATCACAGCCTCCAAGTGCATCTCGGAACTCACTCGATCACAGCCTCCAAGTGTATCTCTAAACTCGCATGATTACGGCCTCCAAACTCGCTCGATCACAACCTCCAAGTTCGCACAATCATGGCCTCCAAGTGTATCTCCAAACTCGCTTGATTAAGATCTCGGAGTGCATCTCTCCGTTCACTCGATCGTGGCCTTGAAGTGTATCTCCAAATACACTCGATTACGGCGACCAAATTCTGACGATCACGGCCTCCAAGTGCATCTCCAAACTCGCTCGATCACAGCCTCCAAGTGTATCTCTAAACTCGCACGAATACGGCCTCCAAGTGGATATCCAAATTCGCTCAACCACCACCCCCAAGTACATCTTGGAGGAGTGATGGCGGGTGTACGGAGGTACAGGGGTAATGGAGGTGAATGGTGTGACGGGGAGTATATTCGGCAGACCTTGGAGTAGATAGACATCATCTCATTTCCATTTCATCTTATCATACAATGAAAATACACACTCTTTCTTTCTCAACTTTTGGCCTCACTCGCTCTGTCCGAGATGTTGTGGATCCACGCAATTGCATGGATCCTCAACGCCTGGTAGTATCATATCTTCTCATCCGATTCCTACACTCCTTCTCATGAATTTAGTTCGGATGTCGCGAGAGGTGTGGCAGAGTGTTGATGGTGGGCTCTCTGCCTTCTAGCTGCATCGTTTCACTGCAATGGCCTCCAAGTGGTGTATCTCTCAGTTCTCTCAATGGGCGTGTCCAGGTGCTCCTCTGATTATGCTCGACTACTATCTGCGGCCAGATTGACCGTATGTATATATATACCAAGACTTGCATAATGCATGCCATATTATGATGTAGTGAATCCTGTGACTGTAACAAAGATGAATATGATAAGACAAAATGACTTGTGGTTGTGTAAGAACCATGGCTGTGAGAATACGGCACCAAGTCCCCCACAGTGCTGTGCAGTGGTCCCGGCTGCTCTCGAAGTCTCCTGCAGAGCTGCGCAGCGATCTCAGCTGCTCTTGAGGCTTCCCGCAGATCTGCGCAGAGGTCTCAGGAGCTCCGAAATTTGACTATTCTAGAAGTCAAATCTCGTAGCATCCTGAATGCGCCTCCGTAACTGCCGGTGCATTCAGGAGCACCTGAAAATGCTCTTGCACAGTCTGAGAGCACATGGCGTAGCTCCAGGGCGGTCTGGGAGCATCTAGAAGTACTTGGAAGCACCGGTGAGGTTGCCCGGAGTGTCTGGGAAGGTTGCGTGTTGCTTCCGGACCGATTTACATTTTGCTGATGCAGTGCATTCAACAAGTGGAAGGATGTATGGGTGGCTGGGTTTCCAGAGAAGAAGCATTCTTTCATTATTTGGTGGCAGAACAGTTTGAAACCGCTTTGAGATGGATCCCTGCAATGGCAGGCAGCAGGTGTGGATGGTTTGTAGACTTTCGAGAACTGGCTGCTGTTGAATAATTTTGATCATGCGGTATGGATTCAGTGGCAGTGGATTGAGATGGTATTGAAGAACTGTGCAAGTGAAATTCGGGAGGCGAGGAAAAAAGGAAGGTGAGGCAACAAGTGACTTGTAACAGATTTGGGCGAGCGCGTGGGCAAAAAAGTGGGAAGTTACTTCCCAGAGTCGCCAAATGCAACATTCATAGTTGTGATTGGCAGGTTGTCAAATGGTAACGATTTCATTCTATCCCCCAAACGACTCCAAGCCTGATATTCTTATGTGAGGCACTGGGAGGAACTGATTGATTTCATCAACAAAAATTGAGGCCCAAAAAAGCCATACATCCTAACATCGATGTTAATGTTTACCTTGGAGCAGGACCAATTGGACGAAGTGTATATAGTATTATATACACACTGGCAAATGATAATTAACCCCATATATCGCTAGATTTTATCCAACTGTTACCTTTCAAATGCTTCCTAGTTGAACCTTGGACACAATCCGAAAATATTTTTGGTCATAACTAGGAGAGTTACAGGGAAAGAGATTGCCGAACACGTGATTAGACCAGCAAAGGTAATCCCCACTCTCCATGTCAAGGCTAGATGTGTACAGTTGCTTATCATTATACATAGACTTTGGAAGGTTCTGAAGAGGGTGGAAGACATGAGGGAGAGCAGGATGGTGGGCACAAGAATGATACTTGTATTAATGTAAGTTCTGATTGAATGAATTGAATTGATTGTATTCCATCCATATATATTCATTTCAATGGTTGCTTGTCTGTGAAATACCTAACACTGTATTGAACTTCAGGAGCGACAGAGTATGAGCCAATCAGCCCAGCTTACATCGGGGCAACTGAATGAGATGATTGAGGATGAAAAGAAGACTGACAAAGGTGCGAGGGAGGTTCAGAACCAAGTGGAGGATGGTGAGGAGGTCCTCGTTCCATGTATTAGCAGTTCAGTATTAGATACTGTCCTCAACACAATCAACAAAGAATTTGAACAGGAGTGTCTTGATGAGGCAGTCAGGCTATTGAATGCCCATCCGATTCACCAATCGACAGCAGACAGAGTTCTTCTCAACAAGTATTCAATTGCAGGCCTGCCCGTAATGCAGTGGCTGGTGCACCAAATTTGGGCAATAAGGTTCATTCTGAGGAGATGGGTTTAGGATTTGGATATGCCAGGAGCTCTGGTGGCAGATGAAATGGATCTTGGCAAGACTTTTGCCTCGGTGGCAGCGGCTGTGATATGCAAATTGCTGACTGAGAAAGTTGTTATGGAGTTGCCGCTGTCAATTTTGTGGGGGAATACCCTTGAAGAGTGGGTGAATATGGCACAGAGTGACTATCCCAGGAGTATTGGTGAAGAATGGGAGTGGTATCCATCGCAGAGACTGAATTCTGTGCCTCGCTGCCTTTCAGAGATCCACATAACTCCACCTTAGGTGCTTCCAGCACTGACATGAGCCCTTGAACCAATCTTAGTGGTCATAGTGCCCGGAGTGGCACAGACATTCAAGATAATCATCGATCAGATGACCTCTGGAACCAACTTCAACCTAGCAAACATGTTGAAGACGGAAAATGTGACTCTCCCCGGTGAGGATCTGAACAAGAGTATTGATGAGCTGGAAAACATATGAAATATCCACCTTGTTTCATATCATACCATAACATCTGGAGTGATACCATCAAGCAATGGGCAATTGTCATACTGTTTCTGGAGTTTTGGGATTTTTGATAAGCCCCATCGTTACAAGACTGAGAACAGTGTGGGCTAGCAAATTGTGATGAATGTGAGAATTGGATTCAAACTTTGAGTCACAGCTACACCAGGATTCCATTCTCTCCATGACCACTGTTATCAGATGATGTGGCTGCATGCAGGTGTGCCTGATGATCAAGAGGATGATACAGCCTGGAAAAGCATAGTGCAGACACATTGTATTCCACTGTGAAGATTTTAATACATGCTATCTGGACAGAAGACCAACAAGGTCAACAGAATGCCGTGTACCAGATGATACAGATTGCAAAGCCTTGGATGATAAGGAGGTGGTTGGAATCGAAACTTGCTGATGGAACACCACTAGTTCCAATACCAAAGCACAATGCACACCTCAAAGATCTCAAGTGGACTGAGGATGAGCAAGCCAAACTGAAGATGCTGGTGGACAGATACACTTCCCAGGGTGCTTCAGGATCATAGAGATTTCACAGATGACAGATAGCATGTTTCACATTAGTGTTGGGAGACGCCGAGGATTGCAACGATGTTTCTGGCCAATGGTAAAATGAATAGCCACTTGATACTTGGGTGGATTCTCCAACTTTCCGATGGCTCACACAGACGTTTCTGCCAATGCTTGACATCGAACCTGCAGAGTATACCGAACATGATCATGACAACGATTCAACGGAGGCGCTCCTTCCAGAATCAGACAGAAATGAAAATGTACTCCCCAGTGCACCTCCTCCACAAAAGGCAATGCTATTTTGTCCTCTTCCTGGCCAAGTTCATCATTTAAAGCGGTGGCTAACCAAGTATTTTGTGGATCATGTGGATATATTCCACATGTATGCAGAAATGCGCAATGATGAATGCGCAGAAATGGAGCTCAAATTCCAGGATTTACGAAATACCTCAGTATTCATAACTACACCCAAAGTGGGCGGGACAGGCCTAAATCATACACCAGCAAACCATGCAGTAATAGCTCAGAAGTTATGGATATTGAATCTGCCGCGGCAGGCATTTGCATGAGTTGTCCGGCTACGGCAAATGTAATGCGGGAGGAATCGACTCCAAGATACACTCAACTAGAAGTATTTCTTCTAAGTATCCCTCTATCTTGTCTCACTATTGGACTTGATATTGGACTTATACAAGGACCAATAGCTGGTTCACTTTGAAGCTTCACTCAGGTGCAGAAAGTAATCAGAATGGAATAAATGCAGAGTAGCTTTCCAAACCGAATATATTGGTAAGGCTTGTTCTCCGTGGTAAGGTTGCCCTCTATACCAGCGGAGAATTGTGAGGTCTTTATACCTCTTCCCTCTGTGCTTTAACTGCTAATTCCAACTACACTTTTCTCTAGATAAATGCTCACTATCCACTTGTCCTCCAAACCCCTTCCTCTGATAACCAGTCAGCCTGAACATCTTCGTAGCAAATGGCATCCTTTCAATCCTTCAGTCTTTCAGGACCAACAGGATCCTTCTGATACGCATATCCAGGACTGATTGTTATCCATCGGACTGTTGTCTTCCGGACCATCTACCTCTCTGTACCATTCAACGGCCTTCCTTCATACTGTGCTCAAGTGTCTTTATCTTACTGGCAACAACTGATGCCAATCGAGAGTTACTTCATATAGTGGTGATGATAGCTGGCGTCATTCTTTATCTTGGTCCATAAAGAATATAGCAATGTGTGTTTGCACTGTATTAACACTCGATTGCAACTGTGACAACACTTGAGGGTAGGTGGTGATGAGGTGGTCTATGGATTTGTCCCTGGCAGTCATTGGTGTGTTGATATTGCTGGCTGATAATTGATGAACCATAATCAATCGCCACATGACAACATCATCGAGTGATTGTTCATGACCCTGGAACCATGAGCAATCCCAAAGGTGTAACAGCAAACAGGTACCACACTCATGGTTACTGAATACGGGTCCGGGTGGCTATGATAACTGCGTTAGTGATCTCCACCAACACTCTGGAGTCGCGTGAATGAGAGTCCTGTACAGCTTAATGTGTTGACCGAACATCACGACGTCAATGATTTCCTAGATTCCGGAGTCTCTTGATGACCACATGGAGTGGCTGACAGAGAATGGAGACATGTTGCAGTCTAATGAACCATCATCTTAGAAGGTTAGGATGCTTCATCAAGGTACCCCTCTTTAGACAGTCAACCAACATAATCTTCATAACTGATACAAATAGTCAAAAAGGTCGTTTGTAAGGCACACTATATAGCATAAACAAATCCTTTCTCTCCGTAATTTTGAAGTGAATCAAGGATGTGATGTTGGAATTGTCAGAGGGGGATTTCATTGGCATTCCTGATTATTAATAATGACCAATATGAGATATAGTCAATTGATAAGCTACATTGCCCGTTCCCAGCTGGCCTATCTCATGCTGGATGGAATAACTCAAAATTTGAGCATGATGCAGCAAAGGGCTTTGTATCATTTGTCGGTTGTGAATTTGAGGTGTACCGGACACCTGAGGCCATGTACCCATTTTGAAGTCAAAACAATGAAAACAGGATAATTCAATGACTTTCAGGTACACCATGGAATCCTCAGAATCTGTCATGGGTCTTGTTATGACAGATCAGGCGCTGCATATTTGCCTATTGCATTCGGTAATACAGTCAGTCAGGGCGATATGGAGTTGCTATGTCTGATTACAAGACACCACGTTGCGGATAAGTAGCAATACCACAGCTTTGCTGGCATATGATCGACATTCAGGTGCACTGGAGAATCATCAGCATATGTCTTGAGTTGCGTTATGTCAGCTCCAGCACAGCATATTTGCCAATCTCATTTGGCAATGAGACAGTCTAGGCGATATTCAGTGCTTGGATTTGAATATGAGATATGGCTCGCTGATTTGTGGCAAAGCCGCAGCTTTTGCTGCCATATGATTGCATGTCAGGTGCACCGCAGAGGGTTGGGTACATATCCTGATGACCAATCGATCACTGCATATTTGCCAATCCCAGTGGCAATTAAGTCAGTCTAGCCAATATTGAGTACCTGTGTCAGAATATGAGATACAGGCTGACTTGTTCGTGGGAAAGCTTCAGCATTTTCTGGCCGATGATCGAAGTTCAGGTGTACTGGAATATCCTGGGAATATCGTTATGACAGATCCAACACAGCATATTTCCCAATCCCATTTGGCAATAAAGTCAGTCTAGGGGATATTGAGTTCTTGTGTCAAAATATGAGACATGGGCTCACTGATTCATAAGAAAGCCGCAGCATTTGCTGCCATATTATTGAAGTTTGCGCACACCTGAGATCCCCATACCAGAGTGTCAGATGCTGGGACACAGCTCGGCTATTCCTGGTTAAGCTCCAGCTTTCACTGCAGCGTATTTCCTGGCCTATGGTTGATGTTCTGGAACAACTGAGATCTGCAATCCAGTTCAGAATGAGATTCTTGGCTTTGTATGAAGCCAACTTTGACAAGCTGCGACTCATTATGGATAGAGCATTCTGGCCCAGGCATGCCTCAAGAGCAACAAATAAGCCGCAGAAGTGCATGTATTCCAGTCCATAGTGCACATTATATGTTAGTTTACTTCATTCTCATCAGGTTATCTTCGGAGTGGAATGATTGGACGCTAGTGTTAGTGACAGTTCTGGGCAACCCACCAACGGCCCGGGTTCGGACCAGACAAACGGTTCGGTTTGGTTCCAGAATTGTCCAAAAACCCGACCAGTTGAGTCTTGGTGGGCCAAACCCGGACCCTTACACGTCAACATGCGGGTTTTGCCGGGTTTGGCTGTACGCGTCCGTTCCAATCTCCGGTTGTGTGTTTCAGGTCTTTCTATTTATGGTCGCATTTAGATATCCTACTCCTAATCGCAAAATAATGACTTTGGTACGTCATTGTCCTTTTCGAGTGAATCGGCTGCCTTTAAAACTACAAACATGAGAGACATGCTCCCTACCCCATCCTGAGCATGATAGTCAACAGCGTGTCAACGATATTTGCTCTTGCATCATGGGTAATCTAGGTGGCGATTAGATGCAGGCAATCATAAATGAGGTATTGGCCGGATTTCAACGCAAAAGAGCATGTGACATGCTCGCTGCCCCATTCTGAAAATGAGCGTCAACGGAACATCCACGATTTTTAGTTCTGTAAAACAGGTAATTGAAAACTGATTTGGTTCTTTGTTATGCATAGGCATAGGATTGGCCGCCTTTAAAGGCCAAAGAGACAGTGATATGCTCCATGCCCGATCTTGAAAATGTGCGTCAATAGAGTGTCAATCATTTTTGGCCTTGCATGATGGTTAATCAAAACGCAAGATGGCCGCTAATGTCTATATATGGAGTTTTGACCGGTTTTATAGGCTGAAACGTTCAGGACCACTGGGATGAAGGATTGAAAACGAATCAAGTTGACATTGTCCGGGAGGCTGTCGCGTGACCATCTCTTGCTTATCAGCCTATATAGGCTGACAAAACTTTGTTTATAGATGTCTGTGATCATTTACCACCAAGATTACCCAAGATTCAAGACCAAAAATCATTGTCGCTCTGTTGACGCTCATTGTCAAGATGGGGCAGGGAGAGTGTAGCATTCTCTTTGGCCTATAAAGGCGGCCAATATGATGATTATAGATAACAACGGCTAATTCACATTTTTATAACCTAACTTATAGGACAAAAAATTGTTGACGCTCCGTTGACGCTCATTTTGCCACAGGCGTATCCACATTATGCAACCATTCACTTTGGCATAGAACATTAATAACTGGGTTTTGGCAGTCATTCTATCCTCTTCATGTACGTTTTCATATATCACTACATTGTTCTTTAATTATGCATATAAATATATCCTTTAAAATATACTTCAAAGTATCCATTGATTGTAGATAATGTTAATACTCAAAACTCCCATTCCTTTCAATCAATTCTCAACATCACTTTCAGATTTGCTCAAAAGGCTGCTGTCGTCTTCGAAATCAATGTTAGTGGCATTGCCAAGTAGCAGATAGTGTACTCAGCAAATCTGGAATAAAATCTTTATCGTGCTTGCAATCCTTGGCATATGCATTATGATTGAATAATTGAGTGCTGGAATGCGGAGAATGTATTTACACACACGTTGATGGCATACCTTCTATTTCATAACTTTCATTTCCGTCAGTGTCACCTGGTGGAGCAGGAGGCGTTCCAGGCGGAGGTGGCGTTCTGGGCAGAGGTGCCGCCAGGTCTGGGCAGAGGTGCGCCAGATCCTTTGCACCTCCAGCGTGTCTGCGGAATCTTTGCTGTGCCATTTCGGCATGGAAGGCAGCGGTTCGTATGATATTTATAAACCATTGCCGGGTGTCTTTCTATTGCAGTGTTCACCTTGTTATGCCCGGGGAGCACAACACTGCGCTTCTTCTCTTCTCAGACTTCGCCGCGAGGTTTCTTAATTACTTGTCGCTCTTCCTCTATTGTGGCGCGCAAAAACCCCTCTTTGCCCATTTTGGACATATTCAAGGCAAGGCGCATGTCGGACTGTACCCGCTGTACCCGACCTCCTTTGCTCGCAATAGTAGCAGACATGTTGAAAATCAACAAGACATCAGTTGCTGCTTCTAAAAGGAAGATTCGGCTATTACCTCAACCATATACGACTCTGTAGCTTCCTCTAAGGTCTTTAAAGCCTGTTTTGTCCACTCCTGGGGACCGTTATCACGAAATTCATCAGCGAAGATCCCAGAGCTGACAACATCATGATATTCGATTTCGCTGACTGTGCCAACAAATGCGTTCATTGACCATGGCGGTTCCATATTGCGGGTAGAGATAAATTTGTCACAAAGCTCTCTATGTACCCAAGCTGTATATTGTATTGATAGTTGACCGCCTTCTACATCGATATGGAGATACTCACATCCAATTGCATACTGCATCCAAATAATGCTGCGACCAGTTGTATGTATGATTTTTAAATGTGAGTCCCGGGCTATATTTTTGGTGGCTGCAATTGCAGCGTCGCGGTGGACAAACTGCTGTCCCCATTGCGGCCGTGTCTAAGCCAGGGGTGCATTTGATGAAGCGCCCGTTGTTTGGCTCGATTCAGATTCAATCACACTGTGCTGTGGTGTTTGTGTAGCCATGACTTGCTGTTGTGGGAAAGGTGAGGAAGATGATAAAGAAAAGTGGAAAGTCCTGAGGAATATATAGTAAGCTACAAGTCACAATGGAATAAATGACAGTCAACTTGCACATTCTACTCAAGTTTCATCTGGCTGGGTATAGTTGCAAGTTGCAGGTGATTCCAACGGTCGCGTGATTGACAGTAAGTCGGTCCGATGTTGTTTGTTTGTTTGTTTGTTTGCAGGGATACATTGAAGTGAACGACAGCTGATATCTCATGTTTGATAGATATAAAATGGAAATGCTTTGACGGAAAGGACGTCTGCTGATGTTTGTCTCAACACATTGCTGGGATCTTATGCGGAACTCACTCTGACTATAAATCCATGACTTATGGTTAAAGTTGCTATTCCGAATGAAATGACGGTCAGAACGCAGATTTTGCTTTGTTTGAGTTGATCAAATGTACGAACCTTGACATAAATGACACAGCTTGCCTCCATGTGGTCCATATCTTGCAACATCCAATATCTCGCCCAACAACGAGGTCAACACACGATACAATGGTCAATGTTCCAAAAAAGAACTTCTCTCCACTTCCGGCGGCCAAATACTGCAAATCAACAAAGCACTCCACACGTCGACGTCATCAAGCGAATGAAGACAAGAGAGGCTTGGAGGCAGAAAGCGTCCGAGTGGTGGGAGCATTGCACAGCTTACGATCTGAAAATAAGCCTTCCGCAGAGAAATGACGGGAAACGCACTTTTTATGCAATGAAGAGAAACAGAAATGGATCAAGGATTATGTGGAGAGAGAGACCGCTGTTACAACAAAGCGAGTTCAAGACACAGAAACAGCGATTAAGCAAGAGCTGAAAGATATAACTACGGCGGAAAGCGCATGGGCGACAACCAGAAACCCTGAAACAACGTTTGACAAGATGTTGAATGCTATTAGAGACAGTCTGAGCGATCTTGCAAGTTCCGACAAGGAGCATGATGGGGAAGACAAGGAAGATGATAAACAAGATGCAGAGCTCAGCAAGCTGAGTGATGATGATGAACCTGGCTGGGCGATGGGCACAATCTCCAAAACAGTACAGTACCGCATGGAGAGTTTTTGGCAGAAGCAGATGAGGCGTGACGAATTAACGCAACCAGGATGGGGGGACGCAGCCCACTACTTCCTTGAGAGAGATATGAAGTATGGGACTGCCAAATTGAAGGGTCCGGCGGTTGTCAAGCCCCAAATGGACACAACTGCAGCCACACCAGCCCCGCCACCATTTAGCGAGCATAGGCAGACTCTTCATATCTTCTGCAGACAATCGCCAATGCCGGCAGTGACTTCTCGACCTGGAAGTAGTCAAATGAGGCTGGGTTCAGACAAACAACTGTTACACAAATTCTTACCGGTTCTTCCGCCTGACGCGGCGCCCGATTTGACACTGATGCAAGATGCTAAGCCTTTTGAACCCATAAGTGTTTACCCCTCCATAAAGCATCCCTACTGAATTACCATATAGAAATCGGATACGGACGAAGAAATGGTGAAGTCTCCCACATCACCGGAGGTATAGATAGCCAAATAGTCAATTTTGAATACCTATCTCTTGTAAAAGCAAATTGTTTACCCACTTTGCTACATGTCAGCTTTTGCTTGATTTCAGTGACCAAATTGTGAGACATGATAGTTCATCAGTGTGTGTGCAAGGGTCGTACGGGCCATGCGAAAGTTCTCGACTCCGAATCTGGTTGGTAGACAGCCAGCAAACTCGATATCAACTTGCTGCTTACGATTACATTAGAAACCAAAACCTACAATAGAGACAAAATTTACTAACAAAATTTAAGTCAGTGTTGTCATACAAGTCATAGGACAAGCGGTCAGTACCCAGTCTAAACCCGGATGAGTGGCAGCCGTCATGCTGCATCAAACCATGCAGCTAACTGCATATCTCTGCGCTCACACCTGCTGCACATGGTCAAGATTTTGAAAATTACTTATGGTACATCATGGAAATCGAGCATAACAAGCTGGAAAAAGACAGGTCAGGAAATCTGGCTATATATGTCTAACATTAGTAGATGGATCTGTATGCCGTAACATACCAGCTGAAAGCGTTAAAACGTGACGGAGCTACGTCAATCATTGAAATGATGACGTGAATTGTGATGGCTCAGAAACTGAGAGGCCTCGATCCTTTTGGATGCAAATGATTATACCTTGAAATGGTATATTGGCTGTCGAAAATGACAGTATGAATTTTAAGCAAAATGATTGCACACCCAATGACTGTTAGTATATCTCTAAGGTGAGAATCAACAGAGCATCAACGATTTTAGTGTGATTATTTTGGCAATCAAAGGGTTGCATAGTCACATCAATCCAAAGAGGAGTTATTGGCCGGCTTTAGGCGTAAAATGTCAAGCGATATGCTCGTTGCCCCATCCTGGAAATGAGCGTCAACGTAGCGTCACCGATTTCTGGTCTTGCATGTTGGATAATCACTGGGCTGTACGACAGTATTAAGCCATAATCTCAGTATTGGCCGCCTTTATGGGCACAAAGGCCAGCGACGATCTCGCTACCACATCCTAAAAATGAGCGTCAACGGAGTGTCAACAATTTTTGGTCTTGCATCCTGGATAATTCCAGGGCGGTGCAAAGGCATACTCCCATAATCATAATATTGGCCGCCTCTATAGGCAAAAATGCTAGTGACGATAGCGCTACTACATCCTGCAAATGAGCGTCAACGGAGCGTCAACAATTTTTGGTCATGCATCTCGGATAATTCAAGGGCTGAGCAATGGCATACTCCCATAATCACACTATGGGCCGCCTTTATAGGCAAAAATGCTACTGACAATATCACTACTACCTCCTAAAGATAAGCGTGGACGGAGTGTCAACGATTTTTGGACATGCATCCTGGATAATTCAAGGGCTGTACAATGGCATACTCCCATAATCATAATATTGGCCGCCTTTATAGGCAAAAATGCTAGTGACGATATCTATGGTACCTCCTAAAAATGAGCGTCAACAGAGCGTCAACGATTTTTGAGCTTAAATCTTGGATAATCAGACAGCAACGCAACGGCGTTGACCCATAATCGTACTATCCGGTGCCTTTATGGGCAAAAATGCCAGTGATGATATTGCAACCGCCTCATCTTTGTATGTCCCTTTATTCAACTTCACAAATATGCATGCGATGTCTCACGGGTCTGACTTTTTTCTTGCTTGTAGCTCTAAAGTCAATATTTGAGAACCAGCGTTCTACCTGACTATAACGCATCTTTTGACAGTTATTCAAGTCGAATTAACCAGAGTTCAATTTCCTACCACAATGTCAGTTACAAATTTTTTAAATACGTTGTTGCTAGAGATTATGATATCTTCAAAAAATGAATGTGTCTTTATTCGTGATTTAAGTGACCTTACTTTACAAATCATCTTCGATGCTTGGTGGGCTTCAATGAATGTAGGTTCGAAGCGGCCTATTGCTTGTAATAATTCCACACATGCGCCGTCGTGGCGATTCTATTTACACTGCGGAATTGGGGAGACCGGCAGCCCTGGCATCATATGTATCGTTTGTCATCAAGTTCTTTGCCATCCATCAGAACCTGGGACCAGCTGAATGTGCAAACACTTGCTGGCAGAGGTGCACATCGCAAAGTTAAACGAATTAACCATGTCCGAAGTACCCGACATGACTAGTTCAATGGTCGATGAAACAGGTTTGGCCATACTCAAGAGGCAAGGAAGTCAAGTATTCAGGATTGTAAGTTCGCAAAGGAAATTCAAATTTAATATTTAGGTTTTAAGTTTACGTACTGAATTGACAGACAAAACACTCTAAACTGGCAGGAAAGGACTTTCAAACTGCCAAATTTCAGCAAGACACCTGGAATTGCTACCTCACATTAGGATCTGTTTCGGCTCACATTCCATGAAACACTATATCAAACATTGAGCTACGACATTCATACAATGCATTACAAAGCAAGTTGGTGTTACCGTCAGCCAGCACCCTGAGCAATACTTGCCAGAGGGAATACACACTGACAGTGGATGCAATTAAGAAGCTATTGCCATCAAGAAACAAAGTTAGTTTATCGTTAGACGGATGGACATCGAGGAACAAATTATCAGTAATGTCGGTCATTGCCTATTATATGGATCGAAATTGGGCGTTGTGTGAAGTACATCTGACATTTGATGAGGTTGATAGCCTATTCTTTTCCTATTTCGATATCTCATTGAGGATTACCGGTCATGGGTCAACATCCGGGAGCACGGCTAGCTGGACTTTTGAATGAAGTTCTTGATCGTATTGAGCTGACTGACAGCCGTTTGCTTGGAATCACAACCGATAACGCTTCCTCAAATTACTCAATGATTCACAAATTACAAACTACCTATGAGGCCTCTGAAATCGAGTGGCCCGCATTGAGAAAACACATATCATGCATGGCACACGTCATTCAGCGCGCTGTGGGTGCATTCATGAGTAGTCTCGGTGTAAAAGGGCGCACCAAGTCTTGGGAAGCTTATGAGCGCAATCAGCAATTTGGAGAGAATGAAAGCACAGACATTGGGAAGAGTCAAAGACTTCGAAAAGAGGGCGATGATAGAATCAATAAGGTGTCGGCCATGAGACCAGGTTGAGCAAAGATAATTGAGAAAGTACGTATTTCAAGATATTTTGAAAGTCCTGAAACTGACCTTCATATAGCAGAGAATGCTTGCTGTATTGATTACACTGACACCTGGTCATCGAAACGAGTTCATTGACTGTCAAAAAGCCAAAGTCCGCATCACTGACTGCGACGACACGTTCGATCACATGGATGGCATGATGCGACCTTGGCCAAGAAGAAGATACAATGGAAGGAAGACTTATACTTTGCCGTGAAGTTTGCGTGGCAGAAGCTGTCCAAATATTCTACTGATGTGACTCCAACGACTGGTATGATTCTCATTTCGGCACATATCCTTGATCCTTTCCGGAAGTTGCAATCGTTCAGGAAGTGGGACAGGGGAATGGATATTACTTCTGAAGACGAGACTTCTTATACCCAATACCAGGAGGCCTTTCTGAAGTATGTGCAGAACAAATACTGCGCTAAACATAAAAGTCGGCTGGTGACAAAACCCGAAACCATCCGGAACAACAATCTCGTCTCCTCTACAATGCCTTCTAGATCTGGTCAACAATCTTATGATCCATATGATTCATCCAGCGATGATGAAGAATACTTAATGCTTAACAATGTGGCTAAAACGACACCCAGACGAAACAATTGTGCAGCACGCTTATTGACGGCCGCCAGACTCTATATGAATTCACCTCCTGTAGTACCACAGAACTGGGGGCAAGTTAATATGAATCCTAATGATTACCACTCCGACCCAATGGAGATTAGCAGCACATTGTCGTTACCGGATATCACCAACTGGTGGTGGCAGAAGGAAGAAATGCACGCACAGTACGCCGATCTCTCCAATGTGGCACACAATATATTCTCTATCATACCTCACGGTGTCGGAGTGGAGGCCAGTTGTTCCCTTGGGCGAGATGTGATCGGGTGGAGGCAGTCAAAAACCACAGGCGAGACCCTTCGTGAAATGGTTGCAGTAAGGGAGTTCGCTCGAACCAATACTGGATTACAGCCTGGCGACGACCCAGTATTGGATTCTACCAGTACTGATACCAACATGGAGATGAAGAGGGAGACAGAGCAAAAAAAGTTGCACCGAGTTGCCAAGGTCCACGACCTCTTGGAGATGTCGCAGGGCAGTCAATACCTACGAGCTACACAGAAGAAATCTCGCGCTCAAAACACACAAATGAAAGCAGTAGGATCCATTTCAGATACTGAAGAGATCGTCAAAGCATCCTGGTCACACTTTCAACATGATGGTGCGGCTGCATTTAAATTCCCGGAAAAATCACCTGTGTCACTAGCTTTGTCTGCAAAGGACCTCCCGGGAGGACGAACTCAATTATTGAATGTCCGCCGAATCAAATGAATCAACCGCCATCCTGCCAAAAGTGACAAGGATATTTAACCTGAAAGCATTTCAGACACCGAAAATTGGCTTAACTGGAATGGGGACTTGGATAATCCAAACGACAGCGAAGACGACTGGGAGACAGACAATGAATCAGATATGGAACTCGATAACGATAGTGAGGATTGAGAAACCCCGGAGCGGCGGAAGGTAAGTGCCACACCGAATGTTCCCAGATTGATTCAGCCTATACGATGGTCAAAGAAGATGGCTGAAAAGATGTTGATGACGGTCAATATAATGGAAACGAGGAGGAATAAGGTGATCAAGTAAAAGTAGGACAAAATGCATCAATGTATTAACAACAAGTTCATTATGTAGTTTGACTGAGAATTTCATTTAGAGCAATATCATGGGAGAATATTGAGCAGTCGCGGGAGAAAATTGATTAATAAACAAAGGTATAGCGGGCAATTTGCAATATTTGGCAAGATGTATAAATTTTAACCGGATGAGGGCGACCAGTGCTTGAATATTACTGGGCTCGGCTTCGCCATTCAGTCAAGTCCTGATCAGACTGAAAGGCACCCACTAAGTTCAAACAATCATGAATGCAATTATTAATGGCAGCGGATATTGACTAGACAGTACATTAAAATTAGTGTCAACGGAGCGTCAACAATTTTTAGTCTTGTAAGTAGGGTAATTGAATGGTGACGTGGTCGGTGCTATCCATAACCAACATATTGGCAGCCTTTCCTTGCAAAAGAGTAAACTATAAGGTCACTGCCCCATTCTGAAAATGAGGGTCAACAGAACGTCAACGAATTTTGGCTGTGCATCTTGGGTAACCTCAGTGGCGAATGGTTGCAGCCATTCATAAACGAGGTATTGGCTGCCTTCCAAGTCAAAAATAATAGCATCATGCTCCCTGCCCCATCATGAAAATGAGCGTCAACGGAGCGTCAACGATTCTTACTCTTGTAAGTACGGTAATTGAAAAGTGACCTGGTCGCTGCTATCCTTAACCAACGCACTGGCAGCCTTCCTTGGCAAAATAATAAATGACATGGTCACTGCACCATTCTGAAAATGAGTGTCAATGGAGTGTCAATGGAGCATCAATGGAGCGTCAATGGAGCGTCAATGGAGCGTCAATGGAGCGTCAAAGGAGAGTCAATGGAGCGTCAATGGAGTGTCAATGGAGCGTCAATGGAGCGTCAATGGAGCGTCAATGATATTTCATCTTGCATCTTGGGTAATCTAACTGGCGATTGGTTTGTAAACATGCATAAATGAGATATTGACTGCTTTTAGGGGCAAAAACAATCGCAGCATGCTTCCTGCCCCATCCTGAAAATGAGCATCAATGGAGTGTCAATGATAATTGGTCTTGCATCTTGGCTAATCTAAGTGTGGCAATATAGTAATAATTCATAGATGATGTTATGGCAGCCTTTTCATTTGAAACAGTGCATGACACATAAGTTACCCCATCATGAAACTGAGCGTCAATGGAGCATCAACAACATTTGGTCATGCATATTGGGTAATCAAGGCTTTACAAAGATGAATCAGCTCATAACAGAACTTTTGACTGCCTTTATAGCCAAAAATACAATGTATAACAGGAAAAACATGGATTCCACAATATTCAATGTCGCAGATTGCAAAACATGCAAAAACAGATTATTGGCTGTTGAATACCTAATTTTAATAATATACAATTATCCAACTGCAAAAACAAGAACATTATATAAATCTACAGATGGACCCACTGGGCTACCAGCTCATAACCCGCCCAATTCAGATGGGTTGGGAGATTTCCATGGAACCATGCCCGAAATGACAGTTGGGGTGTACTGACAACCAGGACCATCATGTTTTCAACGGTTCAGTTCCAACCCGGACCCAGACCCGAAGTGACCGTCCGGAACCATTGCTAACACTAGTTGACGCTGTGCACTCAGAATGTTATTTATGAAGACACTTCACATTTACATGCAGACGGCTCATCCTGCTTGGCCTATACTAATATATTGATCTATTCTTGATTGGGATATGAAGGCTGCTGCCCTAATGCCTTGAACTGTCAGCTCTGTGTCAACTGTCCGTTGGAGGATGGTAGCTCTGTACAACAATACAATAAATGCACAGACCTGGCCAATTAGTAACCCCACATAACTCGATAATGACTAAGTAGTATGCTTGGACCTATGGTTCGAAATCCTAAACTCGGTTCTGCATATTCAGGCTCTGTCAAAAGAGCTGGAGGTTCAGAGGTTAAATTTCAATAGACGGATCGTGTCCAGCAACTCTGCAAGATGGCCAGCAACGCCTGCTGACCCATGCGCTGCACACACTCAAAGCCGCCTAGGATCCCAATGCTTTGAATGCAGACTTAACTCCATCCCGACTAAATGTATGCTTTGGCCACCAAACCTTGAATCTGAAAATAGCTCATGTGAACCGATTTCCATCAAGAGAGAAGTTCAAACAGAGAGAATCTTGAGAGCTCAAGTTAAGACAAGACGGCTTCAAAGAGTGCAATTAACTGTCACAGTAAGGTGAACTTGCAATCCCCAGCCATTGAATCCAAGCATAACCATTTAAACTTTGGTGTATGTCAATTTCTGGAACTGCATGCATGCAATCATCATTCCTCTGCCTGCTGTGAGATGACATCTTACTTTGCATTCATCCCATTGTAGTATATAGCTTTCAACCCCAATATGTATTGAAGTCAACATTGTAGTGGCGAGACTCACGATGAATATGTGATTTGATGGTGTGCAACTTACTAGATATTAGGTGCAAAATCAGAATCTAAGTGAATATTCATGACCTAGTTGTTAGCAATCTTAGCATCAACAAGTGCTTGAATCAATCCAATTACCCCTGAATCATCCATTGTAACTTACCATTCCTTCTCTACACCTGTATCTCAACTTTGTGTACCAAATTCCCCCTCTCCTTCATTAACTGCAATATTGTTGCGAAGGATATTCTGTAAACATGGCCCTGATTACAGCATGAAAGGGAAGATATCCTTACAATATTGTCTTATCAACCACAAACTTAGCTGCACCATTCTAATACAATAGATTATCATGAACATACATTTTTCCATCTGGCAGATATACCTCATTCAGAGATTTATATTTCTCCTTGATCAATAACAAACTTAGTATGAACCCTTGCAACTCAGCTGCTACCCTCAAGGTCCGAAATCTATTGAATTCTACAGATTCTGAGTGCTACACAACTTCTATGCCACGCAGTCACCACGAATGCTCAAACATTCACACATAATTACTATGTTTTGAGAGTGATATGCAGGTGCACATGTTCTCATTCTGCTTCTCTGTGTTCCATTTGGCCAGCACCAAGGAATGGTTAATGTAACGAGTTTTCTTCCAGTGCGTCTAGTTCCACTCTATATGCATTGGCTTTAGCCAACCTCCAATTCTGGTATCCATACAGAGTGTTGTTGATAGAAGTTGCTAACATTTGCCATTAGGAATCCATCATATCCGGTGCACCTGATAAGGAATCTGTCTATTCCAGTGCACCTGACAACATCCTATCTTGCAATACTGCACTGCTGTCCTCCATATAAATATAAACCATTGAACTCATCTCGCTTGTACCATTCAACGTGTGCTTCGAATTACATCCTGCTCGTCTATGTGCAACCTCTTGCCACATTTTTCCCATTACTCTATTGCACTTAATCTTATATTTACTACTCATATGTTCTCTCCCACATTCCCCAACTTTCTATGTTCCTTACCCCAAATAGAATCTATACCCAGCCAGGTGAGACATCATTATCTACAGAAGAATCAAGAAGCTCACCTTGAGAGAGCACTCAAATTCAAGAAAGCAGCCAGTCCTCATTGTCCATCAAATATTTGCCTTCCAATGCTCTGCCTTCATGTATTGTATTGCAGGTGACTAATGTCCCCAATTTCTTGATTGAGGCAGGATGACTATACCAATCTGGAGATCCATAATAATGAAGGTAAGGGCACTGGAGAGTCCCCCTTATCATCTGACATCGAAGAAGACAATTTGGATTACCAACAGGTGGATCTACTACTTGGCAAGGCATGCCGGAACAAGTCATTACAAACTACAAGGGTTCCACTGCCAAAACAACAGAGCCATGCTGATACTGTCATTGCACATTCTCTGCTTCCAAGTTTCCGAAATCCAGCCGGGGCAATGGCACCACCACTGCCCAAATGCCAAATGTAAACCCTCCACAACAAATTATCTGAGTCTGACCGTGCACCTTCCACCCAGGCACTGCCGCTACCCAAGACTAGTGGAGAAAAGAATGTTCCACAACCCAACGCCAGTGCGGATCAGAATGTTCCTCAACACCAAATGGCTACTTTTGGGGTAGCGAAACGATTCTTGGAAGCAATCGTATTCATGAATACTCTTTGGCCAATATTATCTGATGACTAGTACTCAATTGTTGAAGAAGCTTGGAACCTAGCCATTGAAGCTCAGGATCGTCAGCGGGCATTAGCAGGTGCTCCTGTAGGTGTGACATCTGTGTGTCAATTGCCCAGTGGTGCATTTCTCAAAATAGATCTGCAAACACATGAAGCTGTAAGAATTGGATTTGGTTTAGTGCTCATCTATGAGATTCCTAATATTGACTACACCCCAAAATGTATGTAGTCAAAACTGAAGTTAAGTACCATTTGAGGATGGTTGGCAGATTGGGCAAGTTGAACTGTTGTCCATAGTTACCAGTTGCATTTACACAGTGAGACTGAGCTTCTGATCCAGGTTAAGGAGCTCCTGTTTGACAATGCATATCTCTCCAAGGTCATTGATGATAAGAAATCATGGTTCACCCGCATGGAAGTGCTTGATCTAATTTACGATCAATTTTTCTTCACAGCCAATACCTTGGGGCATCAGCCTTCATCAACCCAGTATTTCCAACCTCTCACCCCGCAGACTTTAGCGCTAGCAGCTGCAGCTATTCGTTATGGGCTGTTTGAATATGACAGTAGAAAGAAGTGCACAGTAATACTTTCTCATGATGCATATCTAGGTACATTTTGCCAATGCCCTGTGATAAATTTTACTCCGGAAGCCACTGCACTCATCAATTGCACATTATTGGGCCACTTGATACCCTCCCTGTGGCCCAACTCTGCTAGAATAGGTACTCCTCAAACTCTGTTGGCACTCCTCAGCCTAGATTGATGCTTTTCGATTTCATTCTGCATTCAATTCCCCCTCTTTCTGCACTCCTCCGCTGAGATAGGTCCTTCTTAACCCCCTCTGTCTGGATTGACGCTCCTCCATTTCATTCTACACTCTATTCCCCCCTTTCCACACTCTTCAGCTTGGGATGGGAGCTCCTCAATTCCCGCCAGCACACCTCAGTCTGGATTGTCGCTCCTATATTGAGTTCCCCACTCCTTACCCCCCCCCCCAGTTTCCCTGCTGCTCCACTAGTATGGGCACTCCTCAATCCCTGTTGGCTCTCCTCAGCCTAGATTTGGCACTCCTTAATCCCTGTC
>Ga0307512_10002473_pt1 | contig 23267 bp, 32 predicted proteins | sample 14_EM_MG_FD_200267 | JGI IMG/M metagenome (GOLD analysis project Ga0307512, IMG submission 200267) | Populus trichocarpa ectomycorrhiza microbial communities from riparian zone in the Pacific Northwest, United States - 14_EM | ecosystem: Host-associated > Plants > Roots > Unclassified | place...
CAATCAGGGTTCAATCAGTAGACCAGACCACAGTCGAGTATAGTATAGGACAGGAGACTTTCTCAAGGGCCAAATCGGGAGAAGGGCACACTTGATCTACAGCACCTGTTTGGTAGTACGCAACAACAACTCCGTGGGTCCGTGGGCAATCAAAGATGGGCAGCGCACAAAAACGGAATTTCAAATTGAGCGAGAGTAGTTCGCGCGAGAAACCGACCATACCATGTCCTCACGATTCCTGATTTAATTGTCCTTTTTTCTCTGGTAAAACTAACTCAGTACTCAAGGTTCACAAGCAACCGGATCCGTGAGAAAGCGTGAAATCAAGGTATGGAAAACTAGGCATTACGACAGGGCATGTAAGTAAAGAGGAAAATATGAGGATCAGAATGCGCCGAAACCAGTCATTTGCTTATGAAAATAATTAGTATCGGGTGGAATGTCATAATACAGAATGACCCACTGGGGGAACCCCAAACGCCATCCCGGTTGCGCCGTTCGCTGGAGGTGGAGGGGCTTGGCCAGCAAAGCTGTCAAAGACTTTAGCAATGAAAGAAAACAAGGATCAGAAGATCCGTACCCATTTCCTTGTGTCAGCATAAGACGGTTGCCAAAACCGCCGGGATTGATTATAGGAGCATCGGCTTCCTGTTGCTCCTTCTGCTGTTCTTTCTTTGACCGTTCCCGTACTTCCTTCTCTAGTGCCGACAGTTTGTCAACCAGGGTTCGTTGATGCTGGATCTTGTATGGCATGTAGAAGTCATTCAAGCCATGCTGCCATGATAACTCCTCGACAACGTCCGAGCGCAGTAAATCGAAGCAAATGTATAGCAATGCTGCGAAGCACTCCTTGTTCCCGATATCCACAAAGTAGGAAAGCAGCTCCTCGGCGATTTCGGTGGAACTAGAAACGGAGGCCGTGATCATCGCGTCTTTGTACAACTTATCCTGCTTGCTAAGGGAGATCGACTCTTCCCAGCGGCCGTTTTTCTAAAGTCGGGATATAGCAACTATATCCCGTCGATCAGATTTGAAGAACGCACCTTATACAAGTGCGCAGCAAGTCTGCGGAACTCGAGTAGTTCGTGCTTTTCTAACCGTTTGGCGAGACTAGTATTGTCGAAGTTGTCAAAGCTGTCGATGGAATCCCGCAGCGTTTTATAATCCTCTTCTTCAATGAGTAGGCCGTTATATGCATCATTCACGGCCTCGATATTGAGCTGAAAAGGAGTAAGTATGTATCCTACTGAAGGCGAATGGGACCCACGTGTTGTACGGCAATCAGATAAGAGCGGATGAGTGGTATATGGTCAACCTGGCGGAACATGCGCACGACGCGTGAGTGATCGATGCGCGGGATGAGCACCGTCAGTAGGTCCGTCAGAAGGGGCGGTTGCTCCTGCAGGTAGAACGATAAGGCCTTGTAATAGCTGATCCAGGAGGGTTAGATCGGGACAGGAGGGCTACGAAATTCTTGTGATACCCACATCTCAACGTTTGCGACGCGAACAATGACGTCTTTGAATTGATTGTGCTCCCAGGCATCAGCAGAGCGCTCAATCATAGCGAGGGCAGCATTGTCCTGTCATATTTTGTCAGGTATACCAGTGTCAGTTTGGCGGCCTGTACGCACAAATTCGTCATATTTGACGTAGAGGAAAACGAGCTCAGGCCATAGGTGTGCCTTCTCTGCAGCGCGGATAACCTTCGGGATATTGATACGCGAGACGAAGAGTTTCAGATGCTCCATCACTGTAAACAGCGTTTAGCTTGCGTTAGGCTCCATGAATGGGTATCTCCAACTCACATTTCTCCGGGCGGTACTTGCTGTAGAGAATGGACAGTTCAGTGAAGATACCCATCTACCTCATGAGTGAGCTACGAGATCAACTTTACGATACGAAATGGACGTACATGAGCCCTCTCCAAGCTGAGGCCAGCTTCGAGGAGAGATATGATTTCCTCAAAGTGACCGTGACGCTCATAGCCTTGAATCAAAGCGGGAAGCTCCTCTGCATGAACGATGATGTTGAGGCCGCAAATTTGAGCCTATTGCACTTAGATCCAGAGAGAACATCACACAGGATATGATGAAACTCACAAGACGGAACTCTGATTTCTCCAAGCATGCGGCGTGTACCTGCTTCCAAACCCTGATGTATAATTAGCCTTGTGTCCAGTTGAAGAGTTCCGTAAACTTACTGGGTATTCCCAGCTTTGCGTGCACTTTCTACAGCGGCTTGGTTCTCGCCAAGATAGATAAGGGTGGTCGCAAGGCGAGCCCAGTTCGAAATGCTTGTGAAAAGAAGTTTCGCTGCCTGGTACAATTCATCTTCGAAACACTTCTCTCCAACTTCGAGGATGTCCGCGACGTTTGTGAAATTAAGGAAGTCTTCCATGTCGTGTAGGCGATCCGTTTTCGCATATGCATATGCGAGCTCAGTGTCGATCTTAGGCTCACGAAGGCTCTTACGCGCCATTTGGAGGAAACGGACCAGGTCGTCATATTTACCGGCGTGATTAGCGATCTCTATAACCTCGGCAAAGTTGGAGGGATCATCCGCCTTGATGTAAGAATCTAACGACAGTTACCATTAGCTAAGTTAAGTCGATGAGGAAACAAAGCCGTACCGATAGAGTCACGGATTCGGAGACCGTCAAGCTGGGCCTTAGCTAAGCGGCTCCAAACTTCTGGCTTGTTGACCTTGTTCGCGTAGTCCAGACCACGGTCAATCGAGACAATGTATTCCACGAGCACGTTGATAGCGTTCACGTGTTGCTCATATTTTTTATAGATCGTTAGAGCCTCCTCGTAGAGGCCGTGATCCGTGGCGATCCTAGCAATTTCCCCTTGGTCGTAATCCTGCAATTTGTTGATATAACCGACGACCTTCCCCTTATCGGCACGTATAGCCGTGAGCAACAGCAAGTTCTGGAGATTCCGATTGTCGCTGAATGGTGAGGGTTCGAGAATGACCTTCTCGAGTAATTCAATGAGCTCGATGGGAAGATCCGCGGAGAGGAAGGCTTTGACGGTAACGGAAACATCATCGGGATCGGTGCTTTCGGGAACGGCAGTTGCGACCACCTGTAAGAAGACACTTAGTATCATGAGGATATCCTGAAAGCTCGGAATGACCTGATCAATCAGCTGGCGCCGGTACATGTTGTCTGGGACAAGAACCTGTGCCCACAACTCAGGAAGGCGACGCTTGACTAGGTAGCGGGCCTGTTGTTTGAACATGGTGTTCTCGTTTGTGATCGCAATCAACTCCTCATCGCAAAAGCCCTTGGCATATGCAATGTAGGCAAGGTAGGGATCGCGAGCCTCACAGAATTTGCCAACAACAAGCGGTTCATACAGCTTGAGGAGCAGATGTCAGCGTTCGGGTATATGAAAAAATAACCACGTGTACATACGTTGTTCTCCTTCAAAAACTGCTCAGGGTTATTGTTACTGTCGATAGAAATTTTCGCAATCGCGTTGTAAATAGCGGGATCTTGGCTGCCAGCCTGAACACGCGTGTCCAACCACGGCAAGATAAGTTTCAGGCGATTACGCTGCTCGACCTCGTTCACTAGCTCATCGATGGGGAAGGTTCCAGTAACAGATGCCAGGAGACTCTTGATCGTTCCCTCGTCACAGTCGACATCCAGTAAACCACCGATGACTTGGGGTGTGCGCACGGAGTTTACGCGCTGCACGTACACCTCAATAAACTTCGTGAGACCGTTTTGATACAGATACAAGACAAGGTCATGCACGAAGTCGAAGCGGTCGCAAACGATTATGAGTGGAAGCTGATCTGCAAGCTTGGCTTCCTTCAAAAAGTTCTTGACCTTCTCGGGGTTATAGTAATTGGACTCCCGGCAGATGCGCTCAACTTCACGAATCTGACCCGTCCTTGTGGCAGCCTGGATATACTTGAAGTGAACCTCTGGGTCATCGCTCAGATTCACGACAGAGCCAAGGTAATAATAAAGACCTAACAGACAGTTAGACAGTCGATCAAACCCGGTGACATGGGTTCCGCTTACCCTCAAAGCTCTTGAACGATTCAAACATCTCGATGAGCTTGACTGCGCCAAGAATCTCGGAATACTTCGTAGCGATCTGGACCACGACCTGCAAATTTTGGCGAATGTTCACACGCAGCATCTCTTGCATGCATGCCATCGATTGCTCCGTGGTGAGACGGCTGAAGTAGCCGACAAGCCACTGGGCGTGCGAGTTAGCAAGTACATGAAATTCGAATGGACATGGCACGTACATCAGGAGCAAGGACATTAGTATGAACGATAGCTCTTTTGATATCTGCGAGGTCTTCGTAGTGCTCTAGAGCCTTTACTGATGGTCTAAGTTTCCTACGCTGGGGATATGCGAAAAAAAAATTACCCTCTGCAGAAGCCCAGCCTTCTCACATAAATTGGCGATGCGAGGGCGATCGTAATACGTGAACATTTCATTGCCGAGAATTGCATCAGCGACTTGAGGTGCGTGAACGAGGTTCATCTCGAGAAGCCGTGTCTGCAACGGTCCTTGCTCCGGTTTGTTCTCCTTGAGAGCATCCAACAAGAACGACGTGGCAGGCTGGATCATATTTTGGGACATGAAAATGTCGACAACCTATGGAAAGACCGTCAACCAATTGCGTTGCCAATAAGTGAGGAATCACTGACTCGCTCAACGTCGACCAGAGGCCCAGTCTCGTCATTGACCAGTGCCGTTGCAAATTCGGCACCTTTGTCAGGATTTGTGCGCATAACGTGCTGCAAGAGGGCGACATAATCCGGCTGATATCCAACCTTTTTTGCGTACAACACAATCTTTTCCGTTTGCCCCGTCTCAGCAAAGCATGCGATGACTTTGTTTGGCACGTTTGCACGCAGGTACACGCTCAGGGAAAGCGTCATATCATGTTGACGCACGATATCGCCGAGTTCTTCGCTGCAAGTGAGCTAGTACGCTGATCAGAGGATAGGATAGGACAAGGTTCGTCAAAGTAATCACCTTGTTCTCCTTCAGCCATTTTTCAAGGAGCTGTTTCCTGCCCTGCTGCAGGACTGGGCGCGCGAGCTCCACAGACTCGAGATGATTGAGCTCTCCCTTTTCCAGGAGGATCCCGAAGTACTGGAGAATAGGCGAAAGACCCCCAGCAGGAGTAGGTGCCTGTTTGAACGACTCAATGACCTGCGCGGTACGCAAGATACCCTATCAACCGAGCGTGAGCAAGTCCTCACAAGGAGCAAACAGAACACGATAACAAACCCTCGGTGAGTTCGCCGCAATCTTGGCGGCCTCGCTGTACTGGCCACTCTGAAACGTTGCTTGGTATTGCTTTATGTAGAGATCATCTGCACCAGGCAGGTTACCGCGACTTGCGAGTTTGAATGCAAGCTCCGTGTTGTTCAGTGTCGTCAGAATATAAGGTATTATCGTTTGTTCGTCCACGCTAACTCCGAGTACCTGACCCTTCCGGTTGATGCACAGAACCCCGTTTGTCGCTTCATGTTCGGTCGTCACAAAAATTGTCTCGCCAGAGATACGGTTCATGTAGATGCATGCACCAGATTCGAGGTCGTATAGGTGAATAAAACCGTACTTCGTCGCAAGGTAAACAACACCGTGTTTCTTGGACGCCTGCATAGCCACGGGGAAGTCGTTCGTAGCCTCAGACGGGAAGTAGACGTCAACGGCTTTCTTCGTAAACGGAGGGTCGGGTGCCTGATGGTCGATCTCCACGACATGCAGCTAGCAAGGCCAAGGTTCACCAAAAAAAATTTACTTGATGTAATAAACACGCGCACCTTAGCCCCATTACCCGTCCGCACCGTAAACGTGAACAATTTCGTTACGTGCTGGTTCCCATCAAGTTTGACTTCCGCGAATGCGGCAGCATGGCCCTCAATGGGTTGTGACACACCACGCTCGCGACTGTAAAGTTGCATAGCTCCCTTTACTTTGAAGGCGGCCGGATTTGCGGCATTGCTCGAGATGCCAACCAAAACCATCCACTTTTCGTCCGCCGAAGTGCGATAATTGATGATTTGGCAGCCCGCAAGGGTCGCATGACGGTCAAAGACCTTCTGTGGGGGAGACGTCGCGTCCGTTATGCTCCAGTGATACACTGAAGTATCCGTGACGATGCCTAGCGCAGACTCGGAAATCCACTTCCAGAAAACGACGTTTTCGTTGTTCTCGTGGGCCTTGACTTTCTGTTTGGTGTCGATGTTAAAAACTTGCAGAGTCCTGTTGGCTGTGGTAGATTTTAGCTTTGATCAGGTTGCAAAGATTCGTAATCAAACTTGCATTTCAATGCCAGAATCTTCTCGGTGGGATGCATGATGGCAGAATCGGCACCAATTGGCCTGCGAAGGACATCGTGGGCGTTCGAGAGGTCGATGATGACAACTTGATTCTGCTCGTTGACCTTTTCCCGCACACAAATGAAATGGTCGGACTCGAGTGTTAAAGTCTGTAGGATGAATGAAGGGGTGAATGAACGGAAAGAAACAGGAGCAGTGGGTCGCCTGCACCTGGAACGAAATTGACGCTGGTTGAATACCGAGACTAGAGAGTTGTAGATGCTCGGTAAACGCGATGGGTTTAGAAATATCCATAATGAAAGAGTAAAGGAGGTGCAAACGCCGTCAAACGGCTCAAGGGGGACGCGTCAGAGGAAAGGTTTGTTAAAGCAAAGCTTGGCAAAGAAAGTGAGCGTGCGTCACTCAAGGTAACTTAATTTGGGTTTGTTTGCCCAACCCACGCAAAGCACAGTATTACATTATGTCATATTTTAACTTTACTGCGCTCTCTAAAGTACTATTCTTCCGCTAATGCCAGGGCTTGCTCTAAATCATCTTCCTCTGCCAAGGTCGCAGGAGGTGGCGCATCGCCGTAGATCAATCTCTGCCCGATGATCGCTGGGGAGCCATTGATTAGAATTCAGCCGAGATGGCACCTACACCTAACTTACCAAAATCCACTGAGAGCTGGAAAATTGCGCAAATTTTGAATTGTAGGGGCGACCCCTGTGCGAAGAAGTAAACCGTCCTGCATGCAATTCAGTCTGTAAGATGAACACGGATAGAAATATGGCCGTACTTGAACGAGTCACCCCCGACCCAACCTATCAGTGTTGACATTCGGAATCCATATAGAGACCGTTGCTTGTAATTACTTAGACGAGGATAAGTAGGGGACAATGTTTAAGGAGGAACGTGACTGACCTAAAAAACTGCGGAAGTGGTAGGGTGCTCTCTAATCCCAAGGAAAAGAAGCCAAGGATCCACACGAAAACGTCCGATCGGCCAAAAATAAGCACCAGGATGGTAAGGAGGACACTATCACCAATGAGACGACAACGACGACAACCATGACTCTTTGTATCCCTACATATATCCAGCAAGGAACTCGATATGTTGCGAGTAGGTTGTCCACTGCCAGAAGCCCAGCGGTCGGGAAGACGCGCCAATATTATCCGTGCTTGGTCGAGTGCGATAGAGAACGCAGATGTATAACAACGCCAGCTGAGACAGTTCAGCCTTCTCATTGGATGTGTGGGAAGAACTCACTTGGCCTAGGATCATCAAAAGAGATTGTATTAAGAGCGCCAACTCAAAGTGCTCTCCGAGCCAGAAGAAGCACCGAGTAATATTGGCAAGCAGCCTAATCCGCACAATTGGTCATTAAGCGCATAAAAAGGGCATGGTTTGCGCACAGAACTGCACAAACATCTCGAGAAAACCCCGTAGAATCCCTGAACGGTGGGCCTGAGTGTGGATCCCGTGATGCAAGAAATGCCACGTACTTCTTTTTGATGATTGACGTGGTCTGATCAACATAGACGAGTGGTGGCCCAACAGCCATGCCTACGGATGCTAGAATTGAGATCCAATGAGGAGCCATCCTGTTGTTTACTCTACAGCGAGTAAGAATTGCGTTGTGGGTTGGGGTTGGTGCTAGGTGCTAGCGACGTCTGTAGACACGTTCAGCTCCGCAGTGCGTATCCGGACTGTGTACGTAACTCGCGGGTCTGCGCTGCACGACTGCCCAAGTGGTGACCGACATGACCGAAAGGTAACTTCCTTTCAAACTTTCTCGCTCTCGTAACAATGGGAGTGGTTCCAGCGGAATATGTTCCTATCTCGGAACAGGGAAGCAAGAAACTTTACTAGTACATCTTATGTCTATTGGTGGCCATGCACGAGGTCCGAGTCAGCCTTTGTTGTGTCATCTTCGATCAAGCGGCCATCTCAAGACATTGTCCCACTCAAAAATAGTTGCTCCAACTGTCGCGCCGATTTCATCTCACATCAGTTCTGTGCTTGTATCGTCACTATTAGCGCGACATGAAGGTTGGTCAACCCCTACTTCTCAACCCGCATATGATCAACTCTCGATCATTTGTCCGTCCGCGTAGGGCTTTTCTGGCCCGCCATCGTGATGAAATTTGGAACCCATGTATAGATCTCCTAAGCGGCGGGGAAGACTTTCTTCGGTGAACGAGTTCACTGGCTACAAATCGCCCACACTGTTAATCGAGAACATGTGCAAAATGATAGGTGCTGAACCTGCTACGTATAAAAGATCCGCATGTGACAACACCTATCATGTCTGGACACCCAAGTGCTACCTTGCCTTATTGTTTGCTTGATTTTTGACTCACTTGGATGAACAGCGCATCCAGGTAGTACCTCAACCATCAAGCCCTGACTCGCAATACGTTTCCCTGACCGTGTGATCCACGGAAGTTACTTTACTTGTGGGGTGGATGGGATCTAGAATGTCTCACGTAGGGTGGTGATCAGCGAGGTAGCCGACTAGAGCAAGAAATCTATTTGCGTATGCTAGCGCCACGTCGTACTGATGCTTGATGGCTCCAAAATTGGCATTCTGACCCCCTATTCCATGACAAACCGCTTGGACGAGTGCTGGAAGGGTCGGTTACCATCGCCCTACCCAGAATACCTCAAACATTCCATTGGTCATGTACCCCCACCAATGCATCAGGTAAAAGTTACATGCCAGGAGGCTTCTCGGTCCCTTTATTTATCCCTCAATCCTAGTTCAACTGCATGGCAGTCATGATGAACATAAACGGCACAAGGTCCTCATGTATCCGATCAACGGCCAAGGATGTCCTGATCGGGTATTATCCATCTCTCGAGAAGTTGTGTCTTACTGATGACCCGAGCCGAATAGTCTGTTTCGCTGGGAGGCGGAGGACATCCGATAGTCATCGGGGAATGGTGCGCTGCTGTGGGTGATATCATTGTTTCTTAGCCTTTGATACATGACTGCCCTCGTGATACTTACTACCGCATCTAGTCCGGGTATCGAACAACATGCATCGGTGCTCCCTTGTCTCTTGACGCGCCCCAGACAGACATTCACCGCTTGGCGTACGCATATACACGTCCCTACTTCTGACAGAACCGCTATGTTTGGGCCCCTTCTAAAGGTTTCTTACAGCCCCAAGACCATGTTTAGCCCCCTGAAAATACGTCCTGGGAGTCATGGTCAGTGAGGCAGCCACTAAGTTCAATTTTTGTGAGGGCCTCAGCTATTCCAGCCCTTCATTTAGACCCCAACGAGAAGGTATGAAGTCCATGTGGGGGGCCATGCGGTTATTCCAGATATCAAGCCGTTCAGATTCGGTGGTTCCTCATGAGTCAGTGCTACCTACTACATGCCACGGCCGATTTCAACCTAGAGTGGGGGCATTCATGATGCTGTTCTGAACACCAGCCTATTCTAAACAAGGTGAAAATTTTCGTGACAGCGAAACAACATTGTAAGATCCCTTTGGCTGATTTCTTGGCCCTAGTCCCTGCGGACGTTGGGCTACCTCGTTCAAGTGTTGCACAAACTTCGCAAGTCCGTCCTGACTTTTTCTCTCGCTGGGATATGGAGTTGTCCCATACCGTGGACAGGAGTAGGCGAAGAGGATCCCTCAAATTCCCTCCCATTTGATAACCGTGACTGCTGCGTATCGAGGCCAAGCGACTAGTACTAAGGAACTCCGGGCTGGTGTTGTTGGACGGGTAGCTGCACTGCTGCCGCTTCCTCGTGTCACCATCCCCACATCTCTGCCCACCGTGTCCATTAGCATCATGATTTCATGTCGCAACACATGTATCACGCCTTGTATCAGACCAATGTCGTCGCCCTCTTCTATCCAGAGACACGTTGGGTTAGGTGAAGGTATTCTGCAATCACCGAATTTGGGCGATTTTCTTCTGCCCTCATCTCTTTTGTCAAAGGCGCTATTGTATCTCCGATGAATGAATACCCTCAGAGCCTACGTCTACCCGACACGGTCCCAGCCCCCCCCCTTCATGCGCTTCTTGTTACCCTACCTTGGAACTGGCGCCCGTCGAGGGAATATCAGGGTTGCCCCGTGTATTTACAGTATTCTCTAGTCACACGCATATCGACGCTGGTGACATCTAGGCGTGTCCGGAGTCATGCGTATTCGAATTCCATCTCTGTCTTATTGTAAGAACCATAGGTGCGAGCTCAGGACCATAGACAGGTGGTCCGAGCAAACTTTGTCGCCACTCGAAGCACACTAGTAACCAAAGAGTTCAGACGATAGGCCCATTTCTCGGAACAAATACAGATGCTGAGTTGATTTGGGGTCGAGTCTTTTGACTTTCCCATGAGACCAGTAACTGGCATTGAGAAGTTGACCGCCTTCATCTCCGCTGACCCAACGACGATCATCGAAGACAATTGTTTCCGTCCGTGACGTGAAACGAGAATTCAGTAGTGTCATCGGATTGAATTGGCCATTTAATAAAAGGTGGTCCCGGGCGCGGGTCTCTCGGTGCCGCCCACTGGCAGGTTGTCAATGGACTGGTACTATCTGTATGTGACCGTTGCTATTGTAATCCGCGGGTTTTTGGTTGGCCGGCGGTCTTATAGCGCCGCGTGGATACGTGACATATGTGATCGTTGAAAAGGCTGGGCCAGAAGATAGGACAAAACCAACAGGATTTGAATGGGTTTGGAAAATGATGGTACGAGTAGTTGCTAGGGTCACAGATGAGGCCGATCTGCGACAGGCTGCCCATTGAATGGGAAGATCAGAAGACACCTGGCTCACAGCAGAGGCCTTGATATCTGTTCTGTTCGGAGCAGTTTGTGTGACAGCAACGTTTTACATGGGGACATGGAACTGGGACGGAACAAGGCACACTTCGAAACGATATCAGAAAATCGACGGTTCTTTCGGACGTAACGTCACGTAGGGTCCAGCCAGGTGTAATTCCGAGGAAAGCGGTAAGTTCTCATTCGCAATGAAGCGGAAGGTAGACACGGCAACAAGTAGCAACGTGTCTGGGCATTCCATTATTTAGACACCGCCAGGGGAATAGCTTTACTGTACTTGTTCTAAAAGAGAAACCAGGATACAAGCGCCAGTGGGGCTTCAACTAATTGAGAGGTTAGGTCGATCGACTGAATATATGAAATTGAATGAAAACGTACCAGGCGGGGACTGTGAGAGGAATTTTAACACTGGTCTGTAAAAGATGTTCAATGCAAAATTCCATTACTGTGACGTATTCATACCGCAAGACCCTGTCGAGTATACCTGAGCAACCCCTAGAAGAAGAAAAAAAATCAAGGACTCACCGATAGACTAGTTTCTTTGTACTTGACGCTCATGTCTGCGGCGGTCAGACGCATGGCCTCGATTGCTTCGTCCAATGTTACCGAATAAACACCACCCGCAGCCATCGAAAGCTGCGCAGCTGTCACGGCCTTCACAGCTAGAGATATCTAGTGAGGACGGCTCGTGCCCTAGGCTCGCACAACCTACCACCAAGGCTATTGCGCTCCTGAAGGAAGAACCACGACATGAGCAACTGAGGCTCATGGTTGACGCCGGAGACGTACAATACATGGAACCTGCACGAGTCCATCGATAGGATCACATGTCAGCCCAAGGTTATGTTCTGCAGCTCGTCAGATTCCGAGTAGCCATAAGAAAACTGTAAGAAAGACCTATTCCGATCTCCGCGGCTTGTAGAACAGTCTCAGGGGATGCTAGAGGGACAATCAGTGATGGAGAACCCCGCCCAGGAAAACGGTATACCGCCCATGCACGCAGCGAATCCAGCACTGGCCATCGAACATGCAACTGTTGAAATGGTTGCCCTCTCGGTCAGTACACTGGGTAGATTCTATGCACGGCGCACCTCCAACTTCGGCTTGACATCCCCCTTCCGCAGCAGAGATGGTACTGCCACGCTTGAAAAGCATACCGATCGCCTGCCAGAAAGGTCAACTAAAAATCACAACAGATCACCAGCATGAACCCATACGGCCGCAGTTAACAAGAATGTTTTAATTGACTTCTCGGGGTCATCGCTGACGAACTGTCAAAAAGAGTGTGTTGAGATTCCATACTTGCGGAAACAGGGATCCGAGAACCTCAATGATATATTTCAACACGGCAGGTATCACCCCGGCCGCCCCATTTGTTGGAGACGTGACAATACGCCCACCGCTTGCGTTAACTTCATTTACCGCGATAGCGTAGCACGATAAGAAATCCATAGCAGGTATCATGGTCTTCCTCTGGGCCGTGAAAATGGTGTCAGCGCCGAGGAGTTGATAGTCAACTAGATAAGTCATTCTAGAAACTGACAGGTGCTTCCGGAAGTATGGGATGATCGAAGGACCCAACGACTCTAGTAGCGTGAGAGTGTCCCGGACCCCTGAGGTCGCCGGCGGGTGTTACCGAAGATAGATAGTTTGGACGGAAATCACTGCCGGGAGCACCTAACGCATCGGGGGGTTGGTTTCTGCCTTCGATGGCCTGGAGATGTGGCGTTGACAACCCGGGATAGAAGCTGACCGGACATGTCTCAGAGGATACATTACATCGTTCGCGGTGGGGTGCTTACCCTCTCATGAGACGATGATACAGAATTGGAGCTCGGCGGCGCAGGCCAAGCCGACCCGGCAACGTTGTCTCGCGTGTGTGGACCCCAGATCGAATGCAATCATCCATGACCGCCCATATGTTCATCAACTGCGCGCAAGTTTATATAAACCCATTTAGTCCTGTCACATCAACCTGACCTTGTTGTGGATCTCCTTAACGTCGTATCCAAAGGAACGCTCGTTATCATACACGATCTGGGCGATGGTCATCTGCGTTTCAGGAAAGTTAGCCATTTGTGTGGCGCTAAAGGAGATCAGGTGCCCGAAGTCCGAAGACGCGACGGCAAGAAGGTCGTGCGCTTATGACGAGATAGTGTTGGTCTCGAGTTTATCCGCAATTAGCTCCTTAAGAAGAGAGGGCGAAGGAACAGGAAGAGAACAAGCCCTACGTTGTGGGTGCGAGTCAGATTGAGTAAATTGTCCCCAGATTTGAAAGGGTATGGCGGTTGCTCGCCATCAGAGGAGTGGCCCCGGTCTACGACAGTTGAGTTTCCAGATACGTGTGCATGTTGGTGCAGCCGCGCGCCGTGCACAGAAGCTTTGTCGACACCCTTATAGAAAAGATTTTCATCGACTAGCAGAGCCAGGGATCAGGATAACGCGACAGGGCACCTGCACCTATTGTCCAAACGCACCCTTTGTCTTTTCGTTTACGACGAAACCACCACCGACGCTACATTGTTTTAGTAACCAAACTTTGCCATGCGCCAGCTACAGTTGATGGCAGGGAGTCATGACACTTTACCTGAAGTACTCATTCGTAGCCAAGAGATCACCGTTCTCATCGAAAACAGAAAAACGCATTCCGTTCGGGTGCGTCTTGAGGACCTGGTCCCACCGCCACAGCATATCACGGTCTATGTCATATGAAATGCGGTGCTTCCCGCCGAGTAAGAGTGTCTTGTTTGTTTGGATAGCAGCGTAACGTGATGCGATCGTACCCGTGTCTATTGTTTCTGGATCAGAGCCTGGATGCACCGGGTAAGTTTACACATAAACATGAAACTTGAGGGATGACCTTCTAAACCAAGAAGTATCGCTTGCGGGGTATGATGTCTTTGAACAACGACGATCAACAGGTTGCCAGGTTCACTTCAGGAACCAAGCCCACCCCTTGCCTAATAGACCAATAACAGTGTCAATGGTTTTAAGAGGATCTAGAGTTGACACAGTGCCATTTGGACCGAACCTGTTGCAGCCAGAGACCCGTATCTAACAAAGGTTATTAACACATCTTGCAACGCGTAGGGCCCATGACATACAGCGAGATCTTGATATTTCCAACCTGGGAGACATTAAATGCCACGTTATCGAATATCACCTATACTCACTTTCTCCAGCATACGCAACTCTAGCAAGTCATTGATGAATATCCTTCCAGCACGCATTGGTCCAACTGTATGTGAGCTGCTCGGGCCAACTATTTGATGGCAGCGGGTCATGATCTCTAACGTGAGCCACAGGAACCTGGAACACTTACCCCCAATACTGAAAAGATCAAAGGTGGAAATTACAGCGTGCTCGGGCCTTTCTGGTCCACTCTCAACACTCGACTCAGTACTTTCATGGAGATCATGTGACAGCGAAATGTTTCTTGACGGTGGGGGACTGAAGGACAATGAGGACGCTATATGCGACCTCAGTCGTGAAGGACAGTATGACCGGCGCGCCATACGCTGAGCAGCGTACGAGAAAGACCTCATGGGGAGCATACAGTTCTCTCGGGGGCGGTACTGTAGGCAAGGTAGTGGGCAAGCTGCTGCCAGGTCAGACGATACGTTGCAATCGGAAGAGACCGGACCGTCGTCACCGTTTTAAAGGTCGATACGCCATTGGTGGTGAAATTTTACCGTGTGTTGTGGAGACAGACAATTGATTAACTAGCCCGTGCTTCTTTCAATCGGGTGCTTGGGCCCCCGAGGATATACAGTATTGAAGTACATTCCACAACCTACAGTAGATGTAAACAATATTACGGCTTATAATGTGTGAGATCCTGCGCAGTTATGATATAGGTGACCTCAATCGCGTGGTCGCACTTGAGCCAATCGCGACCGTTGCCGTTGTCTCCTTCGTTGGAGGTCATCGCTAACTCGTTCCTTCGCTCTCTTTCCTTCGTCCTACCTACCCGCTTACCTGTCACCCCCACGGTTGACCTGTACCTTCGCTTCTCTCTTCGTTTCCTCTCCTCATCCTGTGCTAGGTCGATAAACAGTCAGCTGAGCCCAGAGCGGCTGCGATTCGCCGCAAGGTCTGACCCTCCCAAAAACGGTTCATTTGAATCCACCTCCGGTACAGGCACAGCTCGCGTCTTTGTCTGCTGATTCCTTCATTGTGACCCACACCTTTCTATAGTGCTAACGAACGTTTCTCAATCATGGACGGTGCATCAGCCACCCCACCGCGACCTCATCACGATTTACCTTCATCTTCTACCGCCCGTCCACCAGCGCCTCCCTCCTTGGGGGCGTCACCCCAAGCTGGGCCGCAGCCCTCGCTTGAATCTATGCTTTCTGCCCACACAGAAGCCGCGAATCCAGTCATGAGTGCACTCGAACAGACCATCTCCGATCGCAATTCCCTCTCGTCCCAGAATGCCCAGCTTTGGAAGCTCATCGAGAAGTCCCGTGGGCTTTACACCGAGTCGCAAAAAAATTTGGAGAGGGTTAGACTAGAAAGGGATGCTTACAAGGCGATGTTATTAAAGCTTGGCGAGAATCCAGACGCCATCGCGCGGGGCCATCGAGCGAGGGAGAAACAGTTAAAAGCATCCCCTTCCAACAATGGAATGCGCCAAGCCTCGGACGGGTATTCCTATTCCTCTACAAGTTCAGGTCCTTCTCGACCCACCCGCCATCAGTCAGCTGATACAGGTGTGCATTTCGTTTTCTCGCACTACGTCTCTCGTGTTCATCCGGATCGCTAATTCCTCAACTCGTAAGGCTTGGCTGCCGAGGCAGAATCGCACACTCTTACCCCTAATTGGTTACCGGGTTTGAAGGTACCCCCAACTGTTACAGTATCACATCCCTCCTTCGGCGCCCTTGATGCCTCGGTTACACAAGTAGTCTCGGGATCACCTCCCCATCAGCAACCCACAGTGAAGCCACTTCATATCCCCAAGGTCGATGATCGCCATAGCCCAGACGCTGGTCCTTCCGCTTCCCCTGCCAGCCAGTCTGCGTCTCCATCTACCAACTATCCCCCTAATGGCTCAACCTCCCTTGGCTCATCAGCCCCTTCCCCATTGGAAACGATAACCCCTTCCAGTCGATCCGGTCGGCAGTCTCTTACACAGCCGCAGGCCGCTAGCCGCGAGTCAAGATCAACCCTCCCGGACGAGGCAAAACAGCACATGTCCTCAGCGGATGATTCACCAACCGACAGTCCCCGTGCAATCGAGCTGAGCCACGGTCATAGTAGGGGACTGTCTCCTGCACGTCACCATATCGTACCTGATCCCCGAGATTCTACCACTGATAAATCATCAACGCGTAGAGATTTGTCTGATGGAGAGTTCCTAGATTTAGACGACTCTGACAGCGTTTATGACTCCGCTGCTGACTACAGCTTGACGTCACCAAGTCCTCGGGACAGCAAGAAACCTACAGATGACCCTCGACAACCACGTGTTTCGGGACAACCCCCTACCGCAGTCGACTTCCCCCTCCCACCTGGTATCACAAATCCAAGTAACTCGGGTCATAGCGACCTCTCATCAGGGACTTCTCAAGCAATTCCTGCCGTTGAGCGAGCCCGAAGGATGGAAGGACCAGAATCCCCCACTACCCCGACGCCAAACGTCTATGGTTCTCGCTCGTCAGGCATGTCAACATATCACAGCGTTATTCCAGAGCAGGAATCTCTGGTACAGTTCCGCGCCCTTCCTCTCTTACCTTATGACCTTCCATACACACGTGTCACCGTAACAAGTTCGTCTATTCGGCCGAACGATCGCGGCAAGGATGTTCTCTCCTTCGTAGTTCTGGTCAATCCTGGGAACCAAAAAGATCCATACATGGTTGAAAAACTTTACAGTGACGTCCTAGGATTGGACCAACGAATCCGTTCTCGTTACGGGAAGAGCGTTCATAAGAAAATACCTCATTTACCAGATGGCAAACTGTGGAGAGATCATGCACCTTCGAGAGTCGATCAACGCAAAGTAAGACATCCTTTTCGCACTTGTGAAGGGACTGATGCCCGGTCCTGTAGGCTGTATTAGAGCAATATGTTCAGGCGCTCATCAAGCTTCCAGTCAAGAATAATGACGAGGTTATCGCATTCTTGACTTCAGATGTCATCAAGGAAACAAACAAACCCGTTGCTCGTGAAGGTTACAAAGAAGGATACCTCACGAAACGCGGGAAGAACTTTGGGGGGTGGAAGACGAGATTTTTTGTTCTTCAGGGCCCGCAGCTGGAATACTATGAAAGCGTACGTTGCGCCGATTGACCGATGGTGTGCAATGTAGCTAATCAAGTTGTCCAACAGCGAGGTGGTCAGCATCTTGGAACAATCAACATCACTGGAGCGCAGATTGGCCGCCAGCACCGGCCAGCAGACAGACGCGAATCTGAGGACGAGGGCGAATACCGCCATGCTTTCTTGATCATTGAGCTCAAGAGGGGCACGGGAGCATCCCATCGTCACGTTCTTTGCGCGGAGAGCGACAAGGAGCGTGATAGCTGGGTTGAAATACTCGTGCGCTATATTTCTGGCGTATACGATGAACATGCGTCTGCGTCACCGCACGGTAGCCTCTATGTCAATACATCCGCCACAACGTCAATGTCTTCAAGCCAGCCCAGATCGAGCACCAGCTCCAATCCGCCAGCTGAATTCGCCCCGCCTCAACGCAGGCAAGGGCAGAGATCTATGACAAAGGAGGACATCAACATCAGTTCCGCCGTCCCACTATCACGACTCGCCCCAGATCCATCGAATGTGAAGTTGTTTCATGCGACACCTACATATGAAGAACCCTCTGGTAGCTCCTCGAAGAGCACAAGCACTCCATCAAGCTCTGAACAATCGGCCCCCGGATTCTCAGATGCACAGACTGCAAGGCGCCTACTGGACAAAGGCCTGCCATCGCATTCTCAGAGCGCAGAATCACCTTTGTCTAGTTCACTTCCCACGACGTCGCCTCTAGATGCAGCTGGTGGCGACTTCACACCTTCTATCGGACCTCGGTCCAACTCCGAATTGGGGCACTACCCGGATCTGGTCGAACCTCAAGGTCGTGCTGGTGGACGCAACCCTCCGCCCTCTTCAGATCCCCCACGTCACCGCCAGGGCCAGCGTACCTCTCTTCATCCCTCCTTGGAACCCCAGCCATCATCTGAGGGCCCTTCTTCGGGTGACCGCCCAGCTTCGCCAGAAGGCCTGAATCAAGGTGCATCCCGCACAGAAATGCCCACAAAGGTGAAGATATCAGCACCGATGAATGGCACACCCATTCCACTAGGGCACAAATTCGGTGGAAAGGAACCAGAGGTTGCGCAAAATGATCGCAGGGATAAAGTCAAGTCGCGTATGTTCCAGTGGGGTTGGCGGCAACACGGAGGTGAGCATTTGGCGGCTGATCAATCAATTGTGGACCTTAACGTGCGTGTGATCCCCATGTCTAGAGAAACCCATTGCCCCTGCACACACCCAAGTCCACCGCCTGGTGTTTGGCGTACCGCTGGAGGAGTCCCTAGAAGTGGCGAACATCGCGGGTCTTCCGGCAATCGTCTTTCGCTGCATCGAGTACTTGGAAAAATTGAAGGCTGATCAGGAGGAGGGTATCTATCGCCTCAGTGGAAGCTCTGCCGTCATAAAGAACTTGAAGGACAAGTTCAATGCCGGTATGTAGTTCCTCATTGCAACTCCTGCAATACGCCGACTGACCTCGTGACAAGAGGGAGACGTGGACCTGCTTCGCTCGGACGAATATTGGGATCCCCATGCCATTGCGGGCCTGCTGAAGAGTTACTTTCGGGATCTACCGTCGAGCATTCTAACGCGAGATCTGCATATGCGGTTCCTCTCCGTCATAGGTACGTTCCCGTTCCATATCCACCATATATGCGACTTGTGCTCCGTTTCCGTTGTCCTGATAAGATCATTCTTCCCCTCAGACCTGGTAGATCCCCAGGAAAGGATCACCGAGCTCTCGTACCTTATCGGGATTCTTCCGGTCGCGAATTACAGTCTTCTCCGCGCTTTGACCGCCCACCTTATCTCGATCGTACAGAATGCCAACGTGAACAAGATGACGATGCGCAACGTTGGCATTGTGTTCAGCCCGACTCTGGGAATTCCTGCGGGAGTGTTTAGCCTAATGCTGGGAGAGTTCAATCGCGTGTTCAATGTCAACGATGACGCAAACGAAGCGGAATCGGCGGCCGACGAAAAGGGCAGCACGGTACTCCGGGCTACCGATGCCGGCGATGCAGATATCAATCCCAGAAACAGCAAGCATTACCTGGACGCCACTACAGACCAATTACTCGGGCTTTCGGGTCGGAAGCTCACAGGTGCGTAGCCTGTCGCCGAGTGACGTTGTCAAAATTTGTGTTGACTCTATGCGGATAGGCCCGGAAGATGATGGACAGTCTGACGATGAGGAAGATATGTCGGTAAACACGGAGAGCGGGGCGGATACGACAGACCAGGACATGATGGTGGAGGCCCTTCCGGGGAACCAATCCGATTCTCAGCAGCAGACCCAACCCATGCCCACGCAGGAGTCGATACCCACATCCCGGTCCCGGGTATCGAATCTTGCCGCGTCGCGTGGACTAGGTATCCGCGTTGCGAGCTCAGACGGGTCGCGACACGGTCAGGTCCCTGGTCTTCCGACCTCGCCACGACCCCCGGCACGATCTCCCAGAACCTCGCCAAATCCACAAGAAGCGGCGATAGCTGGCACCTCGGCTCCTTCGCAGTAACAGCGCGGCGATGAAAGCCTCCAACACGCCTTTAGGTGGAGCGCGCTTCGCTTCGCCGGGCCTTCTGTGATGATGCGTAGGTGTAAATATAGCCCTTCTACGCAGAACGGAAGCCTGCATTCACCGGGCGGGACTCGATTACACCTCGTTGAGGGGGTGCACGCGTTTTTTTGAAAGGACATGGACATGACGATGTAGTTTCTCTTTTCTGTTTTCGGGGCAGCGTGTACCAATCACCGGAGTCTGATTTACCCCTGCATGTTCTAGTAATCATTATTTCCAGCCCATGTATACCACCACTGCATTCGTTCACAATGATTATATACCCGCTCGACCGTTCATTGCAGTGGGACAGAGTGGGAAGTGGGGAGTAATTGCCCCGTATGGGCCTCGGACATCATCAGTGGATATGTGGATGGATATAAGGGAGCGTGAGAACTTCATTTTAGTCTGACGGCCCTTGGCAGAACTACCAAGTGTGACAACATTAAGGGTCTCATGGGTTTTCGGCAGGGCGTCGTGCTTGCTACAACATGCTTTCTCTTTGGTGAGTAAAAGAATACGTTGTCAAAGGGTCATTGATTATCGGGCAGCACCACCACTCATCATTTTGCATTTTGCACGACACACAGGCGTGTTGCTGGCGTGTTTCACCGTAGACTATCGCGTGCTCTTTGAGCCGCTGACCGAAGAGATCGTGCAGGATGGATTCCAATATTACAGAACGTTCTACAACGCCCCTCCCGGGATAAAGGTACGCAGGGTTTTCTTTTTTTCTGTTTTAAAAACACCGCCAATATAATTTGGGACATGTTGTGTACGCGCGTCGCATCTCACAGGCGCTGCTTCATGGACTCATTGGCGTCGGACTTGTCGCGATCATCACCAAAATCCATCGTTGGGACGAAAGTGCGATGTTCTTTGATGGAGGATCGTTAGGTGAGCGGCCGTTCGTTTTTCAATAAACCCCACCCACCCCCTTTCACCTTAACCGGAGGGAAGGGGGGTGCACACGTTCACCGCGCACGGATTGAATGGAACATTCTTCTTTTTCTCGCGCGGAAAAATAAATTCGGCCTTTACAGCCGCGTTCGTTTTCGCCACCGCGATGTACATCACAGTGACGATACCGACCATCCGGACGGTCGTGATGCCCGTAGAGGGCGTGGACACGCGCGAAGACCAGATCGATGCGCTGCGTGTGCTCTCCGCCGGAAACACGTTGATTATGGTGCTGCTCGGTGGACTTTTGGCGCTGCAGGTACGTCCAGAGCGGAACTCGGGGGGTTTTTCTTTTCAAATTTTATTTGTTTATGTACACAGGGTGGGCAGGAATGGGCTCGGAGATTGGAGTTGAAGGAACTAGCGAAGATTGCGGCAGAGGAAGCGAAAGCAAAAGAAGCAGATAAGAAGAAACAGTAGACGGGGCCAGGCTATAGTAGGCAGGTAGTTGAGCTGAAGCGACGCATTTACATAATTTGACTTGACCATCTACAACAACTCCTCCTATTTTCTTCTTTGACATGGACATCGTGACTTTGCTCGATTGGTCTCGGGCAAACGGCATTCGCATTCACCCCAACCTCCGCGTCCTTCACAATGACAAGAAGGGCATCTACGTCCGCGCTGCGAGTTCTCCTATCTTACCCGAGCAGCAGTCGCGTAAGCTCCTCCCTTCTCCTTCCTTCACGCCAGTCCTTACAACCGAGCGCGATATTCGCTCCTGCTTCCTGACGACGGACAACGAACCGTTATGTATCTGCCTTCCTCCTCAGGATGTCAGTTGTCGTAATCCCGAAATCCGCCGTCCTGTCCGCCCGTTCGTGTACAATGTCAGACCATATCCCTCACGCGCCTTACGGTCACGATGCCACCCTTACCCTCGCCTTGGCTTTGTACTCCGAACAGTGCGTCCGCTTCCGATAAAACTGATTGTGCCTTACGGATCTACGTATCTACAACCCCTATACTAAATCCTCTGTCCCGGCAGGCTGTTGGCCCCGCGTTCTCGGTGGGCCGGGTACCTCCAGTCCCTTCCGAGCCGTCAAACTTGGGATGGAATTGCACTTTTCTGGGACGCCGCCTTGCGCAATTCTCTGTCGACTCGCGACACTGACACTGACACCGACACTAAGGATGATGGGCGTCGAGCCGAGTCGCACGGTCTAGACCCTGATGGCGATGCCGCCGAGGCAAGACGGTGGCTACAGGTTACGGAAGCCGAGTCGCACTTTCTCCTTCCAGGCCCGCACCGGACGCCCCTCCTCGTAAGTCCTTTTGCCGCACCCGCGCCCGACGAACACATCCGCGTCGAGGATGACGATGACTCACCCCCGTTTCCCCGCTCTCGCCCCTTGTGACATGTATCACAGGAAGAGATTTCCGGTTTCTACCTCTCCGTGGCGGCGCCCCTGCTTCAGCGTGCTGGACTATCCCCATCCGAGAGAGCGTTTCGGCATGCCTACGCGCTAGTCAGTTCTCGTGCATTCATGGTTGACGCGTATCACGGCCTGGCCATGGTGCCCATCGCGGACGCGTGGGTGACAACACGCTTGTGCGCTAATCACAAACTCATCAATGTATCTTCGGTCCCCCATTTGACAGCTTCAATCACTCGCAAGAACACAGCGTTCACCTCGAGGTTCGTATCTGCGGGACCGCCGGCTTTCGGCTTCGCCGGTTGCGTCAATGGAATCCATCGCTTACCGTCGCGAATGTGTAGAGTGATCATGACGTGTGTACGTCCTGCGGCTCTCTTTCAGAGTGCCCTCACGATGCCGACGGGCACGAGGACATATCTGCGTCGGCGCCCGCGCCCAGTGCAGATACGGCAGAACCCGAGAACACCTGCGAGATGGTGGTGAACGCCGCGGTTGCGCCCGACGGCGAGGTGTTCAATACGTATGGGGCAAAACTCACCAATGCGGAGTTACTCGTGCGCTATGCGTTCATGCTCGATTCCAATGACAACGATATCCTCACTTGGACAATCGAGGAAGTCTGGGACGCGGCACGTTCCGCGCTGACGGATGTTCCACCACGCCGCTGGGATGACGACGCCGGTTATGCCATCTGCATGGAGATCCTGCGTGATTGGCAGTATGGCGCGGGATGGGGGGACTCCGACCTGGTGATTGACACCGAGCCGGATGAGAATAGAAACCCTCTGTACATGACCGCCGACGGGGTTCTCTCGCACAAATTGTGGCTTGCGATCGCGCTGGCGGCTTCGAGGGGACAGGGTATGACGATGGAGACCGCACAGATTCGTCAGCTCGTGGCACGCATGGGATGGATGCAAGTCCAGATGGAGCAAGGGCAGACAAGGGCGCGAAACGGGGGGAGTGACAAAGATGACGATGATGATGAAG
>Ga0307512_10002474_pt1 | contig 23267 bp, 29 predicted proteins | sample 14_EM_MG_FD_200267 | JGI IMG/M metagenome (GOLD analysis project Ga0307512, IMG submission 200267) | Populus trichocarpa ectomycorrhiza microbial communities from riparian zone in the Pacific Northwest, United States - 14_EM | ecosystem: Host-associated > Plants > Roots > Unclassified | place...
TTTGTTTTATTCATACTGTATGCACTCTAATTAGAGTATGACAGAGCCCCATATCCCCTCCGCCTCCGGGCAAGCCGGTTAAATGGCGGAGTTCCCCACCCGCTACCCTTTGTCCCCTTCACACCGGAGGGCTGGCACTGGGATTCGAACCCATAGCATTGTGACCGTATACCCCGCCTATACTTTCAGGAGCGATACCACTGCGCCACGGGGCCAGCCACAATTTTCCGCTCTCCCTTGGTGCGGGGTCGGGCAAATATTTTCAACATTGGCCTGGCTATCACTCGGACTTGATTTCCGGAATGTTCCAGGAAACTGGGAATAATGACATCCTGACGATGGAGTGGCATGCAGGTGAACAAGTAGAGATGAGTATAAATTGGTTTGAATGAAACAAAACATCGACGCGGCTGGGTTCGGGATAAGATGGAACCTAGGGAAAGATGAGCCCTAAGCCCTGTCACCTGAGCCCTAATATCCAGCATCCTCACCACAAAACGTCAGTTCCACAATGCACCGTCAACTCACTTCTCCCCTCCTTAACTCACTGCGAGTGCAACAAGCAAACATTTCCAGTCGACATTCGATATTACAACTCGCAGCCCACACCGGTATGCAGAATGGCCCACGACTTGACCGCTGGAGAGTGGAGACGGCTAACCAATAGTGTTTGTATATCTACAGGGCGGCTAAGAGAATCAGGCGAGTCGCAACGAGCCCAGTCCATTCATGCATACATGACGAACCTGGGCCTGGGCAGCGGGTTATCGGTGCACGTGGTTGTTCAGATGACACGGAATCATAAACACTGGAAGGTGCACCGTGTAAAAAGTTTGCAAATCCGAATATCACTCACTCCTGCTGCGCTTGATAAAACTGGACGTTTTCCCCGCTCACGAGCCACCACGCCCGCTCGCCGCAAGATTCTCGCGTTGTCAATCATCACGCGACGACGAAGACTATAGTGATTTCTAACGCCCTGAGCGCAATTGGATTCAACTAAGCCAGACTGGTGCTAGATTACCGGGTCTGTGTTTGAGATATACCGCGATCGTGCGCACCCATATAGAAAAGGGGTAGATTGGTTGTGTTTAACAGACATTTTGCATGATGGACTACCAATTGACCAAAGGAATGTCTACATCGGTGACGGCAGTGATGGCGCGAGTGGTGATGGTGGTGATGGTGTATGTCTCTATTAATCCTGCACTTGTTCTTCCACTGACGATGGTATATGCCACCATTGCAAACAGCCCGGACACCTTGTCAAGCATTGCCCGATCCGGAAGAAACATTGGGAGGTTCTGAAAGAGGAAGAAAAGGGCAGCGCATCTGAGGGTGGGTGGTGTTGGTGGTGGCGGGGAATAGCTTAGGCTTGTTGCTCTTGACTGTGCGCTAAGTCCAGCAACATGCTTGGCTCATCGGGTTATTTTCGCTCGCCCGTGCTCGTGATGTTTTATATGAAGAGCTAGATAATTGCCTCAATAGCGTGATTCAAGCCCGGGTTCGTTGTGAATTGTCCGAATCCCTCAGCCGCCCGGTACACAACCCGTATTGAAGGAACCGGGGGTCTAGATCACAAACGAAGCATCTCAAATGCAAGACCGGCTGTCACCATCACAAAAACTGCCCCGATTTTCGATTGGATCAAGAGGAAATGATACCACCATTTTCAACAGAGTACCTCGGGAAATTCTTGGTATGGTTTCTTGTCAAAAGATTTCAGTAAGGGATCTCAATACTACAGCATAAATTGATAAAGAGTGGTTGCGTGTTATCAGCTCAGTCGCTTTCGACGACGAATCGCAATTTTCGACGAGGTACTTACAAAATTAAACCATATCGAGCTGCATTAGCAAAATAACCATGCGGATATTCAAACCACCATCACAAAAACAACAGGATGAAATCATACACACCTTAAATCAAGTACAACGACCAATTACACACCTCGCAAACACCGTATCAGAGATAATACAACAAAATGTCAGCAAAGCTAACATATCACCATCCATAGATTACAGCAAAGTTTCCTGTCAACAAACTATTCAGCCTCACTCTCGTCCTCTCGATATGCTTCCTTAGTGTGGGGTTGATGTTTGAATAGGGACTCGAGGAGGTTGATCAGGTCCAAATGAGTCTCCAAATTGCAAGCTCGCTCCTCAAAATCCTCCCTTTTGCGTTGCCCTTGTATGGGACGTGCTTTAGCTAGTTTTGTCCGATGTTCTTAGGGCTATAATTTTCTCAACCGCAGATCTGACATATCAGATCGCTCATGGTCTAGACAGTCTTTTACTCCGATTTACAGAGTAATCCTGTTGGTCCAATCCTGGCGCAGAGGGAAGCATACGTCGACTTATGGTGCAGCTGCCAAATTGGTGATGCGTATATTGACTTGTCTATTCATCTAATTGACACGTACACAAGAAGTAAAGTGCATGCGGCTCGGCCGCTCAACCCTAACCCAAAGCCACGTGATGGCCGCAGTCAAAGTCCGCCCAACAAATCCAACCAAGAACAAGGCCGAGGGGGTCTTAGTCTTCCGCCTTTTGGCCGCATTTCTTCTAACCCTCGCTAGATCAAGAAATCCTCTTTCGATCGCGCTTGCCCACTGAGGAGATCCACTCGGTACCCGAAAATCAAGGGTATTGGCTTGTGTATAGAGGACTGGGTTGTGTTTGAATTCTCTCTTCCCTTTCCCCAATCCGGGAAATGAAACTCCTTGACCGCGGTGACATACTTGACACACAAGACTACACTGTAATCACCGCCGTGCTCGCAAAAATCTCCTGAATATAAGTACGAGGTCGGCTACGGCGATGATGACGAAGATGTACAATTCCTGGGGGCGGTTTTGCAGTTCCCGGAATCATATAATCTAGAGTTTTGGGGGGAGGGGTTATATGTTATGGTATTTGGGTTTTTGGGTAGGGTATTTGGGTTTTTGGGTATTGGGCAATCTATGATGTTTCATGAAGAACTCTAAAACTTAAAGTACACGTGTCATGTCACATAAAGTGGGTTTTAATATTTAAAGCTCTTCCAAGATAAATAAACATCATTGTCCTAAAACAACCTCGAGTGATGGCAACGATCAAAATGCACCGTAACGCTTTGATCCGCTAAACTCGACAATCAAATGTTCCGCCTCGCCTTTTCATAGTTTGAGGAGCAATTTACAATTCATGTCAACACATTCCAATTTGTAAATTCAGGGTGCGTGGTGGGTTCTCTTGTTAGTTCTAGATCGGATCCAGAGCATTATCTCCTACACGCTTAAATTCGTATCCTTTTGAGCCTTGCAAATTTAGTGGTCTAAACAGTGCAGATCAATTCCGTCAACCAATCAAAAGCTGGTACTGCTCAGCCCTGGTAGAGTTCCAACCAATCAACTTGCAAAGTTCAATAGGATACGAATTTAAGGAAACTGAGCGTGTAGGGGATAGTTAATTAGTACCCTCCGGAAGGGCAACCTACTACACTCAATGGAACAGGCTAATGACACATGCTAGAGTTACCACGAATCACAGTAGAAGATCTATTGAAGAGATGCTGTTGCATGTGTACCTGCATCGTGAGCCTCACTGCTCAGGTCCGTTTGTTATGCAGTTGGTGTATGAATATATGCCTCAGGAGAGCGGCTCATATTAGTGCAGAGCGGCTCATATCAGTGCAAACGGATGAGCAAACGGAGATAGATATGGAGATGCATATGGCTGTGAATATGGGAGACAAGTCTGTATATATATACGGGCCTTCAGGGCCTCGAGAGATCAGTCAATCAACAAGTCTTAAAAAGCATCCAAAGTAACAGGTGCACCAAGGATGGAATCGGGTGACATACCGTGAGTGTGGATAAGTCATGGCGTATGGTTCGGTATAAGGTGTGAGAATCTATGATTCCGTTATTAAGAAATTAACAATTAGTACTTTGAATGGTGGTGCAATACTGTGCGTAGAAATACGGTAAGCAGTTATATCTGGAATTATTAATCAACCTGTATTTTTCTTCGTTGCCTTGGAAAAAAGAATGGAGACATTAACGATGACGGTAAAGAAAGTCGTTCAATACTCCCACACATTCCATACAAAATACGGTTATTATACAGATTACCCCTCCGGACTTTCGAATTATACAAACTATGCTCGTTTTCAAATTATTATACAGACTACCCTCCACGACAAATTATTAGCTCTGCCAAACAATTAAAATTGTTATTATTAAGATCTCCAAAATGAAAATATCCTACTGTCCACTGTCAGTCAGGTTTGATTTACATCTTCTAGTTACCTTTCCTTTTTGGCCTTCTAAATCGCCTGCACTTTGAATTCACAATCTGCTGCAGTTTTGCAACAAAAGATATTGCGCATCTAGTCTAACTTTTCTAGCCATAGAGGAAAATTACTGTTCACAGCCTACTCGTAGACTGCAGCCTGGAAATTATGGAAACAGTCAAACTCCTGCCCAACTGAAATTGGTACAACTGCATCAATGGCATCAAGTGGACCTAGGGCGTTCATGGTAGTGAATTTGGTAGAAGCGAGGGTGGTGGTGATTTTGACAGTGGGCTCGGAGTTGGAGAAATACTTCAATATTAAGATAAGAAAGGGGTAAACTACCTGGTTGAAAATCATGGTCTGTGTACGGAGGGTAGTCTGTATAATAATTTGAAAATAAGGGTAGTTTGTATAATTCGAGGGCCCGGGGGGTAGTCTGTATAATAACCGTACAAAATATGATTAAGATTCAGAAACATGTAGCTACAAAAGAAATTGTCAAAACTAAAAGCCTCCAAAATCTCTCCTCGTTTTCTGACCCTGCATTCTTGAAGTCGTGCAGTTCTCGTCACAAAGACGACTGCTCTTTGTCGAAGATACTCTTTGCACACCTCAACCCAGCCTCAAGCGCACCTTCAATCCAGCCATGACTAAAACTCGATTGCTCGCCAGCGAAATAGACATGTTCGTTCCACTCTGGGCGATACATTTCCTCTAGATAGCGCACTCTTTGTCCAGGTCCAAAGTAACAGAACGCACTACCCCCAGCCATCTCGTCTGCCGGCCACACTTGACTCGCGCCAGCCTCCAACTTCCGCATTGAGTGCGCACCCGGAAAACATTGGTGGATGTTTTCAGCCGCCAGAGAGATGCGATGTTGGGGATTCAACGCGCCCAGTTGGGTAGCATCGCGCTCAAACGTGTATGCAGCCATTATAACACCCCGGTTAGACTTTTTGCCTGAGTACTGTCTGCTCGGGGTGACATCGTTGGTATCCTCCTGGTCTCCGCTCTCGTCCCTCGGTGGGAACAGGGCGTAACGAATCGGGAGATCGGTAACTAGACCCCCGCCTGTTCCTTGTCCGTGGTTTTGAAATATTTCTTCCCACCAGCAAGACTTGTACTGCAAAAGCACCTTGGTTACCTCAACGTATCGTACCTGGCGGATGGCTGCCTCCTTCAACGGGCTAAAGGGCCGAGATTTAGATATCATTCGTAAGGAAGTGTATGGTACTGTGATAATAAGGTAGTCTCCTTTGGCAATATAGTCGACGCAGTCAAGGCGCTTGCAGGTCACCCATACTGGATATGGGTTGTCGTTGTTGACGTCCTTGTCTTCGATCCTCGTCGCACGCGTTCCAAACTCAATGTTGTCGATAAGGTTGTCTTTGCTGACGAACGCTCTCGGAAATTCCTCCATTCCACCTTCGAATTGTACCATCCCAGCTACTTCGCCGAGCTTGTTGCTTGAGAGATACCCGTCCGTCCACGACTCCAGAAACCCGTTATCGAAAACGACATGAGCATTACCCAAGTCAAACAGTGTTACAGCTGCTTCCGACCAGCCCGCGTGTTCAGTGAGAAACGTACGTAGACTGAATTTGTCGAACAGACGAACGACCTCTGTGTATGCTTCCACCAATGCGTTCAAAGTAACGTCGGGTGGAACCGGCTCCCCGGGGTGCCTTGACATCCAGTAGTCAATTTCCTCTTCGTATATCCCTACCAGCGTTGAATCGACAGTCGCTATTGCCTTTGTATAAAGTTCGTCGCAAGTTTTGCCCCGTTCTTTGTCATGCAACCCTGGAAAGAGGTCCATGAGCTTGTCATCCTTAGCCGCCAACATTTCATTAAATTCCTTGTAGGTCATAGTCTCTTTTATCGCCTCGAGACGAATGAACTTATTTCCCATCTCGAATGGCCTAAGCCTCCCTTCCAGGTCGAAGTGCTTGATGTATTCATGGACTAGGTGGTGCTGTCTGGGTATCCTCATGGCACCGCCCTCGCCATGAAGACGCGGCGCAAAGTGTGGTTCGGCAAATGTGAGGACACGCCCGCCGACTCTGCTTGATGCTTCCAGGATTTCAACCTCGAAACCCGCCCTCTTTAGCTCGTGAGCCGCACAGAGACCAGAAATTCCAGCGCCGATGATGATTACCTAACAAGTACAATATTAGAAGAAAACTAAAGGATTTACTTAGTCTAGAAGCTACACACTTTCTTGTTCTTTGGCTGCACATCTCTCTCCCCAGCTAGCCCTCTGCAGATGATGTCGGTAAACCTACTCCCGGACACAGCGCTTTCATCGAGGATATCGAGGCTTACTGCCTTCCGTCTCATACTGCCGCCGCGAAGGTCGTCTTCGAAATAGCTCCGACTCGGCATCCCGATTGCTGAAGCATCTCCGTCGGTCATTCCATCCTTGACAACACTGGTTCTTGTGGCAATGTTCTCGGGAGTGCTGATCCTAGCGACATTCCTGGGGGCTGAATATCTTGGGCGCATCGTTGCCGGGGAGGATACGTTCTTTGCGAACGAACAATTTGTCCGTGTCGTTGCAGCTCGTAATGCTAGAAGCAGATAGGAGCCTCGCTTAGTGTGTTTGGATGGGTTTAAAAGAATAAAGCTTTAAGACTGAGGCTCTTAGTATGGTGTACTGTGTTGAATCTCAAAGAAGCAGGGGCACTCCGGTATTGTTGTATTTATATATTGTTTGTATGTAGCCGCAGGATTATAGCTACTTCACGCCTTTCGTTAAACGGAATATCATTTTTCTGGCTTTGTGAATCGGACCTGTGATTTCTCTCATTTCTCTGAAATTCTTCGTGTCAACAAATCACATCGAGTGCTACAAAAAGGTGGGCTACACTAACGGACGTTTATATGCCACTGCATGCATTTCAATATAAGCTGCGTCAAACCAATATATAAGCTCTTATTTTCTATTTGCTATTCTTCCACAAACGTCTGCCTAATTGGAACTGTAGCAATCGTTGGCCAGTAACATACGGCAACCAATGAGTGTATTGTCCATCCAAAACGCTTGGCCCGAAAACGTGACACGTAGTAAGAATGGGTATATGACAGTAGATAATGCATTCGTAACACATCCGGACGGCCCGATATTGGGGGTGAGAAAGCTAGTTGACTAAATTTCTGGACAAAGCATGCACCTCTTTGGTTCGATAATTCTATACATTTGGTGAGCCTCAATAACTATGAAATGTCATCCGTTTGAAAAAAACTGGATGCCTAATTCCCTACTTGGTGTTACATGAATTGTCGATTTTGATATTATTAACGACATGCTGATGCTTTGCTCAACAGGCGAACACGTATGGACCTATCAACTTGCCCGCTGGGAGTTTACACCGAACCAAACACAGTACCTTGTGCGCTGCCCAAGCTTTGTGAAGATGCTCTCTGGAAAGGTGAGGACTGCCAGTGGGCACTGTAAGGGTTCTGTTTGAACAAGCCTCCATAGGGAACAGTGGACTGGTTTTCTTAATAAACAGTTGGTTGGCGGGGTTTGGAAAATCGGCAGTTGGATACCTAGTGCTTTTGAACTGGCAAAACCAAGTAAAACTGCCGTGTAATCGCAATTGTGTCGAGCCTCGTGACAGGTTAGCGGGTCTGTTGTCCTGCGGCTTCGCTGTCCAGGCTGCCATAATCGCTCGATGGTGCTTTGGGGGCAAGTTAAGCTTGCTAGGTCGGGGTCCTCGTGAGGTAAAGGCTATGTCGTCGAGCAGAGCCGTCAAACACAACACTCCGAATTTCCATGAGCAAGCTTTCTGCACGATTCCCCTTGTCTATATCGTACTCTAGCGCAATCTCGATCTCATGCTTGTTCTTGGTGGCTGATTCTCCGTTCTCAAGGTCTTTTTCGCTGCTGTGCAATAACTGTCAACCGGTAGTATATGCTTTTAATATCCTCCACCTGGACCTCGACTCGCCAATCTTAACTTTCTTAGTAACCGAGGAGGCCTTATCAACGAACAATTGTGGAGCACAACTGACTATATCTGACAGGAGTACGCTCTTAGACTTGCCACTTTCGAAGTCTGAAATTTGCAATGAGGGCTTGTGCTTTAAATTGATAGCAATATCTCATCCTCTGGCTGAGAAAAACCACGTTCAAGATAGATCATCATGATTTGAACAAGGCTAGATGAAGCTCTGGTTGACGTCAACTTGACGGGTCTAAAAGTGGAGTTGACCCTCGCCAATTTGTCATCGTCCCCGTTCCTCGTTTGTATAACAGTGTAAATAAATTGCAGCATCGATCCACGCGTGTAATAACTAACCGTGTCTCGGAGGTAGACTTGTACTAAGGGCCGATAGAATGCACGTCGAAGTCGTTTATGTGCTAGATCTGAGATGATAGACCTATGTTGTGTTCCAACTCACTGGGTATTGTAATCTCTATTGCTGTCCGAGTCTTACTATCTTCTACGACTGATTACGAATTTTCTTGGCCGATATAGAGCGTTGGGAAGATGCGAGTGAGTGACGTGTATGTACATAATGTCTTGATGGTGCGAAGGCTTGGCGCGGATGGACGTTAGTGATCTGCTCGTGTGGGTGATGAGATCTCAATTCAAAAGATGTGATACTGGTAAACGGCGACTTGCACAGATTTTCATAGTTCAATAAGAAAGTGAAATTGCCTATAGCACTACTATCTCCCATTCAACCCCCTACCATTCCCAACTAAATGGCTTATAACTTCACTGTACCTTTCATATATTCTAACTAGATTTTCTTTACCCGTGTCTCGGGCTTTTTTCCTGATGTGCGAGTCGAGATTTTGCCACACTTAGGCTGCCGCCCCTAGATCCTCGAGCTAGGGCTGAAGTACCGGTCATGGAATGTGTGCTCTCGTGCCTAGACTTTTTCGCTCGCTCGGCGAAGTGAACCTGGAAAGCCTGGTATACGAGAGCAAGGAATGTGTTCGGCTTGCTCTTTTGCTTGGAGTAATCTGACTCATAGTTACCTAACTCATAGGGTGTTCCTGGCACAGCAGACAAAAGAGAGCAAGATAATGAGTAAGGTGTTTGTAGCACCTGGCGTTTATAGCACTAGATAAGTTGGCGTCAATTCTTGGTTTGAGTTCTCAGTATGGAAAAAAAGGCTTGCAACTATGCGTCCGGTCGTAAGCTTTTAGGGGGCAAGGGAGTGATGGGGAGATTTACAGCATTCCAGTCCCACAGCCATTGTTTGGGGGTGGAATGTTCACGGTCTTACTGGGTTCTTTGGCTTTGACGCGAGTAAGGCTTGATACCCAACATGCAACAACCAGGGACCTCCTTAGTTATATGTTGAGCGAACCTAGTTGTCGTAGTTTCGGGAGTGATTATTTTGATATTCTAAAGCGCCTTCAGCCTGCACAGCCTCCTTCGCCAGCCTCGCCCTACCAATGATAATTGCTATTCTATTTTGCATTTCATTAAGAGTACTCGAGAAGCTGCCTGTCATGCGAGACAAATTCATAGGCTATTGAACCTGAGCTTCTTCAATGCACGAATCAAGACAACAAAGCGTCGGGAGTGCATTCAGGTAACATTTTCCGCGGTCCCGCCGCTCACGAAAGATCACCCCTCTTCCCACCCACCAGAATCCAGTAAACTCGCTCTAAAAATACGACACCGCCCAGAGCGCCGGAAGATTCGGCCACTTCTCCTGCCACTCACCCAGCACCTCGGGAACGCGTGCATCAACGCTCTCACGCTGGAACCCAGTGCCCTCCACATCTGCCTTCTCTCTCTCCTCACGCGCCGCTTGTGTCAACATATCCGCAAGCTCTAGGATGCCGCGGCCGCCTACAATCGCTTCCTCGTGGTTGTCCTTGATGTCCACGTTGATCACGTGCACCAACCGATTCAATGGGGAGTTACGGTTGGTTAGATCTAAGTTTTGTCAGCTGCAGGTGGGGTTGAGAGGATTGGGGACAAACCATCGAGAACTGCGTCCCAACACCGTTCCTCACATGTGATGACAATGTCGACGACGCCCTCTTTGACGCCTTCCCCGCCTCCGCCGCCGACGGCCCCGCTTCCCTCCAACCGCGGAACACCGACTTTCCAGTCCTGCCACCGCTCGGGGTAGCCCTTGATATGTCGGTTACGGTCAAGCATGTTTAGTAGCCCGTTGGCGGTGTAGAGACGCGCGTCTTTGCTTTTTAGTTCCTGGTACATCTCGTCGTAGGTCGTCGAGTTGAAGGAGTAGATATTTGGCTTGTCGATCGACGGGCCGGGGAGTCGCACCGCCGACCCGGTACCGAAGGAGACTACGGGGTATTTCGCAAGGGAGAGGACGAGGTGCGCTTCCATTGATCTGGAGGCGGGGGGTTAGCAAGCAGGGTTCTGGGCTACGGTGATGACGGGCATGGCGGGATATCATCGCGGGCGAGGGCAGCAGTGAGATTAATGAGATAGCAGACATGACACATGGGCGATACGAAACAAGCACGTAGTTGTCGTTGTATAGATTCTACATATCCCACACATATCAAAGCACAGTACGCATTCCATTTCCATCCACTGCTGCCCTCCAGTCACGTTCACACCCGTGCTTCCGTTGACGGAACTAGTAAAGCGGGACACAAACCGGTTCTGGTTGCTGGCGCACACGGTGCAAAATGTCAGCGGGAAGTCATCTTGCTGCTTCGGCGGCTCTGTTGTTTGTGTTGTTTGGGCTTCCGGCGCGGTCGCCATTTTTCGGAGTGATCTATTGCGCGGTTAGCGACGTGCTTCCTCGCGTGGTTTCGGCGGTTGAGCAGAGGGCATGTGTAGGGGAATCAGAAAAAGCCTCTAGATGTTTATCGGCATTGCCCAGCCTCATGATAAGTGAGAAGGACTAGGACAGCTCCAATATAATCTTGATTCATCATTTTAAATGAGGGAAGTGGTGGTGATGGGAAGTGGCAGGTGAAAGCATACCAGGTCGGAATTAAGGCGATAGCGGGGAATTCTGATAGCGATTTGATGAAGTAGAGATGCAGTGGCGTTGTTATTGTGGTGGTTATTGTTGATGTTAATGTTGTGGTGATGATGATGGGGCAGAGAAGAAGTCGAAAGCGGATTTGTAGTGAGAAGCGGCGAAATGGCGATGAAAGACGGTCACGTCAAGCCAGCCATTCAATAGCCCTATACCAAAAATAGACAGCGGCTTGGCGGCATGAGACCTCTCAGCTCGCGCGATCTGGATCTTGGTTGGGCACCGGAACAATATCAATCTCAAGCGCCGCTGCATTTTCGGGAAGAGTTGGCGAGAATCAGACGAAGAACCTTGCTCAGCGTAGGGCGAGTAGGGACTTTCATGCATGCCATTGCCACGACAGCTTGCTTCCGATCCTTCGACTCGAGTGCAAATATCTCAGCGAGTTCACGAGCATACGAGAACGTACGGCGAACCCAGGCACCTTACCGACGCAGGTACTGTTCTGGTGGATTCGCCGCTGTGCCCAAATTCGGAGTTTTTGTATTCTTTTAGGTTTGGCCACTGACCCCAGAGGTACCACCCACCCACCACTGCCGTGTTCCTTCAATTGAGCCTTCCCTGCGATCGATTCGACAGCGACAGAGAGAACCGAGATAAGAGCTGCATAAACAAATAAACAGTAACAGTGAGCAGCGAACAGCACCTGGTACTTGGCCAGTCAATTGCGATCTGGTACCACCCGGGGCCCTCTCCTTTTTGGTCATCGGTGGTCCTCGTCTTCGGCTGATTTGGACGAACCAACTCCGAAGCGCTGAATCACGCGAGGCGAAGAGCCTCCAACCAACCAACCCTTTCCATCAACACCCGTTCAAAGTACTCACTCATACACACCTTCTCCTCCAAACGTCACATCGCCTCCCTATCACCACTTTCGCCTCGTCTCTTCCTTTTTACTATTCTTTTCGGTTCCATTCGTCAACTGCAGCTGGTCTTGCTTTCGTTCTTTCACTCGGCAGGTTATCGCCTCTATTCAAGCTCGTCAACAGCACGCACATTCGTACTTTCCTCTTGCCTGCGCTCCGCCATCACAAAGACATCACCTAGATACATCTCCTTCCCTAGAGGTCAGCCATCCATCGCCAATCCACACTGTCCATGGCTAGCGCAGTCTCGTTAAACAATAGCAATACAGCCATGGCCGCTTCGCCTCCCGCGGTAGAACTGACGCGGACGTCGCCGTCCCCAGCGGCGGACCCCCTCACCAGCTCCACTTCCCTGAATTCTCGTGAACCCTCCATAAACTCCGCTCGGCGGTCCAGAATTCTCTCGCCTTCGGACGCGGCCTCCAAGCGCCTGTCTACAGCTTCCAATCCGTCCCGTGAGGCGCCAAAGCCAAATCACCAATCTAGCGCTTCCTCGCCGCCGCTGGCCGCGTCAACGTCTCCAAAGCCATCCACCCCCGCAAGCCTTAGAAATAAAATCCCCTCTTTCCCGCCGCCGCAACAGAGCAGAATATCGATGGTATCGGTCGCCTCTAACCGAGACTCGTGGCATCCCCAATTCACGTCATCGCTCTCTTATGCCTCAGTCAGGGATTTTGCGTACCCTGCCATTCACCCCCTGCACTATGGGCCAACCATGTCTTCAGGGCTGACAACACCAGGCGATCTGCAGGAGGCGATTGGGTTCGGGGGGTGGTTTACAAGCGGCGGGAGTGGGTATAGGAGATTATCGGATCCGGCAGTGCCGAGCCAGGATAATCCACTGTGGGGAGATGCTGCTGCACTGTTCCGGCAGAAACAATCTAACCAGCCTCCGCCGCTCAACTTCGAGGACGGCCCGCCGTGGAGCGAGGACGACGATTTACAGAGTCCAGTGGTAGTACCAAAGCAGGCTACTCATCACCGGAAGCACAAGTCGTCGATGGCACACCTGGGGAGCCAGCACAATCGACATCACAGCAAGAATGTGTTCACTCCCACCACACTACAGCATTTCCCCCGAGGGGATTGGGAGTCGCGTCGGCGGAGCACCGGGGGACACGGACTGTTAGAAGTGCCCGGGGATAGCTACTACACGACGAGCGCGGGGCGACAGGATCTTGCGAACGGCGAGCCAGGCGGAGAGTTATATCACCATGCAGAAACCGACGAATACGATCCTGCTGGTGCGGGATATTACGATCCGGACTACGTATATTCCGACGACGACGATGAGGAGGGAGGATCATTCGATGGCGACAACACCGACTTCTACAATTCGCGGCTCAGCAAGGACTATCAATTCACGATTGCAAGTCCGGCAGAGGAAATGCATGGTAAGGCGGTGGCGCTGTTCGATTTCATCCAGGAGAATGAAAATGAACTCCCACTGGTTGAGGGACAGGTTGTGTGGGTTAGTTATCGCCACGGAATGGGATGGTTAGTCGCAGAGGATCCGAAAACTGGTACACTACCTTAACCCCTACGGAAGCTAGTGTATCTTGATAATTGATAATTAAAATAGGAGAATCCGGACTGGTGCCCGAAGAATACGTGTGCCTCCTGCGCGACATGCATGCTGGAGCGACAGCAGACGCATTAGCGCCGGAATCATCAACAGACGCACACGTATCCACCTTCTCAACCAGTTCTCAAGACATCCTGCCGTATACAGGTGTGGACAAGATCCGTAGGGAGCAGGACCGCGCGATAGAGGAGGCAGAAGGAAACTCGGGGGCCGCGGAGGGCGCAGAGGGTGTTGTAGATGAAAGCAGAGGGTGTGAAGGGGAGGAGTACGGCACTCCTAGACTACGTAGTGATGCGTTTGAGGTCGAGGTCAGGGTTAATGGGAGGGATGAGAAATGAATAATGATTGAGGGGTTACAGGGGATGGAGTTGTAGGTTTCGTTGTCTGCGTGTTACGTTTGATGCTCTTTCTTATGGTTATTGTGATTATTTGATGTGCTGATGAAGAGATGTGATGATGGAAGCGAGAGAGTCTGAGGAGAACGATTACCTAGGTACTACTTGTAAAATGACGTTTGTGGCTTTCTGAGCCTTTACAATAGCATACTCATTGCGCATTGATTTGATTTGCGTGCCTGCGGGAAAGATTGAGAAACGGCTCTTGCTTGAGACTATTACCAACCAGCTATATGTGTGGTTTAGTATAGTTGTGTTTTATTAAGTAGTTAAGAGTTTTAGAAACCGGTCGCGGTATTTGGTATTTGTGATGGTGTGTTCATGTGTTGTAGTTTCATGCATTCAAGACGTGGTGGGTTGTCGGAGCCGTACTTGGCAGGCGGGCATGGGGTATCACTCGGTGCTCTTTCTCGTCCGCATCGCCGCTGCAGTTACCCGCTAGATGTTCCGGTCATGAAAAATGTATGTTTTGGGAGGGTGGGGGTTGCGGATTTGAATGGGTATGGTTTCTCGCCCAGACCGGCAATTTGCAAACCACTCACACCAACTTATTTTTAGCGCCCTTTTGCGAGCCATAATTTTTTGCCTCATATTTTTTGTAGACATACTTAGAGTATGTATAACTCTATTATTACTCGACTTGAGGAAATAATGAATTATCAAAAACATCGAAGTTCCATGCGTACCAGGTTTGTGGGAAGTGGTGATTTGATTGATGTCGACATGGTCTTCGGCAGTGTGAGCGCACAGGGCTCGCGTTCCCGGCCGGAGGATCTGAGAGTGACACAGACACTCGACGGGAACCAGCAGAGGCAGGATCCTACGCTGCTGAGTATAGAGTATGTATGCGGTTGCTCTTATACTTCATCACCCCTATTCCCCAAGTATTCCTCTCTCAACAGCCCTCCATCTCTAAAGCGCGCATCATCGACCAACCTATGTTAAGCGTCGTGGCTCCCTAGCGCCCACGATCGAAAAGGCGGTTGGACTTTTGTTGCAGTTGGCGAAAGACGAGAACCACTTCTTCCCTACAAACGATAGGTACTGCTCGCTCCTCCCCCCCCTTTGTCCATCCTCTTTCTCACTCTCGGAACCTTCAACTCAAGTACTCTACACCTACACTTCTCAACCCATCCACGCCGCCGAGAATAGGGGCCTTCGGAATTGAGGTAGAATATACCCACCCGACCTATCCAACCCATCACACTATCTTTCCCTACGAGGTTCGGGATTGGGATCGTTGCTGACGGCCCTAACATTGCAGACGCATCTTCTTGACAGAAAACTGTCCGCATCGACTTCCCCTGCCTCCTTCGGCCGCTTATACGTGTTACGGCTTGCTACAGCAACTAACTGTGGGATCGGATTGTTGGAAGTGTGGAGTAAAGGAGCCGCACAAAAAGAACGTTTCACATCCTTCGAACTACAGTCCACGCGACAAGGACCCTGAACGTGGATTAGAGGTGTGGGAAAACCTTATAGGCGAAACTTTAATTCTTTAATCACTGGTCATGGCGACAAATGATCCCGAAAGCCCGCACAGCCCTCCCCAGATTCGCGGCCATCATGGGAACTTGTCGATTACAATGAACAATAATGCTCAGATCCCACGCTCCGCGCTCTCGCCAGTCTCGGTTGCCGGAAGCGAATGGTCCGGTATATCGAAATACTCCTCTCCCGATCACGACTTGATGTTTGGTGGCCCGCCAAACCGACAGAACGGGAGCTCCCCTTCGAATATATCGCCTCCGTCCTCGATCGCGCGGAGTTCCGATGGCACCGGGTTGTATGCTAGTAGTGAGGGCTCGTCTACATTGAAGAATATCGCGTTAGAAGAGCAGGTATCGGTGCATCACACGGCATTGAGTAAATGGCTCAGGGAGTTTTTGGAAACGAAGGGTAATATCCGTACGAACAGAGCACGGGATAAGCTCCTGCGGCTGTCGGTGATTCAGTTTCAAGAGCTATCGACGGATGTCTACGACGAACTTCAACGGCGAGAACCCGGTGTGGTCGCACCCAATCTCTCCCCAGATAGCGAGATGCCGCCGTTTCTTCCCCCGAAGCAGGATTTCCATCCAAAGCGAAACCAGGCTAGACAGAAGCTTTCGACACTTCCCGCAGATCGCTTTCGAGATCTGGCAACGGATGTGTTTTACGAATTAGAGCGGAGGTTTCCAAGGTTCTCATCCGGTTTGCTGCCATTGTTTGGGTCTCCAACAAACTCTATGGATGGTCGCGGGATGCCGCCACCAGGGCGAGTAGATTCTCCCGGAATGCCACCGAGAATGGGATCACCGGGGCCTATGGGTCCGGGTCGGAGAGGAAGTCCTGGACCGGGTATGATGGGGCGGGGCGGACCTGGACTGTACGGACCACCGGGACCGGGGGGACCACCAGGACCGAATGGATACCGCAGGCCTCCAGGTGGGCCGCCACCTAGAGGACCTCCGGGACCGCCTCGAGGACCACCCATAGGGCCACCTGGACCCGGAGGACCAGAGCCTCCTAACGCTTTTGGACGACCGTTGCCAAAGACATTCCAGAGTAATACAATTATACCTAATAAGAGCACCATGGTTGAAGATGATGACGACGGCGATGACGACGATGATCTTGATGCATTTGGGTTAGAGGACAAAAAGGTTAATGGACAGGGGCGAGGACCAGGGAGAAGGGAGAGCTCGAGAAGTCTTGCTAGTAACAGTGGCACTGATGTGAGTGTTGTAATGCAAGGGGAATATGGATTTGAGTGCTGACGGATATTCAGGCGGATAAGAAGCTTATTGCAGATTACCAGAGCAAGGTGGAGATACTACAAGACAAGGTGGCGGGGTTGGAAGCTAGCTTGGATGAAAGCGAGGAGAAGCTGAGACTATTCCAAAGCAGCCAACTTGAGAAAGAAGATGTCGGTAAACGCAACAAGCATAATTGGATGTTGCTGACCAATGCGCGTAGACATTAACAGATAAGCGGAACGAGTGGGACGATCTCCGGATGGTCCTGGAAGGAAAGCTGGCAGATGCTGAGAGCTTGAACAATAATCTACAAGCCGAGATCGATAGGGCTAAGGCGGATTCCGCAGCCAACGAGCGGTCATTACAACAGCAGTTGAAGGAACAGCAGCAAGAGCTGGAGCAACTGCGAAGTCGCGGAGGTGAAGGAGGGGGGGAAGTCGACAGTGAGCAATACCAGGAACTCTTGCAACAACACGAGGATTTGAAGACGGAATTGAAAGAACAGGAAGAGGTCAGTTTCCGACACCGAGATTCTGACCTTATGCTGAACAGATGCAGGTTACGGAGGAAGTCCGACGAGAAGCCATGGAGTTCCTCAATCAGATGAAGGTTATATCAGAGCGAGCGGATCACTCATTTGAACGGGAAGAGAAACTCAATTCCCAAATTCAAAAGCTCCAGGGTGAAGTACAAGAATGGAAATCTCGATACGCAAAAGCAAAGACGACAATTCGGTCTATCCGCAGCTCTTCACTTGGGCTTCAGGTTCCAACATCTAGTAGTCTATTTGGAAAGGAGGGCAATCTTGTCGATGCCAGAGGACTCGTCAAGGCGGTGCACCTCACAAAGTTCCAGATTTCTATTGATGAGCTCCTCAAGGTAGCCCGTAGCATCAACTTTGCACAGTCCTTAGAGCAGGTTAAAGCGGTTATCGTAGCCACCAAGGCACTAACCCAGGACATCGACGGAGAACGAAACGAAGCCGTCACGCGGTTAAGATCTCGCATTTCGGCAACGGCAAATAACCTTACAACTGCAGCGAAGAATCACGCAACCGGCTGTGGCCTTTCTCCAGTATCATTGCTGGATGCTGCAGCGTCGCATCTTACAGCCTCGGTGATTGAGCTTGTTAAGCTCGTCAAGCTCCGACCGACACAGGAAGGGGAGTCGGATGAAGAAGAAGATAATTATATCCACTCAGCGACTGCTATCGAAGACGATGAGTTCTCACCGAACGATGATAACCGATACCTGCCGGTGGGTGTTGCCAATGCTTCCCATTTCCAACAACCAAACAACCACTATGTATATGGCAATGGCAATGGCAAGGGCTATGGGGGGCGCGCCATGCCTCCTCCCGGTGTGAATGTGAGCAATAGTGACGGGGAACGGTTGAGTGGCGAGTTATATAGTCCGCAAAATTCGCCGCGGGGATCGGGACCCGGGTCGAAGGGGAGTAGTAGAAATGGATCGGCGGTACTGGGGGATACGTTTGGGACCGAGGGTAAGAACTGGGGGCAACGCGGGAGCAGCAGTGGGAGAGGGCTTGTCGAGGAACTGAGGGTAGGTGTTCACGATTTCCCTATGCCCCCGAATCGGAATTCGTAAACATGTTTTTGCTTAATTGCGCACGCACATGCACACGCACACACAAACCCTTCACTTCTTATTGCTTGCTACCCTGACCGATCTACTATTTTATTTTTGCGGTTGTGGATGTGTTTTGTTTTCCTGCGTGTATAAAGCCAATAGAGGGAGGCAGCCTTTTTTTTTGTTTTGCGTACCTAATGAACTAAAAACGCACACAAGACATGTGATGACTGGCCAATGGGGTACCTGCTTTTGCTTTCTTTATGTCTTATACCCCCCCTGTCATGTTATGATCTTCCTCCCTTCCTTCCTTCCTCTTTGGACCTGTCATCCGGCGTTTACAACAGGGGCCGGCGCGCTTACCCACCTCCACCCCTTCTCCCTCCTCTATCTCAGCCGCTAACCCTCTCTCTCAGCTCTTCCTCGAAAACCAAACCAATGCAATAGTCGAGAGCATCCAATCACTTCTCGAAGCTATTAAATCCGACGCGACAGCGGCGGAGCTGGGGCAGCACATCGAGACTGTATCGGAGATCGTTGGCGGGATCCTGCAGGCGACCGAGAACGCGGGGAATGCAAGGGGGTGGGAGTGGGTGGTTACGAATCTGAGGGCGTGTAGAGAACGCATGACGGGTATGATGGAGAATACGGGAGAGGACGCGGACGGGAGGGTTGGAAAGGAGTTTAAGAGTAAACTTGCAGGGTTGGCGTTTGATATGGCGCGTGAGACGAAGGAGCTTGTTCGGACGGTGGAGGAGGTGGATGATGAGGCGAGATGGGCGATTGGGGTGGGGACTGGGGTTGATTTGTCATAGGGAGTGGGATGTGTATATATACTTCGAATGGTTTTTTGTTTTTTCTTTTGGTCGAGTTTATGTATATGTGGTTGTATTCGAATATTGGGGGCGGTGCTAGCAATAGAGAGGTACTGCTTTGTCTGCGCTTTGCGGGGGGAGATGTGTTGATGGGATTTAGGTTTTTGGATTCTTGAGAAGGAGAGGATTGTTGGGTGGGAGTACAGACTTGGGAGCTGACGGTAAGGCATCCATCAGGCGACATCTTGTGTAGAGTACTACCACTTACCTCCCCTCCTACCCCTTTCAATCATCAATACCCATTTTTCAGGTACACGAAGTTCTCCGATGCTTGCAAAGGGAAGTTAAACGACAAGTAATGACCCCCACCACTTTCGATAACCTTTATGGCAGTGGAATAAATTAGGTATCCCCAGCCCTGTATCCGGTGCCAGCTGAAGCCTGTTCCGAGTGGCAAATTTCAAAGTCTCATTGAGATTTTGGATCCACAGACTTGATGGCGGGATCTATATTCAGAATCTGGCGTCTCGGCCAAATAGAAATAGAACTACTGGCGACAATTATTACATGTGAAATGCTGTGTGTACTACATACGAGCAAAATCACCACCATTAACAGAAGTATGAAAATCAAATCTTAGTACATGCATAAATATGAATATACGGGCCTATCTCAAGGAAATTGTGCACCACATACAAGCCGTGGATCTGAAGGCGCGCTTCGATCAACGCTAGATTCCCTGATATTTGAGGGGACGGGGCGTGGCCGGGAGAGAGTACGGAAATTTTCTTGGGGCTGGGCCGTGGGTTGTCTGGTTCATAATATGTCACTCGAGTAATCAAACTGGGCAATTGAGATCGTTGCTATTGCGAGCCTCTCTGCACCAATATCCCTAACCAACAGCCTTCTGTTGATCTCGGTCCGCTAGTAAAGTCTGGAAACTCTTGCCTAGGCAATTAATAGCAGGGTGTATATTTTGGCTCCTCTCGCCCCAGCTCAACTCCCAGGTATACCTTACCCCTGGCTTTCAAGTGCTTGGAGGGTACCAAAAGTTGGGCACACTTCCAGATATGATATCAAGTCCTGGCAGCCATTTTGCTGTGCTAGAACATGTAAAGATAATCTAGTGACATCTATGACTTCATTTGTGTGAAGGAAAAAAGTTGAATGCACCACCTGGTCTCTCTACCAAATACCACACACATGGTGCCATGCCACCCTCCACATCAATGACTGTCTGTATCCAGGTAAATATTCTGCTAAATAGACTATCCAGCCACTCTGTGGGTTGTTTTTGTTGTGGGGCATTATGGTGGAGAAGAGGAATGGAGAAAGGAAACAAGATGACAGGAGCAAAATGAGTGAGGCTCCATGACTTGCTTGACTGCAACTGAAATACCCTAGGACTTGTAGTGGTGAATCAGCGGATCTAGATGGCAGAAGGCATATTGCCAACATTCCACAATACCTCGTGCAGCATTCTAAGGGAATTCTGAACCGTGCATTTCTAGCTCAAGGAACATAAGCAGAGGGTGAGAGGATTTGATTGAACACCCAGCTTTGAGGAACCACACATATAACATGGATCAACAAAAGCTCAACATGAGTATGTGTAACCAAGAGCTGCAAAGAATAGAGTGTGTAATTCATTGGGTGGTGAAATAGTACATCCGCAAAAGTACAAATTGACAAAAGCCTGCGCAATGGATAAATGCACCCACCCTCAGCTCATAGCAAGTGTTCTGTGGACCTCAGTGTGACATGCAGTCTATAATCGTTTATAGTCAATTCATAGAGGTGTGCACATGGGCCTATGGGACTATATTTGGCTGGTAGCCAGAGATGGACGTTTAGCTGTGTTTACTACCTGTCCATTATAGCAGCATGGTGTCTACTGGAGAGTCCACTGCCACTTGAAAGCCATATCAGAGCGTACTCAGAAGCCTGCGTGATATCCTGCATGGAAGTCCGCTTTATAGCCTTATTCAGTACCTGAATCAAAGTCTGCTTAAGAGTGCCACACTTGAAAACTGTGCCCAAGAGATGCAGATGTCAGAAATTGTGGAGTTTTCCATGGGATGCTTTCGGCTGATGACAATATCTGAGTTTGTGGAAGCTTTGCCACTAACATCAACAAAGCCAACCTACTTGTCTAAATGTTTCCGGTACTATGGTCACCATCACCAAGACTATCATCATCACCATCATCACTATGGCCATTATACCATGGACAGTATCACCATCAGCCCCGGACTGACTGTGCACACATACACCCACTATTGCTGAGCTGCTGGTAGCAGATTTCGCCAGAAAATCTGAGTTGGAGATCTGCTCTCCCCAAGATCCAATTTTCTGACTTTCCTGCAGAATTTAAAGTTGCAATTTTCAACACCATGACCAGGACACATTGTGAGATCTCGTTGAGGTGGGTGCATTAAAGATTAGGTTCACACCAAAATATCAACTGACATCATGATTTTGGCCACTATATGCCACCCACTGCCCACACCCACCACCTGCCTCCTGGTGCCTGGCGGGTTGAACTCTGCCAGTCTCTGGATCGAGCACCTAGAAGCATACATGGGAGCATATACACAGCTGAGATTGGGAGTGTTTTGCCTCTTGAGAGTAATCTTGGGAGCATAGAGCCATGTAGGCTGAAAGTGTGTCATGAAATACAATTGGAGATGTACTTGAGAGCATGCTTGGGAGTATGCTTGTGAGCATCTTGAGAGCTTACTTGAGAGTATATATAGCTGAGAATGTGCCATGGAGTGCAATTAGGAGCATCCTTGAGAGCATGCTTGTAAGTATACTTGAGAATTTACTTGGTGGTGTACATGGGAGCATATTTGTAGTGCACTTGGAAGTGTCTTGAGAGCTTACTTCAGAGTATATAGTCAAGCAGGCTGGGAGTATGTCATTGGGTGGAATTGGGAGTGTACTTCAGATGATGCTTGGGAGCATGCTTGATAGAATCCTGAGAGCAGATTTGGGAGTGTGCAATGAAGTGTATTTCACAGTATTGTTGAATGCAGCATGATATATCGAATTCGTCAGGAAAAACATATTCTGTCACATGTAATCTACAACAGGTTATATGACTTACCGTAACCTCCCATAACACCGATAACACCGCATAATGAAAAACACCCCAGAGCTGTTTTCGGTAATGCACGATAATACACCTGTAATTTACCCATAGCATAACTGAAATATTACTGTAATGCAACTGTAGCGCATGTACTATATACTGCAATTTCTGGATAATACTATATATTCAAGAGTTACTTATTTATTTACTACTCTGACAAGTGTACACTCTGACTCTCATGACTCCAACAAGCTCACTCCCACAACTCTGACATGCTCACTCTAACTACTCTGACATACTCGCTCCCACTCCAACTCTGACATGCTCACTCTCACCTCTCTGACGATGTGGCTTCGCTGGGAGCAAGGTGGTAGTGGTGGATCTGGCTTCGCTGGGAGGAAGCTGTTAGCGGTGGATCTGGTTTTGCTGATAGCAGTGGATCTGGCTTCGCTGGTAGCAGTGGATCTGGCTTTGCTTGTAGCAGTGGATCTGGCTTCGCTGGGGGCAAGCTGGTAGCGGTGGAATGCTCACTCTCTCCTCTGACAATCTGGCTTCGCTGGGAGCAAGCTGCTTGTCACGGCGCAGATAGGTACGAGAATACTTAGGAATAATGAAGGGTGATTCTTGGTGGTGTCGAAGGAATTGTGTTACGGAAGGACGGAGACGTTGGAAGACGCGGAGAAAGCGGCGAGATGGTGGCGGTAAAATTTAGTAAGATAGAGAAGTGGTCTGAGGTGTTGTGACGTCGGACGATGTGGCGTGGTTGTTACGATAAGGAATGATGGAGTGGTGTGTAAGATCATGAGATGATATTCGGATGGTACATCGGAGCATGAGGAATGGTTCGAGGGTGGCAGACGAATTGTATATAAAGAGAGTGTTGATGGCGTTGGAGGATTTCCTTTTCTTC
>Ga0307512_10002475_pt1 | contig 23266 bp, 28 predicted proteins | sample 14_EM_MG_FD_200267 | JGI IMG/M metagenome (GOLD analysis project Ga0307512, IMG submission 200267) | Populus trichocarpa ectomycorrhiza microbial communities from riparian zone in the Pacific Northwest, United States - 14_EM | ecosystem: Host-associated > Plants > Roots > Unclassified | place...
AGTCGGGGCGATTCGCCGTTTGCTCAGATATGGCGGATATCGGATAAGTCCATCGGATTCGAGACCATTACAAATTACAAGTACAGATGATATATCGATCAAGCCCTACATACACATGAAAAATGGTGTTGTACAAGATGAGGTATGTAGCGTGGCAATGAAGAAGCTGCTGAAGTTTTTTTTCAAAACACGTGTGTGGGAACAAAGGCGATGGAATCGATGGGATCTGGCAACTCGAGTTGAAGGGACGGGTGAGGTATAGGCCGATACATGACCCTTGAGCAGGGTCGCTTTTGACCCGGTTTTGCGCCATGTATCACGGAACTTTGGGAAACGACCCGGCGCTCCCAAGGACCCTGGTGGTGAACGGGCGTCCGAGGGGCCACGTCGGACTCCGATGAGGAAGAAGATTCATCCCCACTGTCGCTCCAGTCCGAGTCGTCATAAAAATCGAATGTGGATGATCGACCTGTGGCGTTTCCGACGCGGGGCTGATTTCGATGATGATGGCATGCGCGGGGTCGAGTGGGACGAGTGGTGGCTAGGAAGAGGCTGTACTGTGCGATAATATCGGACTCTCGCAGGGAAAGCTCCCAGTCGAGGACATCGAGGAATTCCCGTTCTACGCGACCGATATCACGTTTGCCAAATACTCCGGTCCATGCCGCCCAATAGGTATTCTTCGGTGATATATCATTGACATACTAGTAAACGAATAATCGATCATCAGATCAGTAAGAGGAACCCGCGCTCCGAACTAGATTCGAGACTGACCTTCGAGGCAACGACCAAAGCACCGAGGAAAATGCGCTCGCAAGCCCACTGCTCTAATTCGATGAACAGATGTGGTCTTGAACGTTCGATATATACGAGAGCCACTAGGATGATCGGTAGCGTCACTTGGGATTTTTGGATGACGCCTATGGCGAACTCCGCAAAGCTCATGCGCAGAGGGGATCGGGGGCTCCTTCGACCTCTGATATCAGAAGAGGATCCACGACCCATCGCGTAGTCGACAGCATCTGTTGTGCACCGAACGAGGTGTTCTGCGGAAAAAATGACGGTTAGGGGAGAGGCAGTACTACATGTGATGTCTACTAACCGGTGATGTCGCGATCGACGTTTGTATGCGCCAAAGCGTGGAGGAGGGAAGAGGAATGGTAAGTTGGATGGAGGAGAGATGCGGGATGGAGGAAAGACATCGCTGAGGAGGAGGGGTCTTAGATGGAGGTCGGAACCGGTGCGGTTGGACTTTTAAAAGACAGCCCATGCGGAGGAGGACTTGATGCGCGCTCCGCGATTGGGACGCCTGAAAAGCAGTCACCGGGCGAGTCATGCTGATTCCTCCAAGGATGCGGGCTCCGACCGTTCATGATTATATCCATCTTAACCCGGGCCATCATCCGATTGGCACGGACGATCCTGGATGTATCTTACACGGCCATCTCCGCGCTCACAGAAGACGATGTAACCATTAGATATTAGCAACTAGGTTAATACGTAGTAATGTCCTGACGAGAAACGCTGATGAAGACACCCCGGAGAACACACAAAGGTTATCCACAAAGACCGGCCCAGATCAATCGTGTGGGTGGATCTCGGGTGGCATGAAAACCGGCTGCGAGCGTCTACTCTTCGGTTGATAATCATGTTCTTTCACTTTGTGTCGATGCAATCCCGCTCGATCCGCAAACCCCCGTTGGCAGAACGGACACTCGTAAGGTGTCTCCCCCGTGCTATTTCAAAGTAAAAAAAAAAGTCAATTTTACCGACCAGCGTCCTTCCGCACGCAGCAAAACCTCACTGTGTGTTGATGTGCGTCTCCAACCCCGAGTTACTCGGAAAGCGTCTCTGGCAATAAGCACACTTATAAGGCCTGAGAATCAAAAAAGTAGTAACCTTGGCTTCAGCAAATCTGATCCTCGGCCATAATCTAAGCTCACCTGATTTTCAAATGAACAGCCTTGATGTGCCGCGTAACAAGATGTCGCTTATCCCCGCGCTGACCACAGGGTTCCTCTTCGCCTGGAGCGATATATGTACACCGGTATTTTGACACCCCGAGCTTTTCTACATATTGATCCCAGGGGTTGTTTTCTGCCGTCGCGGCAAAAGGTGGCTCCGGAGAGCCCTCTCCCAGAGACGTCCCATCATCATCGTAACTTGCAGTCGATAGCAAATCGCTGCTGGAAGACGCGTAGGATGGAGAGAGTCGGTGGCTTCCGCCACGCGCTTCGTACCTAAAGGAGTGTTACCCATCCTGAAAACAGTGCTGGAACCAGGGCCCGCATTACCTCGGCAACGTGCTCCTTCTTTCTAGCTCAGGGGGAAGTCTAGGGTGTGGTACAGATAAGTAACGAACGAGCTACCCCGCATCACCAACTCACGGTAACGTATGTGTTGGTGTTGGTGTATTACCAGAACTTCGAGGGGGGTGATGCAGATCGACCTCTGATGCGCTGGGCTTGAGCGATTTTGGTGGTGGCTGATATGCGACTAGCAACTGGTCTGTATTTGGGACCATCTGAGATGCTGCCGTAAGGCCGCCGGTAAAATACGTTGCTGTTGTTGTTGATTGGCCCAACAATGGTGTTAGTGTCGACGGTGGGGTGGACGATCGGGACGGAAGACTTAAGGATGTTCATTCATGTTAGAAACGTTGATGTAATGGTCGTGTGAATAGCTCCCACCTGGAGTTAGACCTGATATTGCTCTCGCGGTGCTGCAGACCAAGTGCTGGATGTGTCGTGGTGGGGTATCGGCGATGCGAAAGCCCATGCCGATCTGTGATGATGGCTGTGAGGCGTGGCGGACCAGGCTGTGACGTCGAAGCCGTCGTCAGCTCATCTCTTTCGCCGTGAATCGTCAGCCTAGAGTAGTAGATGGAGTGTTAGTCCGTTGTCCGGTCCACAGAATGGCTCAAGGGGTGGACAGAATAGCTACGACAGATGGTCTGCTTTGAGGGATTAGGTTCCAAAAGCCTGGACCCTCTCACCGCGCTAAAACCTCTTCTAAAGGTCGATCTGGACATTCCAACATTACTCGCCTCGCTAGTTCCGTCGAATGCTCTTGAGAGGACTCGGTATCCTGAAGGGGAGATTCTCGGCGGGGGTACATGGGCTGGGATGAGAGGGGGAGGGCGGAAAGGCGTCGTGGCGTAAGGCGTTTGCCCGAAATCGAGGGGCTTTTAACCTGTACAGGTCACCCACAGGCGGCATGTATGGTGGTCGTGTTAGCCGTAAGGATCACCTTCCGATTAGATAAGGCGGCGAGAAGGCTTGGACCCTTTTGTTAGGCCCAGAGGTGCTTCAGAAGTAAGGATGTGGTCCGCTTTTCTGGTTGCGTGGTCGCTGATCCGTCGAATTTCAAAGCTGTCTTGCGGGTAAATGGCACCGGGGAGAGGAAGAGGGGAAAGGGCCAAGGTAAAACGGCGAAACGGTCAGTTCGAGACGGATTGTTTGACGTCCAAGTAAAAGCCCAATATACGCCCACAAACCACCCTCGTCACCCCACGTTTCCTTCCTCTTTCGGCAAAGAGAGAAAGGATAAGTGTCCCCTCACTTTGATTTTGGATTGGACACTGACAACACTTCAACTAGAACGAGGACAATGAGTCCGTTTAGAACTAGTGGGAAGAAAAAAAAGGCGTAACCGGCAACTATACGGTGTCTCTAACGGTGTCCAGAATGTCTTGTTGCTTGAATGATCAAACCTTGGTTAGCCGTGTGAGGGTGAGAACCGAGGGGTCCTCGCAGCCTTTTCGCGAACGATGCCCGCCAGCTCCGCAGTCCCCGGTTAACTAGCCGGCACGCCAATCCACCGGTTTACGGTGTACCCCGAGTTGAGTAGCCGGCGCTAGGCTGGCTTTTAATGATACAGTACACGGGATTGATGTGTACCCAGAATGATGCATCGGGTTCATCTCCCAATACGGACCAACAAAAGAAATGATTGTTTGTGTGGGGGTGCTCGTCGGATGAAACCCCTTCCCGTCAGGCAGCAGCTGATTGAGGTCACCGTGGGTCACAACACGGCGACGCAAGTCACCATCAGCTATGCCGACACGTAAGGGAGTGCTTACTGTTCAGGGACGATCCGAGGTTATTTGAAATGGTGGGCCACGGAAGAAGGGAGAAGTCACGCTTCAGTCACCTCATAACGGTGCTGGGGGGAGCGGTGTCCATCCTCGTTTCGATGAGGGGAATTCCGTGGCTCATGAACGGGAGCTGAATTCATGACCTTTCATATCAGATCTACCCTCTTCTGAAACATCACCGGACGTCAGAACGTGGGTGGCAAAGATGAAACAAAGCCGTGTTATGAGGGAACGAGGGTCATTGAATACCCGGGATTGAGCTATGCTCCCCTTGTGACTTGGGACCACCACACTCCGATAACAGTGTGGGCGCACAGGGGGCAGACTTGCTGATGAAAACTCCGACAGAGGGTCAACGGATCTTCCCTCAGCAGTTCAACCTCAACAAGGAGGGCTGGAGACCTCAGAAGAGCCAGCGCCACGCTATAGGACGGTGGAGAGGGACGACAGAAGGAGGGCGGGAATAACCGACGCAACAATGTTCCTTCCTTATATGGGAAGGCGCGGCGCCCCAGCCGACGAACGACACCAACGGGAATTTCGGCAGGAATGGAGACAAGGAACTTTAGGATGAAAGGAGTACGGGGTCCCGAGAGGCATACGAGATGTACGTTTTGCCTACGTAGCATTGCACACTCGGATGTATTATTTGTCAAACATGTCACGGATTGCGTTTCAAGAACAGGTCAATAGGGAAGGAACGGTAAGCTGAGGCCTGAAACCTGACCACTGAAAGGCGTTTTCCTTTGGAACCAGAAGCGAGGCAAATTGTTTAAGGTTCCGGTGTGGTCGGGATGTCTTCCCGTTCCATTCGCAGTAGCCAGAGGCGGTGGTTGAAAGTGTGAAGGCCGATCCCCGGTTGTTGCCAGGCTGCGGATAATTCTCAATGAAAGATACCGTATAGCCTGCAGGAATAAATTACCAACTTAATTTAACCTCGCCTTCACCGCGATGTACAATAATCCTATCAAAGTACAGAACATCTGGACTTTCAGGGCGAGGTGAATAGGTCGCGGTCCAGCTGGCTCTCGGCCGTTGATGGCGCGTTCGAACGGCGAATAAAACTGCAGCAAGTCGTCTATAGAGCAAGTACGTAACGACGGTACATTAAGTGGAAAGTGGAAATCGTAAAGGGTCAACGGCAGCGAAGGTATGGGCAAGGCTATACTAAAAATACATGCCAGAAGAAACGATAAACGTAGATACTGGGCTTGGTGTTCTTGTCTGGCCATGGCCGTAAATTGTAACTTGAATGTCGGGTCACATTATCGTCGCCTGGTACCCCCGCCAGGGCCTTGGTATGGACCATAGTCGGGGGGTGGTCGAGTCGCTGCGGAGAGGTTGGATGATAAATGTGATTTCCTAGGAGGGAATAGCAGAAAACGCACATCGTGGGGGAGGGACCGTGGGGGACCTCGGTCTGTTGACGTTTGGAATGACGGCGTTCCTAAAAACCTGTAACAAGTCATCCGTTCTAAACACTGGACCTGGAATAGTGCACGAGGGTGTTTAACACTGGTGGTAAACAACGAATGTGAGGTTGACACCTACCATCAAACCCTGACGGTTCAGGCAACGTGCCGACAAACCAAGAGACGATGGGGGGCAGTGTGACTGATGGCTTCTCCTCTTCTTTTTCTTTCTCGTGTGGCCGCCTCGAGGAACCATCTCTCTCACGTTCTCTATCCCGCTCCCACGGCGACGGAGATCCATATCGTCGACGGGTCGCATCCCGCCTATCACGATCTCTGTCCCTATCCCTTTCCCAGTCTCGATCCCGGTCTCGATCCCTCTCACGGTCTCGTGGAGGCGGGGAGACGCGCTGACGTTTGTGGGATGCGTAATCTCGTTCATCTCGCCTCCTACCTGATTCAGGCGAAGGAGGACGCTTGCTCGTACCGGTAGCTGTGGCGTTGATACTGTTCTCAACTTTGATGGAAGCGTTTGTAGTTGTAGAATGCTGACGGATGAGTGCCACGCCGAGGTCACGCGATGCGATGGCATCAGTGCCGAGGTATGTATGTCTCTGAGCGAATCGCTTGAGCGGCGGGTCTGTATCATGATCGTCAGAATACTGGCTTGTCTCAGGCACTATGACATACCATTTGGGTAAGCTTCTGCTATTCGCTTCTCGAGTTTTTGAGCTTCCTCAAGGTGTTCGAATTGATAGACGTATCTTGCCCATCTCTCCCACAGTGGACGTGCCTTGTCACCGCTGAACCTTCCTATGACACCCTCAAATAACGCTCTTGCATCTGGGATGTAGATCAGTGTTGGTGAGAGCCAAAGATAAATGAGAGACCTAACTCGTTTCGTCGTTTATTGAGATTAAAAATCCGAGATACCGTAACACAAAGTCAATTTCGTCTGGGAAAATCTCGAGGCCTTTCTCAAAGATTTTGGTTGCAACCGTGGCAGCCTTTGTACAATGGTATTCCATGAGTGCTGCAGCTTCATAGACCTCCCACGGTGTCCAGCGATCTTTCCTAGCTTGCTTGAACGCGTTTCTGAACGATTGAAGATTTTCCGCCCGGTTACAGAACCTCATGTACATGACGATAGCCAGACCGTATTCGGTGCGTCGTTCTGCTAGTTCCTTGGACTTATGCACTGGCTTCTCTTCGGTCCCTTGGGATGATGTTTGCGTAACCTGAGACACGTTGATGTCAGGAGTATGGTCGCCGTTAATCCCATTTGTTTGCGAGTCGAGGGAGTTGTTTACTGATGACGGGGCCGAGCCAATGCGGGCCTCAAGAGATTCCAACTCACGACGGAGGACCTCAAACAACCTTTCGTACGTCGAATGAACCTCAGGAAAGTTTCCCGCAATCTCTTGCGTCTCTGCGTATTCAAAATTCAGCAGGAAGCTGGGTGGGGGTGAGAAGGGGGCTACCGACGGGAGTAAAGTAGAGAATGTACCTCGTAGGGTTGGCCTCAATGCCAGCTTTCAGTATTCGAATTGCTTCTTCAGTCTTGCCTGCGTTATTTGTCCAGACGAACGCCAGATACCTGATGGGGAGCGGTGAGAAGGAGTCGACGTGTCGCAGAAATAAGCGTCACTGACCATATTTCGGCGAAGTATCGCATTCGAATCACCGCCTTTCGGTACACGGCCTGTACGCGCTGGATGAGGGCGCCCTTGTCCTTCTCGTCGAGTTCCAGAGGGTTGTTCTCTTCCCACTTGAGGTACGCTTTCCAAGCCCCAACAAGAGCACGTTCGTTTTGGCTGAAGGCGGGAACACGTGGAAGAACGAGAGGTGGTTGTCCGTCATGAGACGGCTGTGATGGGAACAATATTTTCATATGTTTGTCCATCCCACGTAACACGGCACGAGCTTGCATATGGGCTGGGGATAGGTCACCCATAAATTTCTTAGCCTTTCGGGAGAACACCGGCTGAGATCATGTGCGAGGCCTAATCGATGAGAAAAATGCGTACGGTGATCCTATTGAGGTTGTTTTCGAACGCCTCAAGTTCTTGCCATAGTCTATCGACGCCCTCAATAGGGATCTGGACGACACGGTGATATACTTTTCGCAAAGCATCCATTTTCTGCTGATCTTCCCATGTCGTGTTGGCCTAAATCATGCGGTTGTGGTCAGCCTAATCTGTTTAGTTGGTGTTCGATCAAACAAAGGTCGGGCGAGGTCTTGACATCAAGTCGACATGTCGAAATGAAGGGACGGGGAATGTGAGGTTGAAAATTCACAACGACACCGGGACGCGATAATTGATTTGAAGGGTTTATTGTCGTAACGAAAGTTGCATACCTCTCCCGACTTGATGAATTGGATATAGTCGATCCAAATCTCAGAGCTGTCCTTGTCTTGGCCGACATGACTGAGCGTAAACTCGTACGCCATTCTGACTTGTTCTCGCTGACTTGGATTGGTGTTGACACGTCGGACAAAGGTCAAGTAAAACTTCCAGAGGTCGACGCATGGAGATGGTATCAAGAAACGTTTGAACAACGTCTGTACAAAGGCGAAAGATGGCGGGTTAAGGAAGTGATTAATGTAGCGAATTTGAGCGCTAGACTAACGAAGATTGCGAGGGTATTCAGTATTAGGTGGGACAAGACGCGGCAGAATAGATTACGCACAGTGTTGGGATAGGTTTGAAGAAGAGCCTCGTAGGTTTCCTTGATTTTTTCGAGGTCACCGGAGTCTTCAGCGAGTTCAACGAGTTTCAACCAGCCGTCTGGATTCAGCGGAGATTCACGGAGCTGAGCGCGAATAGTATCCCACTCGGACTGGGGTACATCGGTCTGCTCGATTTTTGTGCCAGGTATTGCAGGCACTGGGGTCGTGTCCACCGACGGAACAACGGGCGTGGTGGTCATGTTGAGAACCTTGTAAAGTTACCCTGTCACCGGTGTGATGGGCGTAACACCCTAAATTTGTAAGGGTTTATGGTCGATTAGCCTCCGTTTTGTATAGGTCTACAAAGTTTGTAGTGGTGTTTATTTTTGTTTGTAGCCGCGCTGATCTAAGTTTGTCATTTATCGCATCGAAGGTAACAAAGACGATCGTAGTCTTCACTACAAACACCCATACAACGTCGGATCGGAGGCGACCACAATCAATTGGTCGCCGCATGATCTCTTGACTCATAGACGAGGCGGTTAATGTGGAGGAGAGGGTGAAGACACGCTTTTTGAGTATGTTCTTATCTTAAACGTTAAGTAAGGGTGTTGTATCGGATATATACGTACAGACTATAGTTTGGTGTGAAACCGGGATAAGTAGAGTTTGTTGATATTTGGAATCTTTGTCCCCAGATTGTTCAAGGCGGCCACCCTTGTCTGCTTCTTCCCCCTCCCCCTCACCTCCTCCCGCTGGCCCTTTCGCATACAGCGACTGGCCTCGTTGATTCATGGCCGCTACAACTCAACCCTCCCTTCGTTCTTCTATCCCTAATTACCATGCTCATCAGAGCAATAATACTGCCGTCGCCCACTCCCAACTACCTCCCCACCATCAACACAACCAGCCGAGGAGAAATTCGTCATCGAAGCAGAAATTCCTTCTCGAATTCTCCCAATGCCTCGTAGACTTCGTCGTTCAGCTTCTTCCCACCGTGGAAGAGCTCGCCGTAAAGGAGGATGTTCGGAAGTTGTTGGAGAGACTCATCCGCACAATAGAGCCGGAGAGTCGTCTCTTATCCTTTGGTAGCACTGCCAATGGCTTCAGTCTCAGGAATTCAGGTCCGTCCACCCAAGCTCATACCGCATTTGTGTGTGGCGGCGTTCCTGATACACCCATTCCAGACATGGATCTCTGCTGTTTGATTGATTCCGATGAGCGTACCACGGCCTCTAATCTCGTAACCCTGCTCGGAGATCTACTAGAACGAGGCAAGGCACCCAGGCCTAACAGTACCCTCTATGTCGCTCATCTCATCGCTCTCAGAAACCAAGTTTCACGTCAAACCTCTGCCTCATGCTCGGATACCTATCGTTAAACTGACCCTCGACCCCTCGCCAGGGTTGCCATTTGGTATTGCTTGTGATATCGGGTTTGAAAACAGACTTGCACTGGAGAACACACGTCTGCTTATGTGTTACGCCATGATCGACCCCGCCAGAGTTCGAACCATGGTGCTCTTCCGTACGTCCGCCTCTTTCTTATTTCCTCCGAAAACGCTCACGATGACGCTTGCACAGTTAAAGTCTGGAGTAAACGGAGGTGCGTTGTCTTGAGTTCTCCCGCACCTCGATCTCACCCACTCCTTCCAGGAGGATCAATTCGCCTTATCACGGAACCTTGTCTTCATACGGCTATGTTCTGCTTGTTTTATATTTCCTCATCCATGTAAAGAATCCTCCTGTGCTGCCAAACCTGCAGCAGATGTCGCCCATCCGACCAGTCTCTAAGGTATTTGAGAAATTTTCTGATGTTGCGGCCCAAGTCACTGATCCCTTCTAGGAGGAGATGCACCTAAACGGATTTAACATCTGGTAAGTCCGAGGCTCCGCCGTAGACTCGGTACCCGCTGATCTTATACTCAAGGTTTTTCGACGACATCGAACTGCTGAGGCAACGATGGCAATCAGCAAACACCGAGACTGTGGCTGAGTTGTATGCACATTCTCCACCTTTGTCCTAGTGTCGCCGCTTACACGCCACTGATCAGGCTCATCGATTTTTTCAAATACTTCTCTCGCGAGTTCTCGTATGGTTTGGGGGTGGCCTCCATCCGCGCCGGGCTGCTGAAGAAGGAAAGCAAGGGCTGGTCAACTGATGTAAGTTTTGGCGTAACCCATCCACATCCTGGTACTCACCGTATCAGCCTGATCCAATAACTGGCCGCGAACGAAATCGATTCGCAATCGAGGTAGACTCTCCGATGCCGCTTTTGTTCAACTTATTGAACGCTTCACGAATTAGGATCCGTTCGAAACGGACTTCAACGTCGCCAGATGCGTAACAAAAGAGGGCCTCTTCATGGTCAGTCGGAACCCTGCCGGATTGGTTTCATTGCTGACGTATACTCAGATCCGCGGGGAATTCATGAGAGCCTCTCGTGTCTTCTCGAGCCGTCCAGAACGCGCCATCATGGCTCTTGCTCAATTGTGTGAAGAACGCAAGGATGACGAGATTGTCCAGCCAGATGGTTCGAACCAGACTAGCCCATTCATTCCCCCACGGATGTCCCCAATACCTGCCCAAACCGCATACACAGTGGGCAGCAGCCCGGCTAGGCTGAATGCGGACGCCGCTCCGCATGTCCCACAATTCGCTCGCAATCTTGCTTACCACCAGCAGACAGTTCCGCAACGGTTACCTACACTCCCGGAACACGCCACCGCAAATAATCCTGATTGGAACGACTCTGCGAAAGCTCCCAACGTGATCCGATCGACTTACGTGGATGGACTGGATCGTACATATCCGCCCAACGCCGTTCATGGTGTTTCTAACGATGCTTCATCGGACACGAGCGACATCATCACCGACGATGAACTGATGGAGGCCTTCCTCGATTCTGTCGATGACGTCCGATCTTATGTGGACGGATCCCCTGAGTTCACTCGAGCATCTAGCCCCGCGAGCTCACAACCACCCGCATTTTCACATATACCACCTGACACCGATGACGTTCTCAAGTCTCCTTCGCAGGCTTCACTTGACACCGACCTTGCTGATGCTCCTGATTCCAAACCGAACGAGTCCCCACTCATATCCGAGCATAAACCCTCCCCACTGATCCACCTTGAGCCTCCGCAACCCGCGCGCGTCATCCCGTCAAGAATCGACACGGTCAAACGCGCGACAGCTGAACTTGCATCTTTTTCTGCTCTAACAATACCTTTTGGCTACACATATTCCTCCTCTTCATCTTGCGCATATTATCACCGCCAATCCGCATCCCCACCATCCTCTCCTCATTTCTCGAACCCTGGTAATCAAAGAAAACAACAATCTTCTCAATGTTTCCTTCATCATCAATCGCCACAAACTGTATTCTATGAAACCACTGGCCCCCTCAAGCATTCCAACTACATTAATCATCTCAGCCACGGCAACAACGGTGAACCTGCCATATCATATCCATACCATTATGCATATTATTCGGCCTCCCCCTTCTATCTGCAGTTTGGGCAGCCTCCACAGCAGCAGCAGCATTACGAAGGGCCAATACCAGGGCCCTCTCGGCAATCCGCGTTTGGTGCCGGAGGAGAATCGATGTCGGTCAGGGGCCTTCCTCAGCATGTGTTATCGGCTCGGAAGAGGAACTCGCGACGGGGCAGCATGTCCGATGGATCTAGCGGGAAATTATCTTGGAAAGAGGCCAGTGGGAGCACAAATGGGAACACTAGGTCCAATACACCAACGACCAGCTCGATGACACCGCCCCAGCACCCTAGGTCCTTGTCTAGAGAGGGTTCCAACTCATCACGGCCGCCGTCCAGAACGCAACACGGTCATTCAAATTCCAGTGTGACCGTGAAGTCTGGAGCTAAGCAGCACCAACATGGTGGACATGGACAAGGTGTCCAACAACAACAACAAACCTATCGTTTGCGAAATGGCTCAGTACCGTCCTCGCCTATCGTCTACCAGGATCCTTCGTCACCTTTTTCGTCTCCCTTACAACAGCAACTCCAACCGCCATCTCCCTCAACTTCTAAGCCCCATCTTAGGAAGGACCCCAGGAATTCGCCGCTCTCAGGAGTCCATTTGAACACTCCTCAAAGAGGTTCTTCGGGTCAACTCCCTAATCCCCAGGGTGACGTTTCCTTCAACGACGAGGTCATGGATGTGGCGTACAACTCGAAGATAACAAGCTCGCCTTGCGCGAGTGTATCGAACGGGAGTGCGACTAGCGCAATTGATTCCTCGCCCGGTTCCATATCGTCTACCTCGAGCTCCGCCTTCAACAGATCAATGACTGACGATTCCGGGTTCGAAGCTATTTCGCCTTTTCAGTCAAGAATTGGAAGGTTACCCTCCTCGCAGCACGGGTATGTTGTAAAGAGGAACGGGGATGAGGGTGTTGAAGCCACCGTGGAGGAGGGGTACCGGATGATGCGACAGAATCTTCAGGAGTTGAGGATACAGAAGGAGAGGGGTGGGTTGAAAGACTGGCAGACATTCCAGAGCGGGAGAAGCGATCTTGTGGGTGTACAGCAAGGTGGAGAAGGTCAAGCGCAGCTGCAGTCGGAGGAGAGCACGAGGATGATGCGGCAAGCGTGGAAGGACTATCAAGCCCGTAGAATGGTGGAGGGGAACGGGGTGGTGTATCATCAGTCCCAGATGGGGATGACAGTAGATTTGGAGGGGAGGAAGGTGTTGGCTGCTGGAGACAAACACGGGGGGAAGTGGTAGGCGAGCCGCGCTGGTTCAACAACGGTTTATCTTTCTTCCCCCTTCTGCCTTGGACATTCTGCTTCGGTTTTCTATCTTCGCTTCTGGCAGACTTTTCTCGGTGCACTCTTCAATGCTTGCTCTCGCATAGCGAATGGCAAGCTATCCAAACAGGCTTCGAAGCTTGTACGGCGCACGCGTGGACCACGTCATATACCGGGTCTTTTTGAACAAATGTTTCACCTCGTATGTGATCTTTTAGATGTGTTTCTGTAGTTTTTCCTCCCCCTTCCGCCCTTCCTCGCCTGTCTCCAATTCTCTCGACCGTCCCTCCCACCCTGCCCCCCCCTTCTTCCTTGAAACCCCATGGCAGTTGGCCCTCGATGATCAGTGTACAATGTTGAACCCGGCGCCCTGTTGCATTACCTACTTTTTTCGTCCGTAGGTCAAGCCATGTACCTTCGCGTGCATCACAATGTGGATGGAGAACGTTTGGATTACGATGTGTGACTAGTATCAGATACGCCCAGTTCCAAGAGAAATCGTGAAATCTTTCCACGTCGACGGGATTTTGATGAAATTGCGAGTAGAGACTTCAATATGAGCAAAGCGACGATAGCGAGATAGCATGCGAGGGCAGAACTAGCGAGACACAGAGCAAGATGGAAATCGAAATATTGAAGCGCTGAAATTCGCTCAAGGACGGGGCTGAGATATATGGCGAGCCAGTGGAGAAACAACGCCGAAATGGCACCGCATGGTAAGTGGGTGGGTGATGGAACTGATGATGGGCGAAACCGCCGATTGATATAACGGCTCGGCAATGAGAAAACGACTGCGTGATATAACAATGTAATGGTGGGGAGGATTGGAATTCAAACGATACAGTGATGATTGATAAAAGTGATTCAAACCAAAAAAAACAACAACAGGAGGGAGGAGAATGTAAGGAAGAGGGTGGAGCCTGAACGTAATAAAAGGATGGAAGGGGAGACACCACCTGGAGGATGACCATCTACAAACAGAGCACGTGGAAAAGGTATAAACGAACCCAAGGTAGAAAGAAATTTCGCGACTGCGAACGTTGAACCAGTAAAGTAAGTATAGAAAGGAAGGAGAGAAAGACCTTGGATCGTAAGAAAAAACAAAAAACTAGAGGGCGATACTTACACCGTGGCACGCTTGACCATCTAAGCAGAAAGAAAAGTTATCGAAGGGCATATGAATAACTTCCAATAACCTTACCTCTCGTGCCCAACGCATCGTTTGCTTGTTCTCTTGCGGGCAGCGCCTGCTCTTGAGTTCAGCGGCAACCCAGTCTTGTAACAAGAGGGGTTTGATCTGGGGCCCGAAGACCTCCGCCAAGTCTCCGATGATACCGTAGGCTAATCCATAGACCGGTTCACCATGGTTCTCGTCGAGGAGAGCAGCCTTGACCAACTCGAGGATATCTTGTATATGGGGTTGCAACAGCCGTACTAAAACAGGAGGATGAGTAACGTGTTTGTTGGGTTGGGTAGATGGCATACCCTGGTCAGTCCCCTTGAAAGCGGTGACGATTCCTGTGTATGCCTCCAGAATACCCTCCCTGAGAACACTCAAGTAGTCCTGAAGCTCGTAATCCAGCTAAAGGGGTAGAGCAAGTCAATGCCTTCCTCCGGGCTGGTATTCAAGGACTTACTGGATTAGGAGTAATGCTTCCCGCCTGACGGAGAACGTTCATGGTGTGATCGAGGTAACCCTCGAAGGCCGGGCCAATAGCTAAAGCAATATCGCCGAAGCACTCCAAAATGGGAATTTTGGCGTCACGGTTCAAGGCATTGCTTTGTAGGTTCTCAGATAACAGCTGCATGAAGCCGGCGGAGTATTCCTTCGTCTTTTCACCTAAAGCACGGGAGATGTCTCCAATGATGCCGACGGCGATTGTACAAAGTTGGCTGTCCTCATGTGCCTTGAGGGCTGGGAATAGGAACTGAAGGAATGCAGTAATGTATGGCTCGAAGTCTTGTTCCAAAGACGAAGCGAGGGTCCCAACGACAAGGAAGGCGTCCTCCAACACGGTCGAAACCTTTCCAACCAATGAGATCAATTGCAGAAGCAAGGTCATGATCCTATCGGCACTTGGCTTAATGTCGTGGCCGAATCTGCGAATGATACTCTGCGCAAAACCGTCAGTAACCGCAAACCACCGATTTGTCCAAAGAACTTACAATGAGGACGCTGCAGAAATTGCTCTGGAGGTCGTTCCAGTTGTTGCGGTCGTCCATCCCAAGGATTTGATTCTTTTAGACACATGAGAACGGATTTAAAAACTTGTGATCAAATGACTCACATGCACGGAGATGAGATGTTCCATCCGCTGAAGGATTATGTGTGAGAGATTTTCTATTTGCGGGCGGGTCTCCGTGGAACTATTGGCAACCCAAGTGGCAAGACACTCGTATGCGGCAGTTCTGTAGTTGGCTTCGTTGTTGGCACTCTCGGTCAGACGAAGTAAAGCTTGGATCACGCCTTCGTAGTACGTGGACATCGTGAGTTCGGAGTAAGCACCCATTCCTTCGGCCAAATTCTGGAGACCCCAGCAGCAGTTTGCAGCAATCCTTGGGCTGTCTTGGAGACCACCGACGAAAGCATAGACGAGGGGCTGTAGATGAAGGTCCGGTTGGATCGTCTGGACAAGCACATCGCAAACTTTGCCCAATGTCCAAGCAACTGTATCCTTGACTTGGAGATTTGAGTCGGTCATCATGTGAATCAGGATAGGCAATGCGGAATTGACGAGGGTGTTGAGCATGGAAGGGTCGGGTCCATCCAAGATACACGAGAAGGCCATGACTGCGGCTTCGCGGAGGTGCCAATCTTCACTCCGGATGTTGGATTCAATGAACGGCATCACAGCTGCGACGATTGGATCTTGGACGGATTGCGCGAGAGCTCCGAGACAGTATGAAGCAGACATGCTGATATTCCATTCGTCTTCGTCTGCATCTTCCTCTTGCCGTGTCATGAGTGTGAGCAAGACAGGGACAAGCTCCGGCAATGCCACTTTGGCAAAGTTCTTGGATTCGAGTTCTGGGGTTTCTCCATACTCGCTCGCCTATATGAAACATGAGGATAGGCCCCCGGTCGAAAAAATCTCAGTCAGAACGTCACCTGCAGGGCCTCCTTGTTCAAGTTGATTTCTTCATCACAGACCGTCGACCAGAACTCGACAGCTTGCATAGCGACATTGCTGTCGGGGTGCTTCATTCCCAAGACGGTCAACTTTCAACAAAGTCAATACGCCGTCAAATACCAAGTTTGCTCTAACACTTACACCGAACAACGCTTGTTCCATATAGAAACCCATGTAGTGGTAATAGTAGGCCATGATCGCCACGAGGCACTCAAAAGAAGCGACTTGAACGGCCGAACTAGAGTTCTGTGTGGCTTCGCAAACAACTTGCATGATGTAATTTCGCTCACCCTGGGAATCAGGAAAAGTTGGTTCAAACGGGAGACTGCTATTGTACGACGGAGATGCATACCTCCCGTTCAAAGTTATCCCTCACAAAGTCAAGGGAGTTCTTGAGAGCGGTGATCGCGGCAAACTGAACATCGGAGGAAGGTTCGTCTTTGCGCGCACCATGGACAACAGCTGTCAGAATTTCGTTTGATCGCTGACTCAGAACTGAAGGATCCTAATCATACGGTTAGAAAAATTGACGTCCTGGTCGAGGAGGATCGGACATACGATTGATTCGCAGATGAATCCGATAGCTTGTAGGGTAGCTACGCGAAGGTTGACGTTGGATTGACCCATAAAGCTGAGAAGGAGCTCGACGAGCTCCGGCCACTGGCCATTTGGGAGTTCCACGGTGGCGATCGCAGCCACCAACTGAGCGGCGACAGTGCCGACTTGTTTCGAGGAGGATCCAAGAGCGAGGAGGGAATCATGCTTGATCTTTGATCTTGTGTCTGGGGATACGGCCAACCAACGATTGCTATACTCTTCGCTTCGGGCGCTTTCCTGATAGGAGGGGCGTGAGGGGAGCGATCTCTGATGTCAAGTTCAGTGGACAAGATATACGAACCTTGGCCGTGAGGGCGTTCTTCAAGGCGAGACCGGCAGCGTTTCGTACGTGTGGCGGTGAGGATTCGTTACCGAGTTCTGCGGACAGCATCAACATGTAGGCAGGCTACATTTACGAAGGGAAAAAAAGAATGAGGTGATTGTGGATTGGGGATAAAATGTTGGAGTTGATACTGACGAAGTTTTCCCTGGAGGCGTTCTCAAGTTTTTGGACTGCATCTGTGCGAAGCGCAGCATCTTTTTGGAGGATGAGTGTATGCGATTTGGGCGCATATGGAACGGAAGAAGCGCACCTGGAGATAAAGTGTTTGCGAGGAGCTCGGATGCGTTCATGGCCGTCAGGGAAAGAGAGAGAGAATTCTTGAGATTAGGGGCGTCGAACGGATCGTCGTCAGTGTCGTTCAGTCAGAGATGATGGTGGTTGAGGATAAGGAAGGAATGGCGTTGTGGACGGGAGGTGACCGCCTCTTTCACCGTTTGTTTTCAAACAAGCCAGCACACGACTGGAGCGCATGGCTGGTCACGATTAGGTTTTATTCTAATTTTTAGCTCATTTTTACTATTATCCGCAACGGAGAGAGAGGGGGAGATCCCATCCTGAGTGATTGAACGCGTCGCGCCAACGTTCCCCTTTGGTCTGAATCAATCATCCATGGCAGATCGAGTGAGTGCAATCTCGTCTACCGAAGAAATATTCCCCTCTGAATCGCGCTCAAGGGCAGAGGTGGTCCGTCCAGAGGTGGTCAACGCGGCGGTGGCGCTGGAAACTCATCCAGGGGCGGTGGTAGGCACCATGGCCCGCAAGGACCACAGCCGACGATGGACAAACCAAAACGCGAGGCGATCCTGGATCTCTCGAAATACGTGAACGAAAGGATTAGGGTAAAATTCACCGGCGGGCGAGAAGGTGTGTACGCTGCCACTTCTCCGCTCCGGGCAACGAGGAGATGCTCAAGGTGACCAATCCCGTCACAGTGACCGGCGTACTCAAGGGTTTCGACCAGCTCTTGAACCTCGTCCTCGATGACGTTCAAGAAATCTTCCAGACCGGTCCGTTTTCCATCCATCTATTGACCTTAAAGACCCGCTGCCCTGACCATGTGCCTTTCCTTCGCAATCGGACAGAATCCGAACAAACGGCACGCGCCCTCGGTCTCGTCGTCCTACGCGGCCCAACAATCACACTCCTCAGTCCCGTAGATGGCCACGAGGAAATTTCCAATCCCTTCCTGGCCCAGGAGTAAACCTCTTTTTCTCACTCATGCGCCTCAGTCTAAACATCATCGAGATTAATGACCGGGAATGAAATCGTACAGTCTGCCTGGCTACTGTAGTTCTTCGATGTCCCACTTTGGACGTTTCTCTATCTCGTACTCGTCGTAGTCTTGTGCGAGGAATCGATGCATCGATGCCCAACCTATCATCACCGCGTTGTCTAGCCATGACAATCACAAACGTGAGCCAGAGTCTCATCAGTCAAAAGAGGAAACGCCTACCTGTGCACAGTTCCTGCGGTGGGAAAATCAGGCGAACTGCGGCGTCATCAAACTCAAACTCTCGGCATGCAAACTCTAACCTGGTCGGTCATTAAAGCGTGACGTCAGTCAAGAGGAATGTGAATCGACAGGCTATAGGTTTACCTTTGCCGCAGGAACTCGTTGCTTGCCACGCCGCCGCTCACGACTATGTCTCTGATGACAATCCCGTTTTGTCGGCACCAGTGCAAAGCCAAAAGGAGTTTTTCTCCCAGCTGGTTTGAGGCAGCGGTCTGGAACGCACGGGCAAGCGCAAGTTTTGTGGGAGCATCCAGCTCACCGTTCCGCGCTGCGATGTATCTTTCGACAGAGGAATGCAGGCCGCTATATGAGAATGCAAGTTTTCCAGGTTGCCCGCTCGGAAGGGGAGGAATGATTTCCGGCAATTGTTGATCATCGTTTAGACAAAACTGTTCCAACGCGGCACCTGGTCCCAACTTTCCCCAAGGGATTTTTAGCATTTTAGACACCTTATCGAACACGTTTCCTATAGATTCATCGGGTGTGGTCGCCAAAGTTTGGAACGATGTCTGCGATCGGGCGAGCAAGAGGAGAGTGTGTCCACCAGAGATTAACAGGGTGAGAAAAGGAAAGGTGATGTCAGGTGTCGTCAGGAATGGTGTCAGAGCGTGAGCTTGCTAAAACCTGGATCTCAACCTTTGTGATTGACGTGGTTTGTCAAAGGATGAACGTACCATATGGTGCACACCAACTAGAGGCTTGTTTGTGGCGGCTGCCAGGGTCTTTGCTGCGTTCGAGCATACACTCAAGCAGCCGGGCATACCTCGAAGGGGGGTCAGTCCCTTCAGAGATAGGTTAGTAAGAGACTACATACCTGGGCCTCTCGTGTACGCAATACCGTCAATACTATTCAGCGTCATGCCTGCATCGTGGAGTGCCTTCCTTACTGCCCCTGGCTTCCGAGACGAAGGTCAGGAGCGAACGCCAAAGTCACGCATGTGTGATTCCTTGCCATATGTCTTTGATGAGCCAAAATGGCATGCATAGGGTGTATTCCTCCGAACTGTTCATGACTGTGGGTTAAAGTAAGTGTGCCGCGTCGAACATCGTGTGGACCCAGCTCACTATGAATGTTGCTTCACTACAACGTTTGATACGATTTCCCTGTCAGAATTTACTATTGCCGCGCAGGTGTCATCTGCAGAAGATTCCAGGGCCAGGACCGTGAAGCGGCGGTCATTTTGTCGTATGAGGAGACACGGTCGAGAAGGCTTAATGACGCGCCGAAGCATACTGGACGGTATGGTAAATGATCGGGAGAGGTACATATGGCAAGTTGGCCTGGTACATTATTATTGTCCCAATACGACAAAGACTATCATGACTCGAGCATTAGAGGTCCCCAGTAACCTCCCTCACGTCATCCGCTAGGAGATCTTGCCTATCGGGATAGACGGCAATAACCGTCTCACGCTCTTTCCATCGGGTTTCACCGTCTTTGGTGGGAGGGAGGGGCGTGAGGCTGTATGTGATCGACAATGCAGACAACACTCCGCCATACGCATGGGAGATTCCTGTTATTTACATGTCAAGAACCGCCAGTGTGCGAGGGCTGGGTGAACTAACCTGTATCGATGATAATCACTCTTCCCCCACATCGTGACACGATTTTCTGCAAGAACCAGATTGTTACCAAGGGAGCAGACACCAAGGAATGATCACAAACCTCGAAGTCGGGGGTATGTCCGATGATGAGCCTCCTAACTCCAATCTTTTCCATCACCGAATCAGCCCTATCACAGAGTCCACCTTCAACACCCTCATCTTGATCCAGCGCCCAACCACGGTACCACAGTGGTCCATCTCCTTCGTACAGCCTGTGTTCCTCGTTCGTCGCCGTCTTCGGTAGCCCAGGGTACGAGTTGGGTGGGTGTACAGGAGGAAACTCTCTCGTTTGGAGCTTTCGTAATAGCGATGAAGATATTTCGTTGATTTTTGAGGGATACGGTGTCAGGTCCGGGTAAGTCAACGCCAAACCACCATGGACAAAAGATAGGGCGGAGTGAGAAAGGGGGGAAGAGAAAGACGAGTCGTAGTCTGTGTTTGGAGGGCCGAGTGAAGGGTGGAGTGGGAGACGGGAAGTGGTCGTATAATTGGCTGCCCAGGATTTGCCGATTCGACCAGTTGTTATCATCTTTCCTCTTGTTTCTACGGAACCGAACGTCTTGATTTCCGATGGATACACGTATCTACGGGGAGATTAGAGACCACACACACAGACTAGCGCCAACGCACCTCCAGTCACCTAAAGAAGGACTACTTGTAAGGTTGTGGGGCGAGTGTAAGTCTCAGAAGACATACCAATGACATTCATCCACTCGTGATTTCCCAAATGACTCAAAACCATTCCACCAGCTGCGAATGCTTGGTCGCGTAGCTTATCCATGTAGGAGAACAGCTTAATAGTGTCGTCTCCTCTACGTTTCACAAGAATCCCAGGGTGAGTGGCTAGATGAGCAACAGTTCTGGGTAAGGAAGCCTCACCGGTCGATGATATCTCCAGTCTGGACGAAGAAATCCACCTGACCGGTCCATTTCCCTTCTTCATCGACGACTCCAGACATTTCCAACACCTTTCGCGCATTTCCAAGGTCTCCATGAAGATCGCCGACAGCAACTATCCGACGGACAAATGCGTCCTTCGGAAGGTCCCCTTGGGCATCCGAGGGATGGTGGACGATAAGTGGAGGCGTAGAGGCTTGGAGAGGTTGTTGGTCACCCCGACCGAGTTTCTGGGTAAGGTCTGATCCGGAATTGGCACCTCCCAGCGGTTGCTCGGTTGCTCGGGCTGAGTCTGGGTGGGTGGCGAGAAACCATGGCCAGTAATCCTCGGCTAACGAAGTCCGCTGGACAATGAATACGGCTAACAGAGGAGTTAGCACACCAAAGGTCAACCACAGCCGAGCCATGATGGTAAGGGCAGAGTAGGAAACACGATGATACAACGGACATCAACGTTCCACGCGATCATCGATCATCTTCAAGGACTCAGTCAACCATCCCCCGGTGCGATGTAAAAGAGTGTCATTAAAGAAGTGGCTACGATATGATAGGTCCATGCTAGGAGTAGACAAACGGGTCTGTCCAATTGAAAAAAGGGCCGTGCAATCTGTTCTCAAACGAACACCGAAAATGCCCCTAAAGTTACGCAGACAATGGCCAAGAGCGTTGTCACACCAAAGCCGGAACTCATCCCACCAGAGTTCCCACTTCCGGTGCCGGTTGCAGTACTTGAAAGAGTCGACGATCCGCTGGAGGTAGGTTTTGGAGTTGGGACCGTCCCGGTGTAAGTGACACCATTGGCTGCCGCAGCAACTTCAAACACAGAACCTCCGCCGTACTCGTAATACTGTCGGATAATTCAGCCAATAACCCGACATGTCAAATAGATGGAGATCGTACGTCAACAAGGAGGAAGTTCGGGTAACGGTTATACAACCCAGCACAGACCCCGACCTCCTCACCAAGTGATCCAGAACCGCTCACGGCATTTGTGACATTTGCACTCGCGACATCTGGGACGGGGTTTCCAAGGACCGTGGTGTCCAAATAGTGATTGATCAGGAACATTGAAGTTGAAACGTCGCCGGTACCTCGGTCCTTCTGACATTGGAAAGCGGTGTTGTCAACAGTATTGAATGGGGTCTCCCAGACGTTGCTAAATTCTGATAGAGTCTCAGGAAAAGGAATAGGGAGTAGGATGTTGCAGGGTTGACCGCTCACCATCGATCAGATATGGTGCTGCGTCGAAATTGGCTGTTGTGGACAAGAAGGTGACCAAGCGGGTTCCAGCATCAATAAGACTACCAAGAGTTGGCCAGCCACTTGCGGGCAAAGAAGCAGATTGGGGAGAGTACGACATGGAGTTGACCCCAGCAGCCACAAATACAGAGGCGAACTGTGTAGCTGCGAGATTGTCCGAATTGACAATAAGCAGAGTCACCACTGGGGAAAGGGGATCAGAACAACCCGGACGTTCTCAGAAGTAACCCACCATCCTCGGGATTGGCATCCATCCACGTTTTAACTGTGCGTGCTCTCAGAATGGGAGTTAATTGGAAAACATAGGCAGTTTCGTACCTTTATTAAGATAGTCGAGCAAAGTTCCACCGTTGGATAACCCCTGGCGCTTTTTCAGGAGGTTCCGCATAACAAATAGTGCGAGTGCTTACGCAGAGGGTATGACAGAGGGAAATGTCCCCAGAATTCTCGTGTGCTTGCATTTGGAGCAGCCTCACGCCATCGTTGAGTTGCTGTGTGACTTTTGCGGAGGTCAAGCATAAAGCATCCGGGAAGGTGATCTCCGCTCACCATCATAGTCCTGATTTGAGAATGCTGCATGACAGGGTTTAGCAATTAAAAGGAGAAAGACCGTGACACAAAACTGACGGTTGTTCACCCCGACTGCGTAGCTGTTGTGCGCGCCGACATAAGTTACGTTGCCATAATTCCGACTGCAGAGCTGTTGAAATTGAACGCCCTGCGGAGTGGCAACACGCGAGACCGACGCACCTCCGCATGACCGTTGCATACCGTAGCAGCATTGACTGTGAAGGGAAGAAAAGAAAGAACGACCAGCGTGAACGCCAGCAACATACTCGGCTGGTGGCTTATGATTGGGGGAAGGGAGAGGTGTCGGAAACTGCCGATTGTTCTTTTCTGTGTGCCTCAATGGGAGGGGCGTACGTTGTGACGGGGTTCTCTGCCGCGTTTCTGGCGTACACACGCTCT
>Ga0307512_10002476_pt1 | contig 23261 bp, 25 predicted proteins | sample 14_EM_MG_FD_200267 | JGI IMG/M metagenome (GOLD analysis project Ga0307512, IMG submission 200267) | Populus trichocarpa ectomycorrhiza microbial communities from riparian zone in the Pacific Northwest, United States - 14_EM | ecosystem: Host-associated > Plants > Roots > Unclassified | place...
ATATTCAATCTCGTATTGAAGTAACAGTTACATCCGATAAGGCGCCTCATATTCCGGTTACGACTTCGGAGCTGTTTAATAAGGAAGAACCAGAGAGACGGAAATCCATATCGCCAGTACCTAGGGATATTCAGGAAGAATCCAGACAGGATCGAGTACTGGAAGAGTGCGAGGAATATCTTAAGGAATCCCGGAGACTAAGAGATATTGTTGCTTTGAAATCGAAAGGAACAACCCGGACCGGACGAATTAATCCAACACGGATATCTAAGAAGACTCTAAAGAAAAAGGATAATCCTGTCGGGAAGAAAGCAACATTAGCGAAGACTCGGTTAATAGGCATTGACGAAGACGAGATTACGAGACGAAGGAAAGCAGGCGAGTGCCTCAATTGTGCTTGGCCAGCAGATAGGAAAGGGAAGCATAAATTCCAGGATTGCTATCGACCTATTAAGCTAGATACGGGAACAGCAAATTCTTCCAAGAAGGGAAAGTTCCAAGATCAGAGGAATAGGCACGAATCAGTGAAAGATAGTTCTGCAGAGACTAGTCGAGTCAGCTCCTCCAGCGACGAATCATAGAGGAATAGTATCTACGGCAGTACCCCTGTACGTACTTACGGAGTAAGTATAGTTACTTTGGGTTTAGTACCCCCGTAACAACCACTAGAAGGCCGAATTTTTCCTTCTTTAATCATCGTATCGAGGTATTTAACCAATAACTTTTCCTCTTCTAGGGATAACTGAAAAATAGGTCCCATCCTTAATTTATCATCTGGTCCTAATGACTCGATCCAATGATCGCATCCCTAATTATCTGGTAGTTTTTCCGCTTCCTTTGGATCGAATAACAGTAGGAACTTATGATAATGTACTGGTAGTTTCTGAGCAATAGACGGATTGCTCATAACTATCGCGCCAATATGTATGGCTCTATCATTAAGTGCAACTCTCTTATCATAGGTAATTGAATACTCTGGATGGATCTTTCCGTGATTATAACATGCCTGCTGGCAATGAGGAAAATGCAAATGACTGGTTGTTGTTCCTCTAGCCTTATGATTTTCTAAATACCTGGCTGGTATTAAGCCATCATAATCTCCGGATGTCTTAATTACTTCAAAGGCGTGATGCTCCTCGTCATAGGATGGATGATTGCCAAAATACAATCCCAGTGGGACTGTGAATAGACCTTCCGTGTTTAATTGGGATCCGGAAACATCGCCCGCCTCTAGTGACACAGGCCTTACTACCACTGGTATCGAAAAATCCTTTGCCGCTTCGGGTGAAATAACAAAGGAAGTGCTGCCCAAATCGAGCATACATCGCAAGGGAAAGTATGTCCCGTCATAGTTGATAAAAAATTGGTAAATAGGTCTCTTCCCGACTTTGGTAGCCGATACTTTACGGATTTTTGGATGGCTAGCTGATTGGTAATATACAAAGTCAGTAGAGGCATTGAGTTTTTTAGGTTGCCTTAACCAGGGTGCTGAAGCTTTTCGTTTCGACATCGCTATCCTTTCGACCATAGCGTAACCACAACGGGTTAAAGTAAGGTGATTTTCTGGAAGAATGTTTTATGCTGGTATATAATTGTAGTAATCGTATTTCCTCACGGCCAGCCGTTTCGATCTTCCGATCATCCTCAGAGGAAAAATAACAATAAGAAAAAGGTCTTCCAATCAAGATTGGTATGTTAAAACATCAATTTTCGACCTTGAAGCTTAATGTGGCTTGTAATTAATCTGATTCCTCCGGCGAATCCGACCAATTTCCTTCATCCTGTACTTCCTGCTGCTTCAGCTCCTGTGAATCCGCACTAGAATCCCCCAAGCTGGAACTCTCGGACTCCGAACTCGAACCCTCCAATTCCGAGCTCGAACTGTCGGATTCCGAACTCGAACCCCCTGATTCCGAACTCGAACCACTTTCCTCTTCGCTGGGTAACTCCATACCCACTATTTTCATATTTTGATAATCTTTAGCCTTCGGAAAGCTCGCTGTTCCCTTATCCAGCTTAATTTCCTTAATACAATCCTTGACCCAATGGCTTCCCTTTCGGTCCGAAGGCCAAGCGCATCTTAAGCATTCTCCTGCGGTATTTCTTCAACCTAATTCTGAAGAGTCTATTCCTTCGGGTTTGGAATAATCCTGGTTGCGATGTGATCGACCCTTCTTAAACCCCTTTCTATCTGATCGATCTCGTTTATTCTTTCGTTCCGACCTTTCCGATCGATCTCGTCTACCTTGCCTTCATCCTGACCTTTTGGGCTCCTCCATCGATCGTTCGAACTTAGGATGCTTCTTCCCATTCGTCCTGAAAGAAGCCTTAAGACATAAATTCTTCCTTGCGGCTTCCCACTTTTCTGCGGTTCTCCCCGCACTAGTAATAATGGTAATAATTTCTTGATCAGTTTTTCCTGTTAAATCCACAACATGCATTTATTCTAGGATTTTCTCAGGGAATCTTTCCAGGATTAACTTTTTCAAGGCCGCTCTGGCAACCATGGCTTTATCATTTAAGGTCTGGATCTTGGTATACATATCGCGTATGCATGCCTCGTAATGGACGTTTTCGAGGTCTGCAAATGCCTCATCCTTAGCATCTCTATCCTCATATCTTGACTTGAGTGCATTCACGTATCCGGTCATCGATTTTGGATGGGTGCCATTCAGGGTTCCCTGAAGCCATTAGATATGGCATGATGCCACATAACTATCCATTAGGGACCCGATCCAATCAATCGTTCGTTCATCTTTTGGGAACTTCTCTGGTTGGTCCTCTATATAAACCTGAACCAGCACCCACCAGGTATCAAAGTCTTCTCCCACCTTCCCATAAAAAATTTTGGGCTCCTTAATTTGAATGGGTTTGGCAAACTCCAACTCCTTAATGCGCCTTTGTCGTCGCGACATACACCTCCCTCCGGTTCGTCCGTGGTCAGATGGTGGTGGATCCGGTGGTGGTGGTGGATCACCTGCCGCTCCTCCACCACCTGCTCCTCCGACGTCTCCATCGGCTCCTCCAGTGTCTGCTCTTCCGGCTGCTCCTCCGTCTGCTCCTCTGGCATTACTTCCGGCTCCTCCTCTGAGCTGGGCATGCCAGGAATACTCGCTTCCTGTATCAATAAGACTCGACACTGATGGAGATTTATCGAAAGCTGCCTGTCTCTGCAGATGTACGGCATGCATTCCAGAAGGACCTGCCACTGCAGAAGATCTCCTAAAATCATATGGCGATGATTGAGAAATCTTATATTCTTCCATAGCAGTGGTTAACCCCGTATTCATTTCCATCATTTGCTGCTTATGTTCCTCCATTGCGGTTGCATGTAGCTGCAGCTCTCTTTTCGAAGGAATTTGTTTCAATGAAGTTGTAATCGCCGTCATCGCCTGATTCACTTCATCTACTCGTTTCGACAATACGGAAACTCCCTTCTGCACAGCTTGAGTAGAACTCTTAGCTGCCAATAACTGTAACGTATTGTCAGATATTCGTTTGCTTATTGCTTCTAACTCCTGTCGCATTCCACTGAACAATTCCGTAGCCTCGCTCACTATCTGATTATTCTGTGATTCCAACACATGTATTCCTGAACGAAGTTCCTGAAGCATGGCATCTTGAACTTATGCCATAGTACCGACTCCCAGAACCTCGGAGTCTATTCGAACCTCCTCAGTCTGGAGATGGCTCTTCATAATGCGAATCCCATTCCTAACCGAGTCAAATTCTCCTTCTAAAACGTCCTTTTCTTCGTTACATGCCTCGATAACATGGACGATTTGTTGAGCGAGTTCCGATAACTGCTCTTGCACTATGTCGGTATTCGCTTCTATCATTTCGACTTCCCCCTGACCCTCTACTGCTTCCTCGGGTTCCTCTTGGTCTTTTAGTAGAAAGTAATCCCTTCGGGTGGCCTCTATCCTTCTTTGATATTCGAGGCACCATTCAGGAATAGGCCTTGCCGCTGGGGATCGGGGTTCTCCTACCCTCATGCTGCTGGGTGGCAGCGCTTGGCTTGTGTACGTTAGCCGTCTTCGAGGAGCCGCTATTCTGAACGAGATGACTATAGTCTGGTGGCGGTATGACTCTATTCAACTCGACTGTAGCTTCGTCCCTATGCGGACAGTTTTCTAGCTGACAGTGATCGATACAATGTCTTTGCAGAATATAGGAACTCCTTCCGTCAACCCTGCCCAGACACTTGTGGCTGTAACACTCTGATAAAAAGCTACACTTCTGGCAGATTACTACAGGACATTTTTCCTCGATATTTTATAACTGGCAGCTGATGCAAAAGCAATTCTGTCTCCGGCAATGTATGCTGCAAGTTCTCTGACCCAAATCAATGCAGCAGAAGTTGTCTTTGCACCGCAGGCACTCTGAACTCATATGCCAGGCTGATCTTCGGTTTGTCGATTACAATAAGATGCAGGCCTAGTTCTCTTGGGTTCCGGTAGAAATACGCTCCAGTTTTATAAAGTTCCTTATAAAGATGTAGTAGCTCCGGTGACATGTAATTGGAGCTGTATATCATATAATCCACTCTCAGATAACAGCGTAGAGTACTCAAAATATTATACTGTTACGGGGGTTCTTAATCCCAATAATCAATACAACATTCATTGAACTAAGTACTGCCGCCTATCTAGGTATCTCTTTCTCTGCTCGTCTTATCCTAAGACTCAACTTCTCGTTCCTCTGTAACGAGAAATCCCAATCAAAACCTATACCACAGACCGTCTCCTCTGTAGATATAGATCACGCTTCCCCGTCGTACAACCACTCCTCTGAAAACTCCTCGAGCGGTGACGCTCCGGTGTTCAAGTATCTCGGCACCAGGTAATCGATATTCTCTAGTTCGCTAAAACTGAACACCACTCGGTAAGTGTGGGTTAAACGTTGCTCGTGCAAAGCATAAAGAAGATTGCCAAAACTCTCGACAACTTGTTGCAGTGCAAACTCGGAGTGTGTGTACCTGTGTCCAGGCATACAAAGGTTGATCCCGAAAGTGGATTAGGGAAGAAATGATGAAGAGTTTTCTTTAGATAATAGATAGAATTCTTAATAATATTTTAACATCGTCTTCGGTGTTCTCTGAAAGCTAACCCTGTGGATGATGCCCTTAATTCCTGCGACCGACGCTGGCTCTTTATAGCCTTCCTCTCTTCCTTCGGTGTAATAGCATTATCTCGGCCACACCCCCACAGCGTCCGATAGCAACCTGCCACGACACCCTCAAGTAATCGCGTGGTCTTGATGTGGTTCAAAGTGTTACGCTCCTGATAACGGTCAGGCCATCCATCGCACGATATTGGCTTATCATTTCCTAACTCCGACATCTTCCGCAATCGTACGAGTCGGTAGTTGGAACTTCACCATCCAAGTTGATGAAGCTCATCGCCTCTTAATCCCTCATGCAGATGAGTCATTAATTGTGTCATAGATTTAGTCGGCAACCAACCGATACTATGCCAACGTAGATTATCGACGGGTAAGCTCTTATCCGATACGAGGTTTCATTGCGATCCATACTTAATCAACTCAATGATCAGTGTTCGCTCTAGGCTCTAAACCTACGTCATTAATCTCTCAGTGACGTCATGCTAAGGTCGAGACTATTCTCAAGACCGGAATGTGCTCCCCGAATCCTTGCCCGTTACAGGTAGGTGGGAAGAGTTCTCTTACTCGCACACTGACTATCAACTGCCGGGCGTGATTACCATGCCTGTCCCGCAGAGTATCCAGGTGCGAACGAAGCGCACATACTTCGCGCGACCAACATGAACACCCACTCAAGAGCATGTTGCTGACCACTTGAATGCACATGCATAGGTGTTATGCATTTCGAAGCAATGTATGCATCTTGTACCATAATTCAAGTATCATTATCGCTGCTAAGAGATAACCCATAACACAGTGTTAAGCCATAATTACAGTATTGGCTACCAGTATGGGCACAAAGGCCAGCGACAATATCGCTACCACCTCCTGAAAATGTGTGTCAATGGAGCGTCAACGATTTATGGTCTTGCATCTTGGATAATTCTAGGGCTGTGCAACGGTATACACCCATAATTACAATATTGGCCACCGTTATAGGCAAAAACACTAGAGATGACATCACTACTACCTCCTAAAAATGAGCGTTAATGGAGCGTCCACAATTTTTGGTCTTGTAAGTAGAGTAGTTGGGCAGTGATTTGCTCGCTGTTATGCATAACCAACATATTGGCAACCTTTAAAGGGAAAAGAGAAAGCGACACAGTCACTGCCGCGTTCTGAAAATGAGCGTCAACGGAGCGTCAACAATTCATGGTCTTGCATCTCCTATAATCCAAGGGCTGTGCAACAATATTAACCCATAATCGAAGTATTGGCAGCCTGGATTGGCAATATTGTTAGTGACAATGCCACTACCACATAAAATGAGCGTCAACAGAGTGTCAACGATTTTTGGTCTTGTAAGTAAGGTAATTGGGCAGTGATTTGCTCACTGTTATGCATAACCAACATATTGGCAGCCTTCATAGGCAAAACAGAAAGCGACACAGTCACTTCCACGTTCTGAAAATGAGCATCAACGGAGCGTCAACAGTTTTTGGTCTTGTAAGTACCATAACTGAATGGTGATTTGGTCGCTGTTATGCATAACCGATGTATTGGCGGCTTTTATAGGCAAAAGAGAGAGCAACATGGTCACTGCCCCATTCGGAGAATGAGCGTCAACGGATCATCAACGATTGTTAGCTTTGCATCTTGGGTAATGTAAGTTCCGATTGGTTGCAGACATCCATTCATGAGATATTGACAGCCTTTATGGGCAAAAGCAACAAGACAATATATCAAAGGAAATTCACAGATTCCAAAATAATCAATATTGCAAACTGCAAATCCTGCAAAAACAAATTATTGGCTGTTGAATATGTGATTTTGATACGATACTATTATCAAACTGCAACAACAAGAGCCTAATCTGAATCTATAGATGGACCTGCTGGGCGACCTGACCTGCTCACAACCCGCCCAATCCAGATGGGTTGGGAGATTTCCATCAAACTGTACCTGAGTGGATGGTTCGGGTGTATTGCCAACCCGGACTGCCAATTTCGCAATGGGTCGGTTGGGACCCGGACCCGGACCCAAAGTGATGGTCTGTAACCATTGCTACCACTAGTCAAGTAAGACCACCCACTGTAAAGTTTCAAAGCGTTTGTTACGGGGTAACAACACCTATCAAAAATACTTCGTTAAGTACTTAATATATATATGGTGCGTAAGGCCATAGATCCTATTTCCTTGCTGTTATGTATTCAGCCAATATATCTTTAGGAATTGCCTGAAGCCTATTTCTCTGCTTCTTCGTCAAAGTAGGTTTTGCAGGAATCTTTCCGGATCTTGTTCGCGACAATATCTCCGTCTTCTTCCCCATTGCTTTCTTCTGTTTCCGGGAATTCTTTATGAACTGCTTAGTCTCCTTAACGAAATGAGACTGACGACATGGTTCTGGACTATCAAGGTCCAAATCACTAATGTTGTTTATTTCACCGTGTACTTGGTCCAGTCGATCCGGATGGATATTCTGTAACTCAATATCGGCCCTTGATTCTTCCTTGATATCTCGAGGCGTCGCAGATATTTCTCTATTGCTCTGACAGGTCCTTAAGATCCTAGATGCAGCTTCGAAAGCTATAGGCAATCTTTATACGCTTCGGGAAGGTACTTCCGATCATTCCTTTAACCTATCAAAATGGACGATCAACCCTTGCTGTAGACCGATAATTGATGAAATCTACCAAAGGCTCTGAGCTAGGAAAATGTATCGATTATCTCTAGCAAAAGATATAATCTTTTCCAAGGCGTAAATGATGACGTCGGTATCGTTCTCACAGGTAATAGTCATTCGTTGGATAAGGTTAATCGAAGGTTAATCGAAGGTGCGGGGCTGCCACTACACAATGCTAATAAATTCTAGGTATAGATATAATAGATATTGGTATCATAAAAACGCAATAATAAATAAGGATATTTCTCTGCTGGTAGGTATTCGTTTCTGTTTGAGTTGTTCGCTGCCCTTCCTCATTGCCCAAACAAAGTGATCTCTTTATAGTGCCCTGGAACCCATTCCAGACCATGATTAAATCCCTCAATGATAGCCACGTATCTGTGCGTCTTACAATCAAATACTGCGCCTGGTAGCGGTGGCCACGTATCAACGTGTTCATGCATGATATCATCTCGGCTCATAAATCAGATCTCAGCTTTAACTTAGACATCTCGCAATCTCTGATTTCGGTAGTTGGAACGTTCAACCAATTCCCCATATTGGCTATGCCTTATCGCAATTAATAACTTCCTCTCCAGTTATTAATCATAGCATCATACATTTCTTCGGTGACGAGCCAATACCATGCCAACGTGAATCTTTAACATATTTGCCACCCATGCTGCCAAATCAATGAACAGTGTTTGCTCCAGGCTTTCGCCAACGTTTAAAATCCCTCAGTTATGTCATGCTTAGGCCAACCGGGCCGGGACGTGCCTCACTGTATCCGTCCCCTTTACAGTTAGGAGTGAGGAGCCCACTTACTCGCATATTGACTATCAACTGCCGTGTATGAACGCACTCATACAATTCCCACATAGTATCCAGGTGTGAACGAAGTACCCACACTTCGCGTGACTAATATGAACTTCCGCTCAGAAGCATATCACTAACCCTCCTTGACTTGTCTTATGCATAGTCCTATGCAATCACTAAAACCTCAAGTATTATTATCACTGTTTCAGGAGAACCCCTAACAGCATTCAGCCCAGTGAATATGCATACCTATCATGTAATATTAACAGTAGCAGTGGTGAAAAGTTCTTAATTGACTCTGGTGGGAACTTTGTCATAGGAAATTACTTTCGTTACTCTGTATCAATGCTGATATATCTTGCCCCAAATGACACACAGCAAGTTTCATAATAAGTTTCATTAAGGTATGGTTGAACTGAAGGACTGTACTTACACACTGCTGTATAGCCACAATGGATGTGAGCAGTAGAGTGTGTGCATATTTATCTGCCACCAATAATGCACCAGATTTCTAATGTTTTAACTTTTCAATTTTAGCTTCTCCAAGCAAGGTGGATTTCAAATGAGTTGTTTTCATTCTGAGCTGTTTGAAGAGGTCTGAATTGGATGGTGGGGTTGACTCTTCCCTGCTAAGTAGTAAACTAGATTCTGTGGTGATCGTGTATTTTTGATTTGAATTCACTTCAAATTCTCTTTCATCAGCTTTTTTACCTTCAGAAAGTACTTTAGAGGTGTTGCTACAGGTTGTTGGCATTGTGGTAGTTGTAAGGATTTATTGTGTGGTGATGTCTCCAGGCCATTTCCGCTTACTTTTTCTTGCATATCAATTTGACATAGGTTGACTTAACCTTGCTTAATCCAGCTTAGTCTGGCTTACTATGTGATGTACGCCACACATATTGATTTTATACTACCACACACACTAGACAAGGGCCGGGGTACAAGGCCACTTAGCGGGTATATGCATGGGTATTGGCCTTGAGATACTGAGAAAATACTGTTTAATGATAATAAATATCACTCAATGCATGGAAATAATTCAATTCAATGTGTATGTCCTTCTCTGTCACACTTGGGTAGGATTTGTAGCCTATAAATTTCTAAGCAGATAGTCAATATAAGCGCTTAGTAAAAGTTACTTAAAGGCAATTGATGGTACATGGGGGCACCTAACACCATGACTTAAGAGGTTTGTATTGAAACTGAAATTGAAGACTTCAATTTTTCACAATCGCAGCCGTCCTTCCCAAAAGCAAACAGATAAAGATACAAAGGTACTTTATGAAGGCCAAAAAAACCAGACCGCCTTGCGGTACATGAAAATGCAATCCATTAACTTCTATGGTATTCCACCCACTGCCACCTTCTTACCCTCACAATCATATTCCCAGGGTAAATTCGACACCGACATCGATATCACGAGCCATCTTTACAACTTTCGAGAACTGAACAGCCTTCTCAGCTGCAGCCTGAAGGTCCTCGAAGGAGAAGATCTTGAGTCCAGAGTTATTTATCAATCGCTGGGCTTCCTCCATATTGGTGCCTTGCAAACGAGCGACAATGGGGATACGCAGATTCATGTTCTCCACGGTGGCAATCAAACCTTTGGCGATGGCATCGCATCTGACAATACCGCCGAAGATGTTGACAAAGATGGCGGTCACCTTGGGATCATTTGTGATCAGACGGAAGGCCTCCTCGATAGCCTGGCCGGTTGCCCCGCCTCCGCAGTCAAGGAAGTTGGCGGGTTCCCCTCCGTTCAATTTGATGATGTCCATGGTTGCCATGGCCAACCCAGCGCCGTTGACCAGACATCCAATATCACCGTCAAGCTTGATGAAGTTGAGACCGAGCCTTGGGTATGTTTAGAGTATGCTTGTAGAGAGATATGTGGGGGACACCTACTCTGCCGCCTTAACCTCATCGGGATCCTCCTGAGTCTTGTCTCTCCAGGAAAAGATCTCTTTCTGTCTAAACTCGGCATTGTCGTCGAAATTTAGCTTGGCATCCATGGCAAGTACCTTGTGATCGCTGGTCTCGCTCAAAGGGTTGATTTCAATCTGGGTAGCATCCTTTTCCCGGAAGATCTGGTAGAGTTTCTTGATGGTATCGGCAGCTTCCCGGATACATACTTCACTGAATCCAAGGTCCGTTGCAATTTTGGTCGCCATCTCATTGGTGACCCCAATGTGGATATCAACGGGGGTAGAAGTAATTGCATCGGGGTTCTCCTTGGCAACACCCTCAATGTCCATTCCACCTTGGGAAGACGAAACAATGACTGGGCCTTGGGTCTGGCGATCCATGAGGATAGCGATGTAAAACTCACGGCGTGCGAACTTGCGTTCACAGATGTAGACAGAGGTACAGAGTTTTCCCGCGGGGCCAGTTTGCTTGGTAATGAGCTTCTGGCCAATCATCTGTGAAGCAAACATCTTCGCCTCAGTTGGTCTTCGAGACGTTAGTTAATACACCCCTTGGATGCTGAGGTTCATACGAGTATATGACGCGGACACCACCCTTGAGGCCATTCTCAAAGGCGCCCTTTCCACGACCTCCAGCGAGTACTTGCGCCTTGATAACCATATCCTCGCATCCTGCAGCATATCAGTCGGTATTGCATCGTTCCCAACGAATTCAGTGCTTAAACTGACCGATCTTCTTTGCTACAGCTTCTGCCTCCTCTGCAGTCTTCGCATTCGCGCCATCAGGGACCCCGATGCCGTACTTGCTCAACCGTCAGCATTGCACAATGTTGGATTAGAAAAATACTTACAGATTTCAGCAGGCTTGCCGAGAGGTATTCATGGATGGAAAGATTCCTCCGCTGAGACTGGGACAGTAGAAGAGAGTTCTTAAGGTGCGAATTCTGCAACTCATAATATATATTAGACCCAATGATCATGAGAGAAATGGCATTGGTACCTTTGTTGCGTGGATAGCGGCCAAAAGAGGCCTGCTTCTAGCAATACTGAACATTGCGAGAGAGATGATGCAGAGCTGAACAAGGCCGATATTCAGCAATAAAAGTCAGCAAAAGCGTTGAGTTCGCCTTCTTTCGGTGTCGGAGTCGCCGGGGGAGTCGGGTTTGGTGAGGCACTTAAGTAGGTCGGAGTAGAGCATGCACCCGAAGGGGCGGGGCTCTGCAGATGGTAGTTTACCTAGGTAGACCCCGGCTCTCTGCCGGACAATTACCGACCGCCTCTCCTTCACTGACCGCTTGGTATCTATGGCCTCTATCAACAACCCCACTACCGCTTCTTCTTCCACAAAGGACCACGCTACTGCCGACGCCATCCAGACCCAAATTGACATTTCCGTTTCGAAAGCGCGAAGTGTGATCGCTTCATGGCTTCCAGCCAATACCCCCTCCACCGCCTATGCAGCAAACGAAGATTCCGACACCGATGAAGACTTGTTCAAACCTGCGCCTCCTAGGCAAGCATTCTCTTACCATCCTCCTGCGATTAATGTACGTTTAGTGAAAATCCTTCCGCTAACATCACTTGGTTGCGAATATAGGATAGGCATTGGTGCCCCAATTCCTGCCAGCCTTTACACACAAGGCCGTGCAGGGAAAGATGCTCTACGACGGAACATGCTCGGAGGCCGGAAACCTACAAAGGAGATGCCCGAGACTGCCAGGCAGTGCAATCGCAGTGCTGCACAACCCGATGACAGTGACGAGGACACTGGGCGATCTGCTCTCGGAGGTTGTAAGCGCAAAAGACCCGCCAATGACTTGAGAAGGGGCAAGATTGCGAGAACGAAGACGCCCAATGTTAAAATCCCAACACCAGATACCACACCAGAGATCAAGTCCGAGACTGCATCAAATGTGTTGCAGTTGCCTAAAGCCATCTTGGAATCAAGTGATGTGGCACTTTCGAGTAAGAAAAAGAAAAAGAAGAGGAAGCAGTTGAGCGAATAGTAGCACCAACAGTTTACATTGAGGATGACATTGTATCTACTTTTTTGCGCTGTGATTTCTTTCTCCTAGTAGCTGAGCATCCTTTTTGGAGTAAGTCGGATATCGTTTCAGCACAGTGTGCTTCCACATGTCACCATGTCCTTCTGAACCTCTGGTAAATATATATCTTGCGCTCATACGAAAATATGCTTCCTCTGTGATGCCAAAATTTTCCCGAAATCCAACATTCCTCCGCCTCCATCGCACGACCTCCCCCTTCCCCAAGTACTGGGTGAAGTAGCGCAAAAATACAATGCCCTGACACTAACGCCGAACCCCATATATTAACCAAATGGACACACTTGTCAGAATGCTCTACATTATCCTCTTCCTCTTCCGTTCGTCTGGTTCTCCGTCTGAAATTCCATCTCTCTCTGATGAAGGCTCTGAAGGGTTTAATAGCGCGTGCACACTGCTCGAAGCCAAACTAGGACGGCGAGTTGGTGGTGCTGTATGCCCACCTTCCCGTGAAGGAGGAAACTTGGCTCCTCCAAAGCTCCAGCTGACTCCTTCATTATTATTCATACCTTCTGCGAGCGGTGGGGTTATCTGGGAGGCAAATAGTGACGGTCTGGGCTGGTGAGATATTTCGTAACCCCCATCTCTGTAATCGTTCGGAAGCTTGTTTGGTGATGGAGGCCAGTGCGGTGTCTGGCCGATACCACTAAAGGGCGAGTTGACTTGCCAGCCATGTTGCCTGATATCAGCTGAGGTGTGCCGACGCGAAATATGGCTTGGTGGTGATTGCGATTGGAGGTTTGAAAGTGGATGCGGGATCGGCTGTTGTGGGTCCCGTTGAGGACGAAGAGAATTTGGCGAAGCTGATCCAGTAATACCGGTTGAAACCAGGCGCCGAGGGGATTGTGATATGTGTGGGGGTGCAGGTTGTCTGAAATACCCAGGCCGCGGTGGGCCACTAAATGAGGACCTTCGGGAATCGTCCTCCGGGCGTTGTCGCGGAGACAGTGGCACATTATTGTCCACCAGAGTTGTCGTAAAGGTAGGCGCGTCGCGCATCACGTCTCGTGGCGGCTCTTCTAACGCGTGACTGTGACGCTCTATCTCTTTCTGTAAAGATTGAACTACGCATCTGTTAGATAGCTACTCAGGTGAAATTGGTATTTCATACTTTCACGAAGTATTTGCGATTCCTGGGGAACTGCCTGAGAAACGAATTGGACGATTTCTAAAGTGTACTACTATCCGTTCAGTTAAGAGCTCTACCGTACGTTTCTCAGTAAGACGCCTTACTTGATGACACCTGGAAAATCCATCCACCGCAGCCTGACAACGCGCGGAGAGATATGAATTGTTCTCTTCGGTCCGGGCCAGTCGTGTTGATACATCGAAAAGGGATTGCTCTATACTGAGCAGTCGGGCTTCCAATGAGTCAGTAGGTTGTTCGTTTGGCGTTCCCGGCGCAGAAACAGCGGTGCTCTTTGTCCCGGAAAATGAATCGCGGTGAATTAGGGCATGTCGGGATGCTCGTCGTTTTATTTCCCGCAAACCAACTAGATCACCTCTCTTGAAGCTCCCATTGCCGTGTTTAAATTCCCACAGGGTTGAGTCAGGAGAACCGGTATGGAAAACATCATTCACTGGTATATCGTAAGCTTCTTTATAACTAAATAAAGTAGTAGGGTAATAAACCTTTATGGAAGCCGTACATATTAAGTTGGCGTACGAATGATGATATGTTGGTATGCTTAAAATACTGGCTGCTCGGACGTCAGGCTGAACCGTGCATCCGATTCGGGAGTCAAAGCACCAACCTTAACACCTTAGAGAACTCTCCAGTAGGGGAAACGACAAAGCTCTCGTTGGAGGGGCTCCAGGAGATCAGATGCTGAATATTGGCGTCCTCGAGCATACTTTTACACTTTTAGCATATCCGCTCCCGACATTCTCCCGACTCAACGCCTCCGAAATCAATCAACGAAGATAGCATACTTGTAAAGTTTGTGGATGAACGCAGTCTGAACTTTCGGTTGTTGGACTGACGATGCGTTTCCCAATGATAGCGACTGCTGCTGTTGAGGACCAGGCGGCGTATTAACCATGTGCGTATCCAGGGCCGACGATAGAGACATATTCTCGATAGGTTCGATTTCCGGGCTGCTCCTGGGATTTCCGGCTTTCGATTCCGATGAGGATAGAGGTCGTACCTGGTTGCCTGGTTCGCCGGAAAAGGGTGTCCTCGAGTTCGTCTGGCTCTGTTCCATCATATGTCTCTAGCAACCGTAATTTGACCTGCCGTGCGATCAACAGCAATAGGGTGCTCCTCTGCGCTTGTAGAAGATATCTCTCAAAGGTGCTTAGGGAGCATGTAGGGCGAATCCTTCAAGTTACTTGGATTCCTTGCGCAGAAACGATACTGCATGCGTCAAGGTGATAGAGACTAGCACAGACAGGAGGCAACAGCAACGCCTTAAGAAAATCAAGGGGAACGAGACGACGAAGCCGCTTCACCAGCGTGTCGGTGGTGGTGGTGGTGGTGGTGGTGGTGGTGGAGTGGTAAGATACAGGATTTTGCGTCACGTCGGAGAGTGTAGGTACCGCTTACGGGATAGATTGGTGTATGACAGTAGTTATAGGTAGCGGAACGTTGAGTTGATGTGGAAATCGCAGGCAGGCTTTACGGTGACATCTACGCTAGGGAGGGGAGGGAGAGACACAAGGCGATACAAGAGAACGAGAGAAATGCACGGCATATACAAGCACAAAAGACGGAACGCCGACAGGGCAGAGAAACGAACGGACTTATTTGGCTCACAAGGTTCTGCGCGAAGTGAGTGTGCAGCGTGAAAACGGGATTGGATCGCCTCCATCTCGAGATCCGATACTCTATAACTGCGCTACCGGTAGTCAACCAAAACTGTGAGCAGCCAAGTAATAACTACATAACTTACTGAAGCCCTAATGACCCTGAAATTTGAGTACTTAGTAAGTACCTATATCGTAAGTACTGGGCGCTTCATTCAGTGTGAGACAAAGGCGAGCCAAAATCACACCTATCAAGAGGGCTCGTATGCGCCACTTTTGCCATGACCTTATATCATGCTGTCCTCTCATAGCCACACAACTAAAAATACATTACTTGAATAATCAACCACAACTATCTTCCACTTAGATGTTGGAATGAGTTAGATGCACTTTCATGGCCTTAAGCTGATATGAAATGATATGGAATTTTCCGTATCTAGGCAGACAGAATGTTGGCACAAAAATTATTAAGTTATAAGCTTATATAATTGCAATTTGTAATTATCAAAATTTGAACTTGGTTCCCTTCGGTCAGGTAGTGTAGAACTGGCAGTTTTCACGTACTGAAATGAATGAATGGAATAACAAATAGAAATAAAGAGAAGGATAGATATAGTGATTATTGGGCTTGTAAAGAGAGATAGTATTTTGTGTTTATGGTGTTACAGTTTATTAATAATTATGATTTTGAAATCATTTACAACTACTCTGCTAATTCAAATTAATTATCTCAATTTAGAGTCATGAATTATCTTCCAAATCACTCAGAAAGAATACACCTTCTGAATTCATCATACTTTTTTTTATAATACATCAGTAAGCACTTGAGAAGCTAAAATTATACTATATCTATTTACCTGACTATTCTTTAGAGTATGCATGATAATTGTTTTGTGTAGTACAAATACAATTATAAGATTTCAGGATTCATGATACAGTTATACTCTTTTTAAAATTTGTGATTATTCTGCCTAGACTTGAAATTTTATTACATTGTCAGCAAATAAACAACTATATAAAAATACTTACATAGTCTATTATAAATAATATAATACATTGTTTGCATTGAATGACCAAGATATTACAAAATATATACAGTGATTTATGATTTAAGCCAGAAACTAATAATTCAATGTATTACATTAATGTGAACTAAATAGGATTATACAACTTAACTATTATTGAAACAGCACTCTATGAAATAAATCAAATAGGATAAAGAACATTTATATTCCACATGGTGCAAGTCACTTTCAGAATGCAACATGGCAAAGCAGTTTAATAGCAGATCATATTAGATTTACCATTACTAAAGTACTGTAAAATTAATAGTTCAATATTAGGGGTATTTCCTAAGCAGGGGTAATGGTTCTGAGGGGATTGCACAGGAAATACATTCAGACTACTATTAAAAGTTAATGGATGCATAACACCAGTTTGTGAAATATTAAAGTTTTCTAAACAAGTAAACTTTAGTGAAATTACACTTAAGCCATATATCAATTGATTAGTATCAACTAGTGTTAGCAACGGGTCCAGGTAACCAGCCAGTGGTGGGGGTTTGGACTGGAAAAATGGTTTGGTTCAGTTCCAGACCTGTCCGGAAACCTGACCCACTTTGTCTTGGAGGGGTTGTTACCCAGCGCAAACATAAACCCGCGGTTCTTTGGCCGGGGTCTACATACAGCAGAGCCTCATTTTCGCCAACTCAGAACTTTGGTTCCAATTAAGTATTTGAGTTCTGATTGTATCACAATATGATATATATGTAAAAGATGCAGTTTTGCATGCTCTTTCACCTCCTATTCTCCACTTTGTGATCCAATCAATATTTGTTGGGTCACTCCAAAAAATGCCTAATTTGTGGTGTTATTTCACAGCAACTCAACAAATATTGATCACATCGCAAAGTGGAGAATAGGAGGTGAAAGAGCATGCAAAACTCATCAGCAAAATGTAATTCGGTCCGGAAGCCACATGCAATCCTCTCAGACACTCCGGGCGACCTCACCAGTGCTTCTAAGTACTTCCAGACTCTCCCAGACCCCCCTGGAGCTAAGCAAAGTGCTCTCAGACTCTGCAAGAGCATTCTCAGGTGCTCCTGAAAGCACCTGCAGTTATGGAGGTGCATTCAGGATGCTCCATCTAGGATAGTCAAATTTTGAAGCTCCTGAGACCTCTGCAGAGATCTGTGGGAGACTTCGAGAGAAGCTGAGACTGCTGCACCGCTCTGTGGGACACTTCCAGAACGGCTGAGACCGCTGCGCAGCTCTGCAGGAGACTTGATGCCGTATTCTCACAGCTGTGGTTCTTACATAACCACAAGGCATTTCGTCTTATCATATTCATCTTTGTTACAGTCACAAGATTCACTACATTATAATAAGGCATGCACTATTTAAGTCTCTCTCTATATATACATACTGTCAATTTGGCCGCAGATGGTACTTGAGCATAATCGGAGGAGCACCAGGCCACGCCCATTGAGAGAACATTTAGAGATGCACCATTTGGAGGCCGTTCTGGTGAAACGATGCAGCTAAAAGGCAGAGAGCCCACCATCAACACTCCGCCGCACCTCTTGGGACATCCAAACGGAATTCATGAGAAAGAGCGGTTCTAGTTCGAGGAGCGTAGGAATTCGGTGAGAATATATGATACTATCCGGCATTGAGGATCCCACACAATTGCATGGATCCAGGATATCGCAGACAGAGCGAGTGAGACCAAAAGTTGGGAAAGATAGAGTGTGTATTTTCATTGTATGATTAGATGAGATGGAAATGAGATGATGTCTATCTACTACGGGGTCTGCCGAATATATACTCCCCATCACTCTTTCCACCTCCGTTACCCCTGTATCTCCATAGACCCGCCGTCGCTCCATAAAGATGTACTTGGAGGCTGTGATCGAGAGAGTTTGAAGATGCACTTGGAGGCCGTAATCGTGCGACTTTAGAGATACACTTGGAGACTGTGATCGAGCGAGTTTAGAGATGCACATGGAGGCCGCCATCATGCGAACTTGCAGGCGGCAATCGAGCGAGTTAGGAGATGAACTTGGAGGCCGTGATCGAGCGAGTTTCGAGGCCGTAATCGAGAGAGTTAAGAGATGCACTTGGAGGCTGTGATCGAGCAAGATTGGAGGCCATAATTGTGCGAGTTTCGAGATGCACTTGGCGGCCGTGATCGAGTGAGATTGGAGGAGTACTTGGAGGCGGTCAATCTGGAGGCGGTAGTTTGGGAGGGAGGCGTGACGGGAGCTGAAACTCTATTTATTGGTTAACCCGTGATTGTGGGAATGTAGAGAATTGAGTACAACATGGTCTGCCGAGAGATGAGAGACTGGCTGGGAGCGGGAGACAGTCGATCTTGGGATGATGCAGAATGCTGTGTATGCAGTATGCAGTGTATGCAGTACGCAGTGTATGCTGTACTCGGAGTATGCTGTACTCGGAGTATGCTGTACTCGGTGTTAACTCATGATCATGGCATGGAGAGATTGAGAGCAATGACTTAACTTCGTGATCTGAGGTGATGGTAGACTTGAGGACGAGAAAGACAGAGATGAGAGGAGAGAGGGGAAATCATCATGAGGATCTGGGACTTGGAGAATTTTGTGTGCGAGTCAATTTATCATCCCCGATACGGTAGGTATGAGTCCCAATCCGGCGTGTAATTACACCGATACGAGGTCTTCCCAACCCAATCGGGCAAGTTGTACCCCTGATTTCTCATATCTGCTCGTATCCTCCACAACATTCTCATGTATCCCCCATCTCTCTCTTTCTCGTCCACAACTCAACCATCATCGCAGAACACAAAGATAAGTCATCCCTCTCTATCTCTCCATGCCATGATCATGAGTTGACATCGAGTACCGCATACACCGAGTACAGCATCCACCCAAGATTGTTTGTCTTCCCTTCATTCTCATGATTAGGAGTTGACCTCTGAATGTAGCTTCAGCTTCCAGCGTACCTCCCTATATGATCGACCGCCATTAGCCAGCTCTCCATGAGAGCTCAAATGTAAAGTCACATTGTCACATTCCCACGGTTGCCAGTTTACTAACTGATGAATAGAATCTCATCACTCGGCGCGCCGTCCATCAACCGCCTCCAAGTACTCGTCCAATCCTGGTCGATAATGGCCTGCAAGTGCATCTCCACACTCGCTCGATCACGGCCTCCAAGTGTATCTTCAATCTCGCTCCTTTACGGCCTCCAAGTGCATCTCTCAAGTACACTCGATCTCGGCCTCCAAGTGCATGTCCAAACTCGCTTGATCACTGCCTCCGAGTGCATCTCCAAACTCGCTCGATCATGGCCTCCAGGTGCATCTCCAAACTCGCTCCATTACGGCCTCCAAGTTTGCACGATCATGACCTCCAAGTGCATCTCCCAACTCACTCGATTACGGCCTCCAAGTGCATCTCCAAAGTCGCTCGATGATGGCCTCGGAGTGTATCAATGAGTTCGCTCGATTGTCATTCTCAGACGCTCCTCGAATTGCTCTCAAGCACCGCCTGCAGCCAGTCCAGATATACCGTGTGTAGATGGGTAGCTATTTAGATACATAGATGAGAATACAAACTGAATACATGAGTTTTAAAAATCGTTGAACGATGAGTAGTAGCTATGATTTCCAGGCGCACCTGCAGTGTTTCCAAAGAAGATGTCTTTGTTAGGGGTTCTCCCCTGTTAGCGGTAATGATACATGTTTGACTGAAGCAAGTACACGTGACTACCATACGGAATTGCATAACATTAGTCACGAAGCAAAACACCTTCTTGCGCATCAGCTCATGTCATCAGTCAGACGGTCCTTAGCGGGATTACATCTGAGCCGTATGTAATGATTTGATAAGAGCAGACTTATCAAGCGGATTCGCAAGATGATGCAATTATGTCGCCATAACCGGGATGTGAAAAACCATCAGCGGTGCGCATAATTATAAATTACACCTACTCAACCTTGATAGCGGGACAACACATCTTGATGACGGAAAATCAGGTGTGCAGCACGCGATATGCAATATGCGAGTAAGTGGGATCGTCGTACCTTATCTCTCAGAGATAAGGGTCGGTGCGCGCAACCCCCGTATTCAGAAGTCTGGATGCTAAGCATGCAGTGCGTGAGGGATTTTTGACATTGGCTGATGATAAGAGGCCTGAAGTGACCCTGCTCATAACTTTTGAGTTAGTATGCATCGCAACCCGAGTGGGTGTCATAATCTACGTTGGCAGAGTATCGGTTGGTCGCCGACTAAATCTCTGACGCATCGCCCAATAGCCAAATTGGTATGGTGAGGCATTAATATCCACGCGATATTAATACGATGCGATAAAGCGCTGAATGATCTCTATGACGTCAGACGTTCCAACTACTGAACGAATGATAAGCAAGATGTCTAAGTTGAAGTATGAGTTGTCATAAGTTGCGTTTGATATCTTGCAGGATGATGGCCTCATACGAGGAGCTTAACGCTTTGAAACCAATCATGCATGAACACGATAACCTAAAGGGAACTCATGGCGGAGACTGGGACAGAATCCCGAGGACGCTATCAAGCAAGACCGTTGTCATAGTCATGGAAGTAGCGGCCAAACTTGAGCCTGCGAAAAGGCTATAAAAGACTCGCATTGTCTCCCCGACAATGAGAAGAACCAAGCTCTAGCAGCAATCCACAGTCAGACAATTACCAGCGAAGAACACCTTAAAATATTATTAAGATTTCTACACAAACTTCATCATTGCTTCACTACTCCCAATAAGTGAATTCTTAGTCTATGTATACCTTGAGACAATTGAAGAAACGCACGGCACACGATCATCTAGTCCGACAATTCGGAGAACTGTTTCTTTATTACGAGGAAACCAGGAATACTTCTGGTCAGTACTGGACCTTACACTGAGCCGAGATTATTGGCATCACGTACGACGTCTGTCGATTCGTAAACGAGGGGCTGTTACCTTTCGAGGAACATATCGATACGAACCTTATTCACGATCAGGAGGAAAACGGGGACTGTTTCTAGAGGGAGCTCTTGTATAAGGACAAGAGGTTGAGTCTTAGGATAAGACGAGGAAAGAAAAAGAAGTTTAGTTAGGCGGCTGTATTTAGGTTATAAAAAGTGTTTTATTGAAACGTGGCTTAATACCCCCGTAACAGTCTTTTCCAGACTGCTCTACTGTGATTCGAGGTGCTCCCAGAAATATCGCCGGCGCTCCAAGGCTTGTCGTCGGCGCTCCGAGACTTGTCGCTGGCGCTCCTAGACTTGTCGCCGGCGTTCCCAGGTGCTCCCAGGTACACCCAAAGTTCTCTCCGGCGCTCCGAGATGTTCCCAAACCTATCACAATCACTCTCATGGTACTCCTGTAGCAGTCATCAGAGATCCCAGTTACTCTCAAGGCCGGCAGGAATGCCCTCCTAGGGTCTGATACTCTCCTGAAATTGACGCATCTAAAATTACACTCCACATTCTCTCAGACACTCCTGGAGTCTTCCAGTGACTAAAATACATTTTGCTGATGCTGCATCTTTTACGTATATATCATATTGTGATACAATCAGAAATCAAATACTTAAGGGAAGCCAAAGTTCTGAGTTGGTGAAACTGAGGAACCAGCCAAAAAACCACGGGATCAGTGTGTTTCGGTTTGTCGATGGGGTAGAACCCTTTGCAACGGTTCCAGTTCTGTTCGAATCCGGACCCAGAACCGCACCGTGGATTTGGAACAGTTGCTAACACCAGTATCAACCTATATGGCCATTTGCAGATTTCAATAGGATAATGCAATCATGTTGCTATATCCAGAATGTTTGATTAAGAAACATCAGCTGTAGATAACATTATCAACTACACCTTTTATATCTGAAATATGGGGACAATATACAGAGAAGTTGCAAATATACAGAATTATGTGTGCACTGGATTGTTAGAGGTGCTCCCTTCGCAGAAGGAATGGTACGTAGTGGATTGGTATACCAATACTTTGGAAGTCACCTGATGACAAATGCATAACACCTATTCATAAAATCACTATGTTAGTGTTAGGGGTTGTCCCTAATAGCGATAATGATACTTGAATTATGATACAAGATGCATACATATCGGATATATGCAAAACACCTATGCATGTAAACGTTCAAGTGGTCAGCAACATGCTCTAAAGAAGAGAGTACATGTTGGTCGCGTGAAGTGTGAGTACTTCGTTCACACCTGGATACTATGCGTGACATGTGTGGTAATCACACACGGCAGTTGACAGTCAGATGCGATTAAGAGAGCTCTTCTCCCCACCCGATAAGCGGGATGGATATGGAGAGGCACGTTCCGGTCTGGAGACAAGTCTCGACCTTAGCATGACGTAACTGAGGGATTAATGACGTAGGCATTGAGCCTACAGCGAGCACTACTAAGTTGACTCTGGTAGTCTGGATCGCAATGTAACCTCGTATCGGATACGAGCTTACGCGTCTTCAATCTACGTAGGCATAGCATCGGTTGGTCGCCGACTAAGTTTATGACGCAATTAAATAACTCATGCGCATGAGAGATTTAAGAGGCGCAAGCATTATCGCAAGAGCGATAAGTGATCCGACTACCGACCCATGTTGTCAAGGATATGTGGGCTGATATCGCGCAAAGGATGGCCTGATTGTTATCCGGAGCGTAATGCTTTCAAACCACTTTGCATGAGCACAATTACCTGAGGGTGTTGAGGCGAGTTATCGCCGGGCGCTAAGGGGCGTGGCCGAGATAACGCTATCAGAGCTAAGAAGAAGAGTGGGCTATAAAGAGCAAGCAATGGTCGAAGGAATTGGGAATCATCAGCGAGCAAAGTTAGCTATCAGAACACCGAAGACGATCATAAAATATTATTAAGAATTCTATCTATCTATCTATCCTTAAGAAATAGCCATCACTATTTCTTCCTTAA
>Ga0307512_10002477_pt1 | contig 23254 bp, 30 predicted proteins | sample 14_EM_MG_FD_200267 | JGI IMG/M metagenome (GOLD analysis project Ga0307512, IMG submission 200267) | Populus trichocarpa ectomycorrhiza microbial communities from riparian zone in the Pacific Northwest, United States - 14_EM | ecosystem: Host-associated > Plants > Roots > Unclassified | place...
GGCGATGGCGGTGACCACAACGGTGGCGATGGCCAAAGGAATGGTGATGGTGGTGACGGTGGGGACTTGGTGACCTGTCTTGAACAAAAATATACGATCCTCCAACCGAACCCGGGACATATTGGGTGGTGGCGGGTGTACCATACGTGTATCCAGACGTGTATCCAGACATCGAGTACCTGGCTTGTTGTGGCTGTTGGGTATATATGGGCAGAGACTGTGCCCCGTAAAGTGGTTGTTGTAAGTAGGGACTTCTGGACGCGGCAGGGATGGGCATTGGAGCAGGTGTGGTTGTTGGTAGGTACTGTGGAATCTGGTGTTGGACAGCCATTGGCGAAGGAACGGCCATTAGGCTATCATCGACAGTTAGTGATCGACGTCCGAAAATCTGCATGAACGTGCCTCGGGATTGCTGCTGGTTGAGCGCGGTGCGGGTCAACGATGACTGAAGGTGTATAGTATGACATGGAGGAATGGGAGAAACATACGAGTTTGCCATGCAGCTTCCGACTCCAATTGTGGAGCGGCGGCTCGGCGGTGATTGAAGTTTCCAAGAAACAGTCAGAGGTCGGTCGGAGGCGAGTCAAGTCCCCTCATCACAACATAGGGCAGTCGGCGGGACCACTTGTAGGGTTGGACTGAGGGAGATGTTGGGCACGAGTCCATAGACTACTATGAACTGTAGATCAGTCGGGATCGTCGCTCCGTTGTCGTGGTTCAGAAATCGTGAATGCTCAGTGACGTAATGTTTCCCACCCAGCCTAGCCGTAACCAGATGCGATGAAGTGCGGCAGAGAAAGACAAACCGTAAAACGTTCACTGTCCCATTGCTGGTTTTCGAATGGGTAGGGATACGTTTGAGGTCGTACTCGAGATGCAAAGGCGATATCAGTTACGGCTGATGTTTGGGCATGCTTTACGCCATTTATCGGCCCCAAATTTTCGCCAGAACACTGGTTGTTCACAGGATGAGACGGATGATCCTCTGAACGGAAACGAGCAGTGTACCGGGTGGTATATGGACCGGAGATGGGTGGTTCACGGGGACGACCTTTTCTCGACAACCCTTGATGACGTTTGGAGGCTGCTTACCGCATCAAGATGTGGCGGAGATACTCCCGCAACCTCCGCGATTGAAGAAACAAACACGAGGGAACGACTCAAACAGATTGTTCTGTCCGTCCTGTGTACATTGGAGCGCGTGCAGGGTCGTCGACGCGCAGAGGGGTGCGAATGAAGCATCGGGAAGAACTCCGAGGTTTGCCCGTGACGACAAAGTCATGTGATTGAGATAAGAAATGTCACCTGGTGTTGCGCTGGTTACAAAATTCCCTCCACCTCCTCTCTCTTTTTCGTTATCTCACCAGTCGACCCCCGCAGAGCCAACATCCTTTTTTCTTTTTGCAAGCGTACGGAACTCGATTTTTACTGTGAAAGTGGCTGTCCGGATAACCGGAAGAATAAGAATCGATCATCTTGAAGCCCCCCTGCCCTTGTTCGCCTCCACTCCATCCTCAAAACCACCACCACTGCCAGCAGCGATGACAAACTCTGCCAGCCAACAAACGACTTCCCTCTCCCGTAAGTATTTCTTCGCCTTTCTTCCTGCTCCTCTCTCATCTTCATTCAACTTCCTCATCAGCCTCCCGCGGATCCCCCAACAGAAATTCGCTTCTCATGACCCGTTCACCAGGATCGATCCCATCCTCACCGACCTCAGTGTAAGTCTTCTTCATTCCACGTCTCTCGCCAAATCCTCACCGTTTCGAATCTGTAGTCACTCCTCCACCTCTGCCATCTTCGAACGAGACATTGAGCCGATCTCCATCTCTCCCCCCTCGGCCCACCCAGATCCACACCGAACTGCTCGAGGACATAACAGCGAAGCTCTCGAACAGTCCGTTCCCTCTGTCCTCGATGCTGCCGTTGAAGCTCTCGCCAGCACCAACACGACGACCACTTCAGGTGTCCCCTCGAGCCCTCACCCTGAGGACGGCGAAATCGCGGTGATCGCACCTCACCCCGTCTTCCCTAGCCATTCCTCCTCGACTTCTCCGAGATCTACGAGCAGGTCCCCCAGCCCTGGTGGTCACAGGTCCAACCGCGCATCCATGTTGCTTAACCTACCCAATCTCTTCCCCCAGTCCGCAAGTCCTAACCTTACCGCCATGTCTCTCCCACCAGCAACTGGGCCCGCTTATGCCATCGCCGTTTCCAGCTCTGAGCCAATTCAGATCGAAAAACAGCCCGTGTCTACTTCGACATCCGCCAACCATTCTATCCCTCCCTCCGTTTCCTCATCCCCAGGCACCGCCACTGATCACATGTCTCCCACCCGAGCAACTACCTGGGATACCCTGTCCTCTTTAAATCCATCTGGCTACTCCCCAAATATGAACGCAAACTCAAAACGGCTGTCCTTCATTTCATACTCCGACCTTCTCACTTCCACGCCTTCGTCCACGCACCCCTTGTCGTCACTCACGACATCGATCGCCCCCAGCAACCTCGAGCCCCCCTCGAGGAGTCTGATCATCGAACCCGAGGTAGACGGTGAGGCACCTTCTGTCATCGCCTCTGAGCGTTCTTTGCGTGGTCGCAAGTCCAACCTCAGCGGTATCCATTCATCTTTCCAAGGGACCCTCACCCTCTTAGACGCCACTCAGGGAGGCGAATGGGAACGTGAGGGTCTCGGTCTGGGGCTTGAGGAACGACTGGAAATGGCTTCGGACCCCGCATCACCCGCATTGGCCATCTAATCTCTCTCTGTTCTGGCACCTCGCTTCGTCATTCGCATCTATGGATTGTTCGTCCTTCTTGTCTTCGCAAAGTATATTCCCACGCTTCCTCTTGCAGACATCGTCGTCTCACCCTTGTTCGTGATTATGCTGCTTCTCGTTGCGTCTTCTTGTCGCTGGGCTTGCTCTATCCCAGTTCTTTTACCTCCTTGGTTTTCTTAAGAGTTGTACTATCACCCTTCACACAGGATTACAGATGATCTACAGCTATCTACCAATCTATGTTGTCATGATTATGGTGTTTCTTTCCTTCCTCCTGCTATATCCCCTTTCGTCTGGTATGGATACATACATAACGTATAAATTACAGCGTACTCAAGTTTATAATAGACCATCTTTCGTTCGCCGACAACCAGAACGTTGGGAAGCGAGAAGTTGATGGGGTTGGAGCGGACAAAAAAAAAGTTGTGGCGTCAAGGGGATGGTACACCCCGTGAGATACCTACAGCCAGGACCAGAACAAAGGATTAAGTGTATTGCGATATGCAAGGGCGGTACAAACATACGGCAATTACAAAGGGAAATTCCCGAACCGAAAATCACGTAAAGAAGAAGGGATGAAACGGAAAAAAGAAACATCTACGAAAGGTCGAATCCGGCCCCAGAGTTGATTGCCTGCAAAAGCTTCGCCCTAAGGATCCTTTCGTCCGTGTACATCGGTAGCTTCAGCAAGTTGACGCAAGTGCTGGCTGTGGGCAGCCGTTCACTGTCTCTTCCAGCGTCACGGATCGCGAACTTCGGCACGAGTTCCTTGAATCCCCTATTGAAACGAGGGTCAGATTTTGAGGGGATGCGGAGCTCGATGTGAAAAAAACTCACAGTAAAGGCGGCCGACTGCAACTCGTAACGAACCTCAACAGCGCTCGCTTCTGATCCTGCGTGAAAGACTCCACGACCCTCCAAAATGCCTGAATCGTCGGCTGGTCTTCAGCATACAACCCTCCATACTGCGTATTCGCCCGAAGATCCCCAACGTCGATCGGCGAATCCACTCCACCAAGCAAAATTTGGAGCTCTTGTTGATTGAACATTCTACGAAATTACGTCTCACTCAGTATGGGAATGCAGTGATGCGAAAAGAAAATGGGATGGAGTGTGGGGTAGGAATATGATGCGTACCGTAACCATTTGAGATCGATCATCTCCGACAACCCATCGAAGAACGCATCGCTCTGTTTCCTGATCTGCCGAGAGAGCTTGTATAGAGAGACGAGGTAGATGTATTTCGATCGATTCTCCTTCGTCACCGGAATATTGCTTCCGTTCGGAATCAGCTCTACGGACTTGGCGACCCCAAACTCGTCTTGGGTGACTGTGAAATTCAGAGCGAGGTCTGCCAGATCTCCGGAGTAGTGTTTGAGGAAGATGAGACCCTGGTAGAGCTCGCTGTCCAATGAGGCGAGGTCATCCAAATAACTCTGCTTCTTGAGCCACTGAACATGATATGCTGGTAAGCATCCTGGGTTCTTGAATACCGTCAACCAACACACCTTGGCTAGAAAGAACCCAGCAAATGCAACGTCGACGAGGATACTCTCGTATAAGGCTTTACCCAAGATTCGCCCAACAAACCTAAACCAGGCAAGGCTGTGGGCTGGTGGTGCCAGTCAGTGTCAAGTTAAAACCAATGACATAGAAAGCATCCTCGTACTATCAGTGGCATAGTTGTGTGGATTTGGATACAGCTCGTGCTGTTCTGTGGATAACCACAGTCCTCTATCCGAATTAAACACCTCCTTCGCGAGTGAGGTCAAGAATTCCTTGAACACTCCTCCACCGTCGATACCAACCCTGGGGACAAGATCGTTAACCTCGGCGCTAACAAATACCAAGCCAGACGTACTCTTCTTGGCCGAATTGATCTACAAACACGATCTCCAAAGGTTGTTTCAGATTCGCATCTTGAAGTCGATCGAACCCGTCCTGCGCAATCTTATCTCGTCTGATCACCGCTTTCGTTCTTCCACCGCTGAACCTATCCATTCGACCCCGCGACATCATGTCATTCAAAACAAAGTGTCGGAAGATCGAAACTCGCGCTTCAAAGGGAATGGCGAACGGAATGTTGTTCAGGACCGCGAGTCGAGGCGAGAGGTATGCCGCTTGTTGCTTCGTTAGTGAACGTGAGGGTTTTAGTGATGGTCGAGATATGTAAGACGAAGGTCCTTCCGTCTCTTCTCCATCATTCTCCGACATCTGCTGTTCTTCGTAGATAGCGGCTTGAACGAAAGACTGTACATCGATCTGGGAGGTCACCAGCCAGTGATCTCGCGGTGTGAAGTGTTTCCTCGAACTATGGGACAGATCCTTCAGTAAGTGCGATCATGTCAGTACTGTAAATTGTGCTCACTCCCGGGCGTGGATGGCTTGCAAACATCTCGTTGCCTTGTCGCGAATCCCGTTCCAATTGAGTTGGGCGGGCGTGAATTGACTTTGAGCGGAGTTTCTCTGATCTTCCTTCCAGTATAACGCGAATGCGATGTTCAGGAGTCTCCTGGAAAGTGAGATAACTTCTCCCAGGCTCAGAGGATTTCGGGGGGCGTTCGCAACACCAGTCCCAAAGAATTCATCGTCACCCATCGTCAATAGTGCTTGGGTGTAGAGGTCAATGAGAAGCAGCAATGGTGGCCAGTGAACCATGTTCTTCGAACCTGTACCAAATGTCAGGATAGATCCACAGCGACATAAGAATTGAACCCACCTGTGAGAGCAAAGCCATCTACCTCGGCGCCTAGTGGTGACGAACGGACATGTTCACGGTAGAGTTCCCGGACAAATCCTCCACCTGCGTGCCCCGAAATAGTCGCAAGAACCTTGTCTTGCCTCGCTGGCCAGGCCTGACATATGCTTGAGCAGAAAGCAAAAAGTGCGACCTTGTTTCTGCTGGAATAAAGACCGAGCAGAGTCGATATATGCGAAGGGGAAGGGAGATTTTGTAGTCGCTTCAGCGTCTTAGCGTCGAGCTTTGGCATAGGAGACGCCACAAAGGCAGAAACAACTTCTACAAGAATTGCATCCTCGTCCAAATCACCCTCATCTACCCAGGATTTATCCTTCGATGTGGACGGGGGCTCCAGGGCGTTTGGCGGAAGACTATGCAATACAGATGTGAGCAACGAAAGATACGCATCCAGCTCCTTTGATTGGAAGGCAGAATAGCGTAGTGGCGTGAACACCATGAGGTTAGCAATTAGGTGGGCTTTTGCTTCATTGGGCAAGGATTCAATGAAGGTGTAAGGTGACAAGAGATGAGTCGATGATAGAGGGAGGTGAGAAGAGAGTTCTTTTAGTGGTGTAAGTGGTAGGCGAGAGGGTAATAGGGGGATCGTAAGAATGTAGGCGAACAGTGGCTCTATTGTCAGATTTTGAGAGAAGGATAGCGTCGATGTTATCAGAGAAATGATGTGGGGTAGACTTGGAACTTGATCTTTCTTTTCGGCGGGCTGTGAACGTAAACGTCAGTTGTAGTTTGGGGAAAAGTTGACCTCTGGCCTTACGATCTGTGTGATCGCGTGTCCTAACTTCGCGTACAATTGTCGTGACAGTAAGAAGCCTGTCATTGTCAGTGCGAATTCAGAACTGGAGTCCCCAAGAACCGAAGCACTGCTCGAAGGGGTTACAAAAGATTGGAGGATTCTCAGGTGTGCTTCGGCGGCAGTTGAGCTGCTAAGCGTATTGAGTAACTCTAAAAAGTATGGGTTGAACTGTATCTACGCACCGTGGGTGCTCTGAAACAGATGCCAGCAGCAACAGACTGACCCCTTTGATCAGAAACACCCAGCTATCACGATCGGGTCCAAGAGCAGGTGCGTATAAGACATCTGGGATATGTTTAACTGTGTACAAACGAAAAATGATGAATCCCACTCACTTTCTTCTGACTGCAGGACATTACGAGACCAGATTGCTAGGGACTTCTCGTCTTGACCGATGAGTACCGCTGCGCGTAATCCATTAATCCCTGTCGGGTCCTGGTCCAATGTGTGGCGGAGTTGGAGCCGAACCACGCGGGCCACTCGTTTGCCCCTCCACCAGGCCTGGATCCGAATCGCACTCTGTTGTCGCTTGAGTTGGTTTTGGCGCTCCTCCCGCCGCAATCTCGCCTCGTCCAAAATGGAGGTGTGGGTAGAAGAAGTGGAGCGACCGCCAAGGTTGATGTTTCGTCGTTTCCTATCGTCCGCTCCGAACAGTGGAAGCATGGTTGCGAGATTGAGATGATGAGGAAGGAGTTCGTGGATGACTTGCCGGAACGAAAGGGGATTACGCGTGTCGCTGTGAGTTGCACGAGACGTATCCCGCCACTTGATTTCGATCACGGTGACTAATCGGCCAAAAGACGAATCCCTTCGTCCGAGGCAGCCAGTGGTCTGATTAATATTATTTGGGTGGATGAGATATCTGGAAGTTTACAACATTTTCTATCGTGCCTTGGAAATGAGCTTCGAGCCCGTGGGCCGCAAGCTTCATGAGATCATCATGACGATCGGAGGTACAAGGATTAAACATTTTGCCACAAACCACGATCATAACCCACATACACCATGGACAAGCTCGAGGAGATCCCCGACATTACCCGTGTACGTGTCCGGCCCATCCAATACGGGTATATCATTGGTCTCACGACCTCCATCAGCTGAGTGATTTCGCGATTAGAGTTCTTGGGCAGGTGAATACCAAACAGCCTTCCGGCTTTATCACCACCTTCCGCTCACTTCTCTCCCAAGAACAGGGGTAAATTCACCCTACAGGGTGCGTAGACGCACCATGATGCAGTGTATTGGCGCAAGTATTCACCGGTACGATAGGGACGAATACTTACCTCGTCGGAAGACACAATCCGTATATCCTGGTGGACACTGGGGAGGGTAGGGAGTACTACATCACCGTTCTCGAATCGGCCCTCCAGGAGACGGCTATGATAGCCAACCCAGAACTTCTGGACATCTCAGAAATTATCGTTACCCATCGACATATGGACCATTACAAGGGGATCGGTGGCGTCCTAAGCCTCATTCGGAAGCGGTGGTCCGAACGGAATCCCTCCCCCACGGAACCTTTCAAACCCCCCAGATTGTGGAAGTTCCCGCTCAAGACCCAGGACCTGGCCTTGAATAATTACATCAAGTCCATTCCGGTGGAAGATTACACCCAATCTCCGTCGGGTACCCCCTGGCATGACCTCACAGACAACTTTAAGTTGCCGGTGACCGTCAACGAAGGCGACACCACGGACCCCAATCTCGCTTCCATCCACTTCCTCTTCACGCCTGGTCACACCGCCGACTCCATCACTATCTACTTCCCACTAGACAAAGCCCTCTTCACGGCAGACACCATCCTCGGGTACGGATCCACGATTTTCGAGGACCTTGGAACGTATATGGCTAGCCTCCAGAAGATGCACGACTACAACGAGACGCTCACAGAAGGGAAGCCCAAGTACATTCAACTCTACCCTGGCCACGGACCCGTCGTCGAAGATGGCCCGAACAACATCAAAGCCTACATCACCCATAGGAACAAGCGGGAGCAACAGATCGTCGAAGTTTTGAGCACGCCGCCTCCAGGAGACGAACCCTGGACGACCTGGACGATCGTTGGTCAAATTTACAAGGATTACCCACAGAATCTTTGGGATAAGGCTGCACATAGTTTAGATTCCCACCTGCGGAAGCTAGAGAAAGAGGGACGAGTGGAAACATTGGGAGGAGCCGGGAAAGATGTCATGTGGGAGTTACTCTGACCTCTGCTGACAACCCTCACATCACTTGTGTTAGATTACCTGTATTGTGATCTTTCCTTGATCTGTTGTAATTTAGATAATACGTTCAACATTACCAGCTCGTTCATGGCCATATCGAGAGCGAGAGTGTTGTGATATGTAAGCGGAGAAGACGACAAACATGTCATCGTACTCCAGGAAGCGTGCTCTCGCACCGACATCGTCTCAGCAATGCTGGACGGCGTCTATCTTTGTATAGGACCAAGTCATCGAGTCCTACAAAGGCAACGTTGTCAACGGCGTCAATCGAACACAGATAGACGATGGTACGTACATCCGGGTGAAGTCGACCGTCCTTAGTTGAATGTTCTAAGTCGAAAAGCTTCAAGTCGAGCTTACTCAGTCGCGGAAGCAAAGTCCTAAGAGGCATAAGTATAAGTCGTAAGATCGAGTTGTAGGGAGTTGATTCGCGGAAACTCAAGGACTTCAACGAGAAGGGGAGAAGTGCCGCTCCGCGTCGATGGCTCAAATGCTCAACTCAACCGTTACCTAGGCATCGAACTTCAGCCCACTGATCACACGAGTTAACAACAAAACACAGTGTCCATTCGTAAAGCGCGGTAACAAGTATGAGGTTTGTGTAAATATTTTTTACGCGCGGGGAAGCAGGTGAGTGGGGATGGGGAGAAACGTACGAGTCAAGAAAGTGATATGCAATACACGGAGGATGAGTGTCCGACGACGAAAGTTACGATAACAGATGCGACGAATTCACGAGTCAAGGCCTAAACATGGACCAAAGCCCTTAGCTATATGACCCGGAAGACGGGGAGAAGATAGAACATACCTAAGTGAGCGCCGAGACAGCAGAATGAGTCGTAGAAGAGGAAGGAGCGTGGAGATGGAGAGTAGAAAGCCGACGATGTTGTTCTCAAGCTGACCAGGTGGTGCGGTAGAAGTCGGCGTACTTGAACTTCTTCCTGATCTGGTCCAGCAAGTACCAGCCAGGGGTACAATAAGTAACATGGTTGCTGGTCGAGCCGCCTTTATTATTTCCAGAGTGGAGTTGGCCAACGATGCGAGCTTTGCCGTTCGTCGCGTGCCAGACGAGGGAGCCCGAGTCTCCCTTGGCGGAGAAGGCTTCGGCACCCTTGACGCCTGAGTTGTAGATGCCGAGCTCGACGGACTCGGTGCCGACTTCGTTGAGAGTGAATGACACCAGGCCAGCGTAGCGTCCGACGGTGAGGTCGGTAGTGTTGCCGTCTTTACCGACGATAAGGCAGCGCTGGCCTTCGCTGTCGAACTCTGCGGGGTTGGCGAGGTCCTCTTTTGTGGCGCAACCCTCGATCCTGAGCTTTCTCTGCACGGGAAACTTGAACGTGGTCGTACCACCCAGAGGATTGAACATCGCCGTAAGTTCTTGAAGAGAATGCTTAGATCCTGAATAAGGCAGTTTTCGTTAGACGAGGTAAATAAAAAGAAGATGAGTCGAAACGCACCGAGATCAACGACGTTGCCCTCAAACTTATCCTTGACCTTCGCCCCAGCGGCCAAGAACGCAGCCCAGTCCGAGGTATACAGTGTGCCGCCTTCGACGTCGACCGTAATGGCTGCAGCGTATTGAACGTGGCCAATGTTGCGGTGGAAATTAATGTCGGACCAGAATTTCGTGACTTGGTCGTAGAAGGCCTCGAGATCGGCGATAGCATCGTTGTCGTCTTCCAATTTGCGTCGATTCGCGCGGATCTGTTTCGCGTTCTCCGCGTCCTGCCTCTTCTCCGCCTGCAGTTCGACGATCTCTCGGGCCCAAAGGTCGGCGAGAATGCCGTGACCACCGATGACCTTCTTGATCTCGTCGAGGCCCCGCTGGAATCGATGCATTCCACAAACTCGAACATGGTCCTTGGGTGCGCCGCCTCTGTGCTCGTACTCGACGGTAGTGTCCTTACGAAGGACGTGGCAATTGCTGACTCCGTAAACCTTGTCGCTAGGGTTGCCGTCCTTGTCTTTGTTTTCGTGGAACCAGAGGGTGAGAGTGCCCTGGGCATCCTCCTCCTCCATCCCTTCGGTTGCAAGGGGAATGCCGAGAAGAGCAGTGAGGAATCGACGGACATAGTGGGTGGCATTGATGCTACTGACATGGCGCATAAGGGGTGGACCTGCCAGCCTCTGCGGGACGGCCTCGCGCCATTCCACAACAGCATCCTCGACTCCATTCTTCAGAAGAAGCATAAGGGTCTCTTGGGAGACCTCGTGAGCGGTATCGGAGGAGGTAGAACCAGGAATGACACCGACCCATATGACGACGGGACCGAGACTCCACTTCTCCTCCTCTCCCGGTGGTCCGTGGGTAAAGAAGCGGGCAGGGTCGATGGACGACCAGTTAATCTTCCGAGCCTTGATCAGGTCACGAATCTCGGGACCGACAGTTTCCCAGACACCATTGAGCGGGGTGTCAAAGACTCCACGGAGCGACTTGACAGGGATATGGGCGTGTCTGCCGGTGGGCTTGGGGAAGGGTGCAGTGAGGAAATCCGAACGGTAAATGAGTTCCGGGTGGTCGCCGTCCCCGGTGATGCCGTTATAGTAGGAAGTCCTCTCGTACTCATTGGGGGTGTACTGGGAGACAACAGTGGGACCGCCAGCAAGAGTGAGGGCAGAGAGATTGGAAGACACTGCAGACACGTTTCTTAGGGTCGGGAAGCTGGGCGAGCCAGTCCTTGCGTTGGTAGCCCCTGAAGTTCATGCACTCAAGAGTGAAAAGGGAAAGTTCTGAACGGAAGGTGGTAAGTGTGATATAGACGCGGAAAGAAATTAAGGGACTCGCTCAACAGCTCCGGGTGCTCTTTCATGGTCGGAACCACCTGCGCAGCGAATCCAGAAATGCCTACAAGGGAGATGGTAAGGTAAGTGTGGCATAGATGCGCAAAAAGACTAAGGGACTCGCCATCGCCCAGAAGACCGGCGTTATTCAGTTCAGCTTCGGTGATATCAAAAGCTTCAAAAGTTCAGTGTGGGATAGACGAAGGAAAAGACGATAGGACTCACTCGGAGGATCCATATTGAAGTTGTTAACACAGGTGGACGAGAGTGTTCAGCAAAGTTCGCAGATAGAGACGTAGAGTGGTTTGGGGGTGAGAAGAAGTGAAGAGCCTCCTCTTATATTCCGAAACACATGCTGCCAAGTCCGTGATTTTCAACAATGATGACGAGACCCATTTTGGCAGATTTCGAACCTCACGAGGTGGGAAACTTTATTTCGGACCTCATAGTGTGCTCGTGAGATTATACCAGCAACAAACTATCCTAACCTTGGGTTAGAGCATGTGTGGATAGCAGGGGTGCCGAGGGGAGGGTTAAGAACTCCAATTGGTAAAGAATCAAGTTGTGGGATAGGGGTACCGATGCCCCTCTTTAAACAAACTCCACACTGGAGTCTAACGGTGATGTCATACCCTTTGTGAGGAGACGAGGAGTCCGATCAAAGATCGGATGAAGTCCAAGCGACTGTCTGCCGTGTACATACTGTAATTGGTCTCGCCCTCCTCCTCATCTCCTCACAAAGAGCATGAGAGGCACATAAAAATCTGGAATCGCACACGCTTCGAGATCCCAGACTTTGCGCAAGCGACAGGGGGAAACTGGTGAAAGTCACCAGAGGATAACATTCAGCCCCCCGAACGAATGGCCCTGAGGAGGATAAGGGGCACCTTCCAGACCAATGGCGATGTTGTGTGATAGCGTGGCGAGAAAAGATCGCGAGATCATGGAAAACTCGTCGATGATCAGGTAGCGTACGTCCCGCCAAAATTCCTGCAGCCTTTTCTTCGCCTCGTCCTTGATTGACCCATTAGAGTGGAGGGAAATACCATTATAACAGCATGTGGTGTGATGTGCTTTGTGGTAGAACAACAAATACGTTGCAGGAAGTTTGTACATGGGGTATATTGCAGCGGGATTATAATGCGTCGAAATTGATGTAGTGAGAAACTTCTCTCCTTTCTCGCTCGTCCTCTCTCTGCAAATCGGTTTAATACCGTCGAGGGTATCGGATGGAAGTGGAAACCCACCTTCTCGTTCAAATGCAGAACGAGCACAATTATCGCCAAAAGTACAGTTGCAATCACGACCGTGAGTGTTACGAGAGGAATCCACTCGCCCGGTCTCAGATACAACTCCTTCCTCCAGTCCGTCCTTTGTGAGTCGTCTAATGGAGGAATAATGACAACTTTTGAGTTTGGAATGACTCCTTCCATGTTGATGAAATGCTCCTCGTGGTGTTTTGTTGAACCTACAAAGAAGTTCTCGATGTAATTGTTTGTGCGTCCCAGACCGATAAAGGAGTATGGGGTTAAAAGGGATTGGTAGGCTGTTTGAGGTAGTTGTGCCACTGAGGGAGAATAAGTCCACGACATAAACGCGTAAGCAGTCTATATACCTGCTGCAGCTGCCCGCTGGCCGGTAGTGTCAAGCACCGTGTACTTGTACGTTGCCCCAGAGTAGCTCACACCGAATGGCTAAGGGAAAATGTGAGAGAAAACCGCAAAAGCTAGACGGAAGAACATACGTGGAAACGGCTGCCATTAGTAGTGTAACACCATCCACTTGAACAGCCACTGTTGAGAACTGGTATGAGACGTTAGCAAAGGGGCAAAGACGGCTCATTGAGGATTTACCAATGGCTTTGAGGAAGAAGGCGTCGTAGTAAAAGTTGTTCTGGACGAAAAAAATGTTCCCTTGGCCCTGTTCTCCAGTGCGTTGTACCATGATATCTAGAGTTCCCTGCAAGAAGCACTTAGATATCAACGTCGGATAACAGAGGGAGGCGAAACCAACGTCTTCGTCAATGTCAACCAACACGACTCCCCTCGCGTCTTGAAACCCATCCAAAACGTTATTATCTCGCCCTAAAACGGACAATCCCCGACGTCCCTTGCCATCAGGCCCACAACCAACCACGCCTTTGCTGCACGCGACACTCCCAAGAATTTTTGGCGTCGTTGACAGCCTGGACCGGTCTCCTGAAGGCGTGGCGATGATAGGGACGATGTCGACGAATCCATCCAAGTTGAGGTCCCCAACCTTGAGGGGTACCGGCAGGGGTGGATCATAGGTGGTGTCCAAAACCAATAGTTGGGGAGTGGTTCCGTCCGAGGTGGGAATGAGATCTTTAATAGAAACCCGAACGAAAGCCTGAAAGTGCGTCAGAACTGTGTAATGCCATAGATTTATTGCTAGTCTCGCACATCATTCCCTGGTCTATCACTCAAGTCAAAGGTGAAATTTGGATCAGCGATGCAGAGTTCTTCGGGGGCTCTGCACACGCGTTGATCATTCCTAAACCTAGGGGTCGTCGTCGACGCACATAACGGGAGCTGTTTGTTATAAGCGACGTTCACGTAGCAATCGCTTCCGAGACCAGTCGATTTCGAGACAAACGAGCAAGTTGCGAAGACCATATCGATAGTCCCATCTCTGTCTGTAAGCCTTGAGTTTCAAAGGCGACGGTACTACGATATGGTTAATGCGTACCAATGTCGGCGAATGAGATAGATTGTATGCCAGTGGGTAGCTTTCCCGATTGCTGTAGCTTGAATCCAGAACCTTTCTGGTTAATCCATATCTGGAATACTTTGTTTCCAGTATTCTCATCGTCACAAATGAGAACAAGGTCTGGGTAAAGGCTAAGTCGAAGGTCAAGCGCTGTCATCCGGTTACCTACCGGCTAAACAGTCGCCGTCTAGGTCCACTACGGCGTGGCTGTGGGGGTTGGAAGGTTTACACTGAAGACCTTCTAATGCTGGTCTCGTCCTGAAGAAAGTAGGTCAGCACTCAATCAGAATTAGCACGAGCTGTCACGAATGTACAATTCGTATACGGGACTGTTTGGTCGTGATGCGTTCCACACGTTTTGCCATACACTAAAGGATTCCTGGTCGCCGGAAGAAAGTGGAGAAATTCCCAGAAGGTCAATGCGTAAGTCTCCCGTTGAATCAAATGGTATTGGCTGAGACCCCAACGAAGGTGGGAGTGACAGGGGTGTGGTTTCTACCGGGGTCATCAGCGGACGTTGACTCGACGCAAAATCACCAAGAATCTCACCGAGACCACCACCCACAGCAGCACGATACAAAAACAGATCCAGTTGGCCGTTCGATGACGGTGACTGGCTCATAACCAGCAGGTCCAGCCGCCCACCCTGCGTGAAGTCTCCAGGCACGACATTAACGATGTGTTGATTGTGTTTGAGTACAGTCGAGGTCCTATATTTGAATCGCTCTTCGTTCAATTTGAGAAAGTCACAAACGAGGAATATGAGAAGGTGACGTTATAGTGCTCACCATGTTCCCAGAGGTGGACGGTGAGCGTTCGTTGATCGGATCCGACGGAAACCATATCAAGGCTAAGGACTCACGTTAAATCTTGTGAGCAATTCAAGAAGTGCTTAAAACATACGCACAATTGGTCTCCGTTGAAGTCTCCCAGCGCCACCACTCTGCCATCTGTATCGAGTCCCAGAGATCCGGCACCGAGCAAGGCGTTCCCCTTAAATCGCTTCGGAGGGAACGGCCACATAGCAAATGTTAATGGAAGCCATAACCAAGTAGAAAGCAGAACGAGAGAGGACGGTCGGACTCGCATGGTCGAGCGTGTGCTCCCCAAGCGTCTGAACTCAGAAGGGGTGGTTGAGAAGCGTCAGGCGCAGTTTCCCACGAGTGCTCCTCCCGCCGTGAACGACTACAAGACACAACCCCTTCAAACCATTGCGGGTGTGTGAATTTGCGTGTGGGTTTTTTCCATGATGGGGTGGGAGTTGGGGACTGAAAAAGAAGGATTCTGTACTTTTGTGTATGTCGCGTGAAATGTACACACTTACAGCCCGCGGCTGTACTAGTCGATATACTACCAGATACCATGAGGATGGTTGCTTTATACTGTATGTGCATTATAAAAAGGCTCAAGTTAGGCGATATCGTTTCACACAAAACAAGGCGGGGAATCGAGGCGGTAGATTAGAAAGTCCGGAATCGAGGGTATCTAGATTGGTACAGTATCATTCAAAGGGTCGCAAACCACGTGAGAAAGTCCAGTGTTGTCACATGCACTACAAAGTGGGACGTGCTTAGTATCTCCAGCCAACGAGATAGACAGCAGTGATGAGGGACAGGCAAATCATGTAATACGGCTGGGTCAACTGTGGGCCGGCATTTGTGGAGCCTGGACCAGGCAAGAACTTTTCAGCCGCTGTCCGTTGCTCCGCAGCGCTTTCCTATAAATCCCGTGAAAGTTAATTTCACCTCCGTGAGGAATTCAAAGCAAGTACCTTGAACACAGCAAGGCCAACAATGATGCCAAGTCCAAAGAAGATGAACGCAACTATCAACCAGATCACACCCCAAACTGTTGTACGGATCAGGATATATAGCTTTTCCGATGTTGAGCGGTACTCACCACGGGATGGGCAGCAGCCGCAGATCTCAGCAAATGCACTCGCGTCCGAATTATTGACCTTGCGACGGATGGTATCATCTTAACGGCGTGTGAGTTAAACGCTCATTAACCCGAAGGAGAATACGCACCGATGACGTCCCAAAGGACGTACATGCAAGACATTACGCCGACAAATAATACCTGAAGGCTTGTCATTCATGCACAGGGGAAAGAATAGTAGATATACTCACAAAATATCTCAGAGCGACCGCATCTGCAACAAACCAGAATAGAATAATGAGGCCGGACATGCCGGCAATCAAGACCCAAGACCTATGAGAACTTTAGTACCTCGCTGGACGGCCATCCTCTTGGTCGAACGTACAACCAGTTCTTTCGGGCCCACCAGAGGGTGAAAAGGAAAAAGGCAGCAAGGACTAAACAAGCGATCTTGCTGGCATTCGTGTCGAACCCGCATGCAATTAGACACGCTCCTATGAGAGAAGAGCCCAGATAACCAGCGGGGAGGGTGATGGCCTGAATCCCGCCGGACATTTTCGTTACCCCTCCTTCATCGGCTGATCGTCCATACGTCAGCATCTTTCGGAACTACCACAAATATCTACTTACGATCTAGTTCGATTGATTGAATGCGTGCACAGGTGAGCACACCGGCAAAAGCATGTGACATCTAAACGGCTATCAATACTGCGACGGAGGAAAACGGCGAATGCGTACCTCATGGAACCCGACAGTGAGGAGCCTTGGAGTGCGGTCAGAAGGGGATACATTTCTGAGAGCCATTTATACGCACTTGAATGGGTAGACTTCGTATGCGAAGGGCCTCAGTACGACCGTCATGGGTTAGTGATCGACGTACTCACTGATTCTGTTCAGATAGGGTACATGCCTATGTATCGCATAAATACTCCTGTAGGGAGTTACTAGACAGTACGCACCATAGGATGCCAATTATCAGGATATACACCCCGGCGACAATCAAGGTATTCCGTTGTGTCTCATTTGGTTGCAAGACGCTTTTGGCATCTCTAGCGTAAACCATGAAGGTAGAGTGCTCAAAGGTGCGCTCTTCGAGCCCTTCAACGAGCGGCATTATGTGCAGGAGCGTTGCGAGACGGTAGAGGGCAAGGAGGTAGAAGGTAAGTGAGAGACCAGGCTGCGGCTCGATTTAGAGTGACACTCGAGTGACGTTGATAGATCCGGAAATGCTCAGCACGTGACTGACATCCACATCCGACCTCGACTTCGACGATGTCTACCGCAGTGGCAGCTTCAGGCCCCTCAGACGGCGTACTGTCTAAGCGGAAGCGGTGAGTGCGTCTGTGTTAATTGCGGTACAGCCTTTTTTAACTTCTTTCAGGTCGTCGTCGCCTGTGAATGGTCCTCCATCAAAACGTCGGTCAGCCTCACCCCGAGGATCCCGGTACGACAACCCTCGGGTTGAAGATGTTGATCCAGTGCGACGCGCAGAACGCGAACGACAACTGGCCGCGCGCCTGGCTGCGAATGAACTCGAGAAATTGGAAAAGGAAAAGACTCAAACCGACGACAAAGACAAGTTCGATGCGAAGGCTGAATTCGCCAAACTTATCGGGACCCGGTCTGGCGGTGTCTACATGCCTCCTGCGCGCCTGCGTGCTCTTCAAGCTGCCGCGTCCCAAGACAAATCGAGCCCCGAATATCAGCGACTGGCCTGGGACGCCCTTCGGAAGTCGATTACCGGTATTGTCAACAGGGTCAATATCACGAACATAAAAAATATTGTCCCCGAGCTGTTGTCCGAAAACCTCATACGCGGGAAGGGACTTTTTGCGAGAAGCGTGATGAAGGCTCAGGCCACGAGTTTACCATTCACGCCCGTCTTCGCCTGCCTGGTCGCAATCATCAACACGAAGCTACCTCAGGTTGGGGAGTTGGTGTTGACTCGACTGATTAGTCAATTCCGGAGGTCATTCAAGAGGAACGATAAGGTGCGTGTAAATTTGTTCCCACCACTTTTCGATTTGATGTTTATGGCTTCGAACAGATTGTATGTAATTCGACGACCACTTTCATCGCCCACCTCGTCAACCAGCAAGTGGCGCACGAAATTATTGCCCTCCAGATCCTTGTCCTTCTCTTGGAACGCCCCACCGACGACTCGATCGAAATTGCAGTTGGATTCACCAGAGAAGTTGGCGCGTTCCTGCAGGAAAACTCGCCGAAAGCGAACGCCACCGTGTTCGAGCGATTCCGTGCCGTATTAAACGAAAGTGCCATCAGCCACCGTGTACAGTACATGATCGAAGTCTTGATGCAAGTAAGAAAGGACAACTACAAGGACAACCCTATCGTCCCCGAGGGTCTGGATCTAGTCGAAGAGGACGAGCAGATTACACATCAGATCCAATTGGAGGAGGACCTTCAAGTCCAGGAAGGATTGAACATCTTCAAGGTGGATCCCAACTACGTGGAGAACGAGGAGAAGTATAAGGCGATCAAGGTGGAAATCCTTGGAGATTCGGACGAAGAATCCGGTTCCGAGGAGGAGGACGCTAGCGACGAGGAGGAAGGTCAGCAAGGACTCGGACTCGATATTACTGGAGAACTGACGATATCATAGCGGTCGAGGATATGGAAGGAATTCAAGACAGAACGGAAACGAACCTGGTTAACCTGCGGAAGGTTATTTACCTGACAATCATGAACGCCCTCAATTATGAAGAAGCCGTCCACAAACTTCTCAAGATCCAGATCAAGGAGGGTCAGGAGGTATAGGTGATTGAAACGTGTGTCAGGGTGGCTATTCTAATTCGCTTCTTGTTTAGATCGAACTCGCGAAGATGGTCATTGAATGTTGCTCTCAAGAACGTTCGTACTCCACCTTTTACGGATTGGTGGGGGAACGCTTTTGCCGATTGAACCGTGTTTGGTTCGATTGCTTTGAAACGGCGTTTGGAGCGTACTATGACACAATCCACCGTTACGAAACCAACCGGCTAAGGAATATTGCTCGATTCTTCGGACACCTCCTTGCCAACGATGCCATCTCGTGGAATGCCATGGGTTGCATAAACCTCACCGAGGAGGACACTACATCAAGTAGCCGGATCTTTGTCAAGATCGTGCTCAACGAGATGCAGGAATCAATGGGTCTCAAGGTCTTGAAGGAGCGATTCGCCGATGAAGAGGTCAAGACAGCTTGTGCGGGGATGTTCCCATTGGAGAACCCAAAGGACACCCGGTTTGCTATCAACTACTTTACCTCGATCGGATTGGGGGCTATTACTGAAGAAATGCGGGAGCATTTGAAGGTTTGTAATCCTTACCTCAACGATAAGGCGAAATTTATTGACGATCACTCCGACTAGAACGCACCGAGGTTGATCATGGAACAAAGAAAGGCGTTGGAAGCGGCCGAAGAATCCTCATCTTCGGACTCTGACTCTGACTCGGACGATTCAAGCTCAGAAGGTTCGCCTGACTCTGATTCAGGGACTTCCAGCAGATCGAGGCGTAGGAGTTCTACATCCCCAAGGTCACGGAGGTATCGGGACGACAATTCAGGAACACCCCGCCGACGACGTGGGGGCTCCCGCGATAGCCGCGATCGTCGGTCACCAGCTGGGAAGAGGAACAATGACCGGGAACGGGACGCCAATCGTGATTACAGCCGCAGCGGGTCCGGCCGACGCCAGCGTGAGCGCACGCGTAGCCCGCCACCGTCCCGGTCGCGTTCACCACCACGCAGGAGCCGGACGCCCCCCAGGCGGTACCAACGGGGAGATGGAGGCGCCAGGGATAGGCGGGATGATTATCGACGGAGATGAAACGTTTTACATACTTTTTTTTTTTGTCAATGTATGTGTGAGACTGTCGGAACTATGCGGACCGCGTGGAGATAAATACTGTGGGAGATTGTCGATTGCTTTTTGAGTTTTGGTTTATAATAATCGTCCATCCTCTTTACAGCTTTCCGTGCCGCACGCTAGCTCCTTTGGCCCTGCATGGATTCCTAGTCCCGGCTGTGTCTCCGCAATTAACTTCCGCATCATCCGAGCTGTTTTGTCACCTTCTCCTGCTCCAGCTCCTCCGCGGGTGTTATGCTTTGGTTCTGACCTTAATTACCCCGTTGGTCATTCACTCCCTCTTTCCCCTCCCCTTTCATCCCCCCTCTCGTTTACCCATCTCTCGCCCCCCTCGATGCTTCATCCCCCCCGCACCCCACAGCGTGTTGCGACCCCAGAAACACACTCGAAGACCCACGCCTTCTTTGCATCCACGTATGATTATCCAGCGCCCCCTCCCAATCTCAGCAAGCCCCCTTCTTTCCACTCCATGAAGCCTGATGGTGTGTATCCTCTCGTTCTCTTCGAACGTGACAGCATTTAATGTAGACGAATGTCAGCCTCGGCAGCGCCTTCGATTAATGTCGACTTCTCTGCCGTGGACTCACATAACTATCTGCGACCTCATTCCTCCCCAATCTCCCGCAACTCCTCGATAGGCTCGTCTTTTTCCGGCTCATCCTTCTCCTCCTTATCTCACTCGGACAAGTCACCCCCGAGAAGGACGTCGCCACTGCCTCCTTTATCGCGCTTCTTTCCGTCAAGATACACCCCCCCTGACGAGTCTTCTCATCAGCCATTAATGCGCAATTTCGTCGACTATGACCACTCCAATGATGACACTTCCTTGGAGGAAACGCCGCGACCCGACAAAACCACCCCTCGGGTCTTGACAACAGGTCAAGGTTCAACGCCGTCCTTCATCTCACTAGAGGAGCTTCCATCCGACAAACTGTCCCTAAATGCCCCACTATCACTATCTATTGGCATGTTTCCTACCCCGTTCGCGTCTCGCGCAGGATCCGAATACGAGCCATCACCTCCGCCACTAGTCAGACCTCATCCAAACCCACGTCGACCATCTCGAGAGCTCCATCTGGTCCCTACCTCTAACAACAAGACATTGCATCCCGGATCAATAATCTCTGCGAGCGAAGACGGTTTTCCTGTCTCGCTTACCCTTCTCCGAACTCTCGGCCAGGGTTCATTCAGCAGCGTTTGGCTCGCTTGCGATGTTTCCGGAACGCTGGAACAACTCGTGCTCTCTCGAAAGGCTTCGATAAAGAGGCTCAAGTCCGCCGCTAGCGATGGCGTAGTCAGGCGCAAAAGCAGTAGGCGTTCCACTGGCCGATCCAACGTTTCCGGGACAAAACCTTGGAGAATAGGAAGTGGCTCTCCGTCGTCGGTTGCAAATACATCGCCCATCACGAATGTATTTGATCGACCTGACCCAAATGAGCCTAGTGGTCGGTTAGTGGCCATCAAAATGACGGATCGCGCTATCGACGACAGGACAAGGGTCAGCTTCATTAGAGAGGTCGAAGTGCTCAGGGTGTGTCATTGGCTTTTGTTGTTCCGCTTAGCGAAGACTGACTTCTATTTATTTATTTTAGCACGTCAGCCACCCCAACATCGTGTCCTTCATGCACTCGTTCACGACGTCCACTTACTACTGCCTCGTGTTGGAACATATACACGGACCCGAGTTGCTCGACTTCATCAATTCGGACGAGAAGTACGCGCAGCTTGACGAACCCCATTTACTACAAATCTGGGGCGAACTGTGCAAGGCTGTTGGGTGGATGCACAGCGTTGCCCTGGTCCATCGAGATATCAAGCTTGAGAGTGAGTCTCTTATCCCGCCTGTTCTCTGGGCGGCGGCTGATGCGTTCCTCAGATATCCTTTTGACCAGAGATCTACACGCTGCCAGTCCGTGGTCCTCGGGGCCATTGGTGAAACTCACTGACTTTGGGTTATCACGATTCGTGGATCCAGACGATCCGTGGCTAACCACCCGCTGTGGTTCCGAATCCTACGCTGCTCCAGAGATCGTTATGGGGAGCCGATACGATGGACGTGATACAGACGCCTGGGCTTGTGGTGTTGTGCTGTATGCGCTTGCTACCCGGCGTCTCCCATTCGATTCCCTCCATGGGGGGTTTAGTTCGAAGAGCCGTAAGGCAATGCTTTTGCGGATTGCCAAGTGCGAGTATAGTTGGCCGAAGATGGAAGAGGATGATCAACCAGCTCTTTGGCAACTACCGGGGGTAAAGAAGACCATAGAAAGGTTACTTGTCCGGAATCCTCAGCAACGCTGGAAGATCGACGCTTTGTGGCAGGATGAATGGATGAACAGCGAAGGTGCTCCGGCGCCGCCACCAAGATCTGTGTCACCCCCTATTCCCCAGCCCTTGCATCTCTCGCCGAGGGAGGCCCATGCGTCAGAGTTACCCGTAGTCACCTTTGAATTCGCTGCCGATGACGAAGACGACGAGGGTGACGACGAGGACGGTTTGATCATCGGCGAGGGTATCCCGAGCGTGGCCACCCAAGAGCATTTTTTACTCGGGGCGTGACCGTCCCCCATCACACCAATTTCGATGGCGATTGCCAAACTATGGATTGTATATACGGAAGGTAACTTTATGGATTGAACCTATTTATCTGGCAGCTCACTGCTGCTGTAAGCTGCAGTTTTTTCGCGTGTGTTGTGTCTCGAGTATTGTTTGATTAGCTGTTCCATTTCCTCCGTCTCCTTTCTCCCCAACTCTTTGCATGCCCAACCCACAAGGTCACAATAGACCCAGAAACGCATTCACATTCGCTGCTCATTTACATATGTTTATGCACTCATAGTTTTGGCCAGCCGAATGGCCGGGTCTCCTATACATAGGTAGAAACTGCTACCTTGAATTCTGTAGATGTTTTTGAATTATTTGTTCATAGGTACATAGACAAAATCTCCTATCTCTTCTTCGAAAGGAGTGATGTCGGTGGAAGTAAGCCACTGCTCCCGGCGCTCGCCCAACGCTCAAACACCTCATTGATCGCAAGTCCGCCATGTTGGGCGCCCGGCTTTTGTCAGTTCACCGCCGCGACCGCTACCACGTCCACAGATTGTCTTAGCTTCAAGTACTCCTCGTCCTCAGTCTTTCACCGTGTGCTATCTGCTCGTCAAGCAAAGACAAGGTTACAGAGACTTTAACCATATGATATGGATATCGCTTGGCCAATGGAGCAGCGTGTGGGGAAGACCCGAAGAAGGGTGGGAAGATTCCTCGGGGTTAGCCGACAAAGACCGAATGATCTAATTTGGCTTTCCGCTTCCCCTCGCCGAGGCCCACAACCGTCGCGTCGCTCCCCACCTGCGAGCCAAAGATGTCGAGTGAGTGCACAAATCATCAAAAACTCCCCGGAAAATCCTCACCCTTTACCTCTAAAATGTAGGCTCTTT
>Ga0307512_10002478_pt1 | contig 23251 bp, 26 predicted proteins | sample 14_EM_MG_FD_200267 | JGI IMG/M metagenome (GOLD analysis project Ga0307512, IMG submission 200267) | Populus trichocarpa ectomycorrhiza microbial communities from riparian zone in the Pacific Northwest, United States - 14_EM | ecosystem: Host-associated > Plants > Roots > Unclassified | place...
GACGGTTTCTCTAGACACCGGTGGTGCAACCTCCTCGTCAGAAGGATGTGATCTCACACCTGTACATGCAGGGAGACTTCGACGGCTTGTCAGCGTTGGGCAGAGGATAGTGGCCATCTGTAACATCATCATCAGTACGGCCATGAGTACTACGTCCGTAGCCTACACCCGTTCGACTGGTTCCTGCGTGGTCATGGAGAAGTCCATCTCCACCCGTTTCTTAGTATTGTACTCAGAGATGTCCATCTCCGATATCTGTGCAGTTATTGAGAAAACCATCTCTACCAATTCTCTGGTCTGTTGTTCCTTATCGTTGACAACTGGCTTTGTCTGAATTGCTGTAGGCGGTAAACAGAAGCCTGGTGATCGGTGCTTGGCAGCTATTGCATTCTTTGTAGTGCTTGACTGCTTCTTCCCTGAACTCGTTGGGTGTTTGTGAATATGTCATCTTTGCGCAGTGTTTGTCCGTATTATTCGCTTGGTGAGTCAGTGATCATATGGCCGTTGGGTGCATGTGTGTGCCAGGCATCGGTGCCTTGATCTTGGTTTCTGAGGTTGTAAGAGACCTCCGGGAGATGTAGTTGCCGAAGGTGGACTTTGTGAGTTTGAGCGAAACAGTCAACGCCGGTGTGGTGGTTGATATAAGTGGACTTTCGAGATAGCTGAGGTAACTGTACTTGGTGGCTTTGCGCACTTTTTCATAGATCCACGCAATTTGTGTGGTTCCTCATGGCTGGGTAGCCTATCACATCCTCTCACCCTCTCCCAACGCTCTTTCTCATGAGTTCCCTTTGGATGCCATGAGAGGTGTGGCGGAGTGTTGATGATAGGCTCTCTGCCTTCTAGCTCCGTCACTTCACCACACCGCTCCCAAATATAGCCATATACCGTGCCGTATCTAGTTAATTGATGGAGAGGAATGACGTTTGAAATGTAGATGTATATGCCTGAGGACATCTAATTGGTAGTCCTGTGTGATGTAGGTTGTGACAGTCCTATGCAATTAAGGTGTTGAAGCTCATCGTGGTGGCTGCAGTTTCAGCGGCTGCATGTTTGACGAGATGCGGTAGATTCGTTGATTTGATTGGTGGTGTTCATTGAGTGGCTTCCGCCAGATTCAGAGGTAAGGGCATATGGAAAATGAAGACTGTAAAGTCTCTGGTACGCTTGGCGGTGATAAATGTCCTGTTGGAGTGGGCCTTGTAGGCTTGGTGTCGTGGAATATGTACTTGCAAATAGCGCTCTCACTCTTTCTCTTTCTCTGTTCTCTTTTTCCCTTTCTCCTGCACTCTATTCTTGATTTCAAGTGTGGCCATTAAGATGTTCGAGTGCATTGCATTATGATGGTGGTATGCCGCGCTTTTATATGTAATCGACCAGCATTGTGTGTTCTGGTTATTTGATTCGCAATTGCTAAGTGAGGTCGTATCTTGATTGTATGCTCAGAAGGTTGTAGGTATGGAGGTTTGGTAGTGGATGTGCTCTTTGTGCATGCGGTGGCGAGTGAGTGTATTTGTAGGTTCGGTGGTGTGTGTTTCGAAGTGGGGTGTGGTAGTGAATATGCTTGGAGGTATGGTGATTAGTGTACGATGGTAATTGTGCTAGAATATATCTCAAGTCTTTCTCCTTCCCTCTTATATCTGTATGGTAGGCTGAGGTGCATGCTTTGAACTGCTCATCTAGGAGGACCGAAAGAATGGTGTAGCATGTGTAATCGTCGATGAATAGGATATAGTAGCAATGGCCGGCGGACGTGGGCGTGGAGAATGGTCCCCACATATTCGAATGTAAGAGTTCACATGGCTTTGTAGTGCGCTTGATTTTGACTTTGATGATCTTCTGCTTGTGCTTGGCCTGGATGCATGCGGTGCACATTGAGTCGTCTTTGAATACCCATCAATGAGAGATCGTAGGGCAGTAGGATGAATGTGGGCTAGACGGCAATGCCACAGTCGTGATTCTGAGATTGTTAGAGACTTCCAAGTGGGCTTTGGAAATTCGGTGGCCGGTGGACATTGAGGTACGGTGCTGGCTGCACTTCGAGATGCGGTGTAGAGTCGGCTTGTAGTAGGCTTGGTGGACTGCGCGATTGATGGTACGGTGATATGTATGCTCGTTGATGCTCTTTCTCGAATCCTCTTGCTCCTTCTCGAAGTGGACTTTGTAGACACACTTGGTACGTGTCCAAATGTGGATGTGTATCCGGTTGTGTCCAATTGATGGATGGAGAGAAGAGACAGCCGGAATGTAGGGGTGTAGAGAGCATTGACTTCGTACTCCTGTGAAAACGTCAATGAGTCCATGGTGGCTTACTGTAACTTTGTTGTCATCTCCAAGCTCAATGACTTATTGGCTGATGAAGTTTAGTCATAGGTGTATTTGGTGATTGTAGGTGAGGATGTAGCCCTGAGTGTACATGTCGGTGTATTTGGAAGTGTGCTTTCGTACGGTAGTGAGTTCAGTTGTCAGTGCATGGTGAGTGGGCTTTCCTATGCTTTCTCTGTCGTCTGTTCGAAGGGAACTTGGTAATTGTAGGTGAAGGAATGATGGTAGGTGCATTTGTTGTCATCACTGTGAATACCATGATGGCACTTTTTGGTGTAATGGTGAGTGCACTTGTGGATGTCGTATATAACCGGTAGGTGCATCGATGCTCGTTGCTGGGAATGGCATGGACGAAAATGAGCTAGGTTTTGCGATGACTCCGTAATCGTTCTTGAAGGTTTCAGTAACATTGTAAATGTGGACGTGGTAGATGTGTGAAGGAGGTGGTGACGGTGGTGATGGTGTTGAGTTTTAGTGTGTTTCTGTACGGCTGTTGCTACGGTAACAAACAGGGATGGTCGTGGGTGGTTTAGGGTTTTTGAGGCTCTTGATCGTGAGATATAAATAGAGTATTTATAGTAAAGATTGTAGCGGGCGCCGGGCTCATAACCTGTTGAAATACTGATGCTAGAGAAGCTTAATTATATTCTAAAGTACAGGTACATTCATGGACTTATATACGCGGTAGTCGGAGTATGTCTTTGTATGTCTTGTACGCATGCATGCGCACTCAGCTGGAATCTCCAGCTGAGTGGAATCTCCAGCTGAGTATGGAATGACCATCATCTTAGAGAGATTATGTATCAGCCCAACTGAAGCCATACGACAGGAGATAAACCATATATGCAACATTTGCACTTGTCTCCCAGATACTGAATCTGGTCTCCCTTCCTACTGAATATTCTGGTACAGACTTACCAGGATTTATATCCAAGTTTGAGTCTCAGTGGCTACGCCTTACGAAACTCTCGAAAGCCTCCTCTGATTCATACCGAAAGACCTTCGCTATGTTTCTCAATGAAGATAAGGCCAAGAGAGACTTTCTGTTGAGTTTTTTGGTTAAACACCATGAAAACGTGATCGATAATCTTACAACAAAAGCTAGTTTGTCGTATGTGGACGTAAAGCAACGACTGATGGATATCGACATTTCTGAAATCGAAGACAATCCGGCTCTCTTTGTTTCGAAGCCCTCGGGCGATACGAACAAGGGAAAGAAATCGACGAAATCGGGAAACTCCAACAACTCCTCCTCCTCCTCCTCATCGAAGACTTGCACCTGGTGCAAGAAACATAGTCCAGGAAAATCCAAAAGACATACCTGGGACGGATGCTTTCGTCTTCAAACAATGAATATGCAAGAGAAAGAAATGGAGGAAAAGGAAAAAGCCGAGGAAGCAAATGTTACTACTGAGGAACAAACAGTATGGAACAAATCATTCTACTTTGACACGGCCTGTACCTTACACATGACCCCTTTTGCAGAACGTCTCCTCAACTACTCGGTATGTGGCGGATTTGTACAATCCAGCTCACAACAGAGCATTTTTGGCAGGGGAGATGTGCTGATGGACTGTGTTCTAAGAGATGGATCGGTTTTCTCTTTCTGCATTCGAGGTGTTTTGCAGTTTCCTGGGTTGGCACATCTTTTGATTTCTTGGAGAAAGTTGCGGGAAAAAGGATATACAGAGTTTGGAGAGGGGGATTACATTTCAATTAATAAGGGAACAAAAGTTGTTTTTGAAGCTGTTTTTGACAGAAATTTGTTTAAAATTGCTGAGATATCACAATCGGCCCATAATACTGATGACTTCTGGGATCAGGCTCTCAGACATTTAGCACCATCAACCATGGACAAATCGCTTCAAATGTATTCCGATGCCGATATAGCAGTAAGACCAGCGAATTACGTCTGCCCCTCCTGCAGTAAATACTAAATGAGTCGATTTCCTCGAAAAACAACATCGAAGAAGGATAGAAAGAAACTCGAACTTGTTCATTCCGATTTGAGTGGACCCTTTCCGGTTCCGTCATATGGAATTCTCTTTGTTACATAACTTCCATCGATGATGCTATGAGGGTTGCTTGGGTTCGATTTGTGAAACAAGAATCATAGACAACTAAGATAGTCAAAGATTTTGTTGCAGAAATGGAACTTCAAAACCACGAAACACCGGCAGCGTTTCGAACGGATACTGGTGGGGAGTATGTTACCAATCACTTGAATGGGTTCTTTACAACAAAAGGAATTATACAGGAGTGTTCCCTGCCGTATTCCCCCGAGTCGAACGGAGTTCCAGAACATCTTGATTGTACGATTGAAGAGTCACTTAGAGTTATGCTTGAATGTGCACCGACTTATGATAAGAAGTTATCGGCTGAGGCTGTGTTAGCCACAGTATATATAAAAAATCGACAACCTCATTCGGCGCTAAAGGATCTAACTCCTCATGAGGCTTTTCATGGCACTAAGCCATCGAGCCAGCACATTCAACCCTTCCGCAGAGAATGCTATATCCATATACAGTATCCACAATGAAAAGAAGGAAAAAAGTTATCTCCGAGCGCACAAAGTGCTATTTTTATCGGATATACCAATGTTCCCCTTCATTATAGAGTGTTCTTACCTGATACAAAATAGACTATAGTATCAGCAGACACCTTCTTCCCCCCTCTTGAAACAGAAGGGGCTACGCAAATGATAAACCATCGAATCGATCAAATTCTTACTCCTTTCCAAAGCTACACCCCATTGACACCCGTTGAGTATACCTATTATAATAAAGGTGAAACATCGGATACTATGTGGCGACAATGGATGGATGGGAATCCGCAAGAAGCTAATGACTTAGTCGACAATGGTCATACAATTATTTCTCGACAAATGCAAGCAGATTTTAAAGACGAAAAGAATGACGGATATTCAGGCGCTCCCTATGGGGTTTATGATGCCAGTGGTATGGCTTATGGTGAACAATTACCCCAACAACCGGAGTAGTGAAGGAACGGAGATTGATCGAAAAACTCGACCGAGTCGAAGAATTTGACGAATCAATTCGCATGGTGGTTCCTGCAGACCACTTCCTAGAAGAAGAACATCAACAATCCAACCAACGATCTCAATTTCCATTGGGACGCTCTCCTCCTCCACGACCTATGACGCCACCACCAATCCCACTTGGTCAGGTTGTCACTTGTGCTGGAAGAATTGTTAATCCGCCTGAATGCGATGGCTTTGAGGGCTATGCTCCTCAAGCTAGTATGCGGAATGCACCTCCTCAAGGTCCTACTCCAGAACCTCTGTCTCTGGAAGGAATCGAAGGAAGTCAATGGGCAAATTTGAGTGTACTAACAGTTGAAGAACCAAAGTTCTACCAACAGGCCAAAGAGTCACCACGATGGTCAGATTGGACCAAGGCGATGAATGAAGAACCAAAGTCACGTAAGGAAAATGATGTTTGGGATGTTACCCCGAAACCAGCGGGAAGAAAAATTGTGGCTAGCAGATGTGTATATAAAGCTAGAGGAAATGCTCAAGGAGAAGTCGAACAATATAAAGCACGGTTAGTTGCCCAAGGATTCTCACAGATCCCAGGCCAGGATTATGATGAAATATTTGCCCCCATGGTTCGTTACGATTCTCTTTGACTTTCACTAGCATTATCAGAATTCAAAGGATGGCGACCTCGACAATTGGATGTCAAGACAGCATTTCTCTATGGGATAATAAAGGAAGAAGTGTATATGGATCTACCGGAAGGCAGCCGGTTAGATGGAATGGTGGCAAAACTAACGAGGTGTATTTATGGATTCAAGCAATCTCTGAGGGAATGGTACTACCGGTTAGTAGAATACCTAGGACCCTTCGGATTTGTTATCACTGCTTGGGATCCCTGTGTTCTCATCCACAAATGAGTGGACCTTTTCTTAGCTATATATGTGGACAATATTACACTGTTTGGAGCTACTGGAGAACAGAAAGAGCAAACGATTAATGTGTTGAAGACTGAGTTCAAGGTCAACCACATGGGTGAGCTTAGTTGGCTTCTAGGAAAACAAATAACCTTTACCGATGATGCGATCACTCTTTCCCCGACAACATTCACCCATCAGATTCTGAACTGTTGTTCAGTGCAAGATTGCAACCCCGTGTTAACACTTATCGACTCGAACCATCAGTTGAGGTCTATTGAAGATGACAACTAGCGTACCGATGAAACGGCATATCAACAAATAATCTGATCTTTGATGTATTTAGTTACTGGAACGAGACCTGACCTATCATACACAATCACTCACCTCTGTCAATGTAATCCATCTCCCTTCACAAAGCACCTAACGGCAGCCCGACGAGTACTTCCATATCTCCAAGGAACGAAAGATAGACGCCTGTCTTATCGATGGAATAATCAACTCAAAATTACTGCTTATACGGATGCATCTTACAACAATTGCGTAGATACAAGACAAAGCTTTTCAGGATATATATTTCAACTTGGGAACAGTACTATCTCCTGGAGATGTCGGAAACAGCTGTCCGTTGCTACCTCTACTTGTGAGGCAGAGTATATGGCACTTGCTATGACGACAAAACATCATCTCTGGTTGAAGCGTGGAACTCAACAGTTATTGAAAGAAGATATTCCTACGGCTCTCTTTGGTGATAGCAATGCATCAGCAATGACCCTAGTCTCCGTCTGAAACACCCGGGTGTTCCGGACAGCTCTGACGGCTCTGACAGAACCTCGTACCCTCTGACAGAGAATTACACGCTACCTGTCGCTCAGGCGACCGTTCTGTGTGTTTGTTTGAAATCATTTTGTATTCACCCCGAAGGGGTGCCCAGCTAATTTACCATAAGCCAGCCGGCCGCATAGCGGTCATGACATAGACTACACTTTACTAAATACCACAATTCCCCATCCGCAGCCGCTTCCACGCAAATGAAAACCGAAATTAACTCCCACACGGCAAAGTCCCAACCGCCAAGCTCCCCGGAGAACTGTCCTCTCCCCCATAACTCCTTGAAATTAATTGGCCCCCCTTCTTAGAGGATAACCTGCACATACCATCATCTGATGACCACCACTTAAAAAGTCTTCGCTCGCGCCTGGCCCAGGGTCTCGTTGATGTTATCGCAGTGGAATACCCCAACCACCTAACTCAGGAAACAACAGAGAAAGGCAGGGCTCTTCGAGGGCCAGAAATGAAAACTCCCTAGGTCATACACGGCACGCTGACCATCATTGGGCTTGGCTGGGATGGGGGGGCCGAGGGTTATATTATCATTCCGAGGTAATACGTTTAAGGCCATTTCTTGTAGTTCGTCCTCGCGGTGCCCGAGAAGCAGGTCTTGTCCGTCGTAGTCGGTTCGATGAGTTTGTACGGAGCGTGTATCTCAGCACCCACGTCTCGCGGGGTTTTTTAGGCAGCCGCTTGACGGAACTTCACTGATACTGCGCTGATAGGCCATGGCTTTGACGCTTCCAGACGTCACGTACTGGTATGTCCACAGACATGTCGTAGGCTTCGATAATTGGCGTAACGTGACGAAACAGCCGAGTTGCTCCACACAAGGAGACTACCGATCGTCCGTCAATGCTGAGAAGTAAAGAGAGCTTTCAAAACGACAAGATACACTTGCAAACGCAAGCGGACACAGACGAAGGGAAATCGTGAAGCCAAAGTAAAACTCCGCATCCCCCCAAAGAGGGGAAAGCCTGGCAAAACCAGGCGTTGAATGTGGTTGTCAAAGGTGTGGGTCTCAGGCGACTGGTCGGGCTGCATACGTACCTCCTTTACTTTGTGGTGACGTATACGCATCAGCAGAACGACACGTGTGTTACACTCTTCGCAGGGGCTGCGGTCATTCAGAAGCACTTTACACAACGCCTGGCGATGGTTATGCCTTTCTCCGGCCGAGTGCCACATTTTACCTCTCCGCTTATTGCTATATATCGGATGCCGGACTCTCCCCATATATGTATAGTTTTGAGATGTTGTCACTTATTACAATACAGTCTTCGCTTCGGATACATCGCTTGCCATTGCATTCGCTTCGCCATTATCGTATTATACAGGTCTGAAATATACTGTCCACTCTTCACACTCTCTAGTACTATGCCCTCAGTCCTCCACATTCTGCGTTGATCCATCATTGGCTAGAGATGCTTCTTCCTCCTCATCCGCATCCGCATCATCGCCATTGTCGCCCTCATACCCATCGACATCACTGGTTCCCAGGTCAAACCTCTCAAGTTCAGTCGCGGGCCTTCATCGCAGGCTGGCGGTGGGGATGGCATGGTGCTCATCGCATTCGTCACCTTCATCTTCGTAATCCCCACTGCCCCCTGGCATCCCGAAATGCAGTTCGTCATCCGTGCAATTCTTGTCTATAGGGATGTTTTGGTCAGTGCTTCCGATATCAGGCTACTCAAGCGCTACTTCGGAGGTCAAATAATCAAGAAGAATAGCATTGTCAAAACGCACTGCTTCCACGCTGATGACCTCGGCAGGCGTTGGGTTCCCAGCCTGTTGGATCTGACGCTTGACAGTCGCAAGAGTGTTTGTATACACCTTCTGTTGGTAGCTCTCCGGTAGTGTGTTCCAGGTATTCATCAGCAATGTATACATGTCTGCAACGCCAGGCGAGGTTAACAACATGCGACCCGTTGCAGCGCGGCAGGATGCGTTCTTACCACCGTCATGCTTGTAGTTGAAGTAGTTCGAGCAATCAGGTCTGTCCGCTTTCAGCTTTGACTTGGACACTTTCAGATGAACACCTTTGTTCTTCTGCCACTCCACGAGAGCATGGCGCAACGCGGTGCAGGTAAACATGATCAGTGCCGAGGGTATCTGACCGTCCATGTCATTAATCATGGAATTATAAAATTCATCAGCAGAGTTACCGTGGTTAGTCGCCCGATGATAGAATTTGATGTAGATAAACTCCAGGATTGCTTCTGCCAGGAAGTAAAGTGGACGGTGGCCATTTGTTAGCGGCTTTTGACTCTCTCTGCGTTTGATTTGGACCGCGTACACCACCTTCCACACACTCTGCCACAGGAAAACGATATCTATTGTCTGCCAGAAAGGAATCAATGAATTCCGAACGCTCTGGGGCGGATTCAAAGCGGTGGAGATCATAAAGCTCTACTATGTTGTCCCTTGCTCATTGAATAAAATGGGATTTAACCTTATCGACTTGTGCTCGAACCTGGTACTGGTTTGAGCGTGTAATATCCAACGTGGGCTGTGGCTTAAGCATGCCTCTTTCAAGATCTCCTTTTTGCGTGCCTCAAATGCTATGGACCAAATGTTGTTTTGCTGCATAGCGGTGTTCCAATACTTCTCTATTATCTGCCAGTGTGGGCCTTCAGCTAATGCTTTCGCAACGCGTCGCGTTGCATAACTTACCATATCCAACTCGCTTGCACTCATAAACGGCCGTCTGTTCCACATGTAGAGCTCCAGGAGTCTGCCTGTTGCAAATACAAGACGCGTCATGTCTGAGTGACCAACCCGATGAACGCTGCGACTGCTGGAGACCATTGATCGAGGAGTAGAAAACGCCTGCGGTTGCAATTGCCACTCCCTCTGTCTCGGATTCTTCTCGGTATCTCGCGTTCTCAGTGAATTTGCAATGATTGCGCGGGGTTTTGGATTCGGGATGGGGGTAGGCAGGTTTTCAAGACAGCTGAGAGGAGTGGGAGTCCTAGCCATGACAGATGAGGGGCTGGATTGAACACGACGCGTTGAGTCTGTCTGTATCGTTCCGCTGGGAGCTGGTGTGTTATGACTGCTTGTATACGGCATGGTGGTTGGAGTAATAATTGACCGTCGCTGTGTCGCAGACGGGGTGGAAGTCACGGGTTGAGTGATATCTGCAACGCGAGAATTGTTCAGTGAAGATGAGGGGGTGGAGTTCTGACCTTGAATTGTAGAAGGTACGGAACTCCCTCCTTCACAGGAATCCCTCTTGCCAGCTGGCACAGAAATGCGTCTCTTAGCAGGTGGAAGTTGAGAATTCCCCGAAGGCCCACGCGTTTGTTCATCCTGATGATGAGCAAGACTTCGAACATTTCGTACGACCGGAGTCATGTCGGGGTGTGTGCTTGGGGAAGGCATATTCCAATATAGATGTTCGACGTTAACATGGTAGGAATAATATCCTCTGCATGCATATGCAACGGCAGGGGAGGTAGACTCCAATTTGAGCGACCATTGATGGATTCGACAAAAAAGGGAGGCGAAGTGTAGACCGAGCTAGACTCTAAACCCTGACAATACTCGGAGATGAGATACCGTCAAAAGAATTCAATTATGTGGTTAACTGCCATCAGATTAAACTCAGATTGAACTGAGCATCGATATTCACTGTTACAGTAACGTCTGAAGGTCCATTTGCAACGCTTGAAGGGTGTTTATGCCATCTTGGCACGATTATCATCATGTTGCACTCGTTCTTGGCACAATACTTCGAACCATCGATTGTGTATATCTTCAGCTTTCTGGTGGGAATCCCCCTCTGGCAGAGCTAAAAGCATCGCAAAGCGAACAATGACGTATTCTCTATCCTATGACATTAGTTGCGTGTGCTTTTTCCACTGCTAGGCGTTGGTAGCCGTGTTGGATGGATGCACGGTTAGGACAACTTGAGAACTACTCAGTTTGCTCCGAGATGCACGAGGTCTGAGCGGTAAAAGTGGTATGCGATGGCAAAGCAAAGCGCAGGTTTGCAAACTGTCCTCACCGCGAGTACCAAATCTCGGCTCGAGGCTGCTCATTCATGAGGTGCGTGGTGGTTGTGCAAGATGAAGGTTGGGCCGTTTTGTGTTCATTAACCAACAAAACGCAGGATATAAACTAAATTGCAGGAACCCAAGTATATATATCCCTTCTTCCCACCTACACCTTGATTCTCTTTTCCTCCCGTATTAAACCCACCGCGAGCAATTACACACACCGCAAGCATCCTGTACTATCTCGACCTCACGTAACTTGCACAAATCAATGCCTCTCGTTCCAAAACACACCCGATACACTCCACAACTTTGTACGTTTACTCTGGGCCTCCTTCCGCCACGTTGAACTGTATCATACTACTAACGCCTCCGAGGTAGAATCATTTTCAACTTGCAGCGATGGCGCTAAATGTCACGTCGCAGATAGGCATGAGAATACTTAGGGATAATGGAGGGTGATTTCTGATGGTGTTGAAGGAATTGTGTTATGGAAAGGCGGAGACGTTGGAAGACGCGGAAGAAGCGGCGAGAGGGTGGCGGTATAATTTAGTAAGATAAAGAAGTGGTTTGAGGTGTTGCGACGTCGGGCGATATGGCGTGGGTGTTATGATAAGGAATGGTGGAAGGGTGTGTAAGATCATGGGATAAGATTCGGATAGTATATCGAAGCATGGAAGATGGTTCGAGGGCGATAGACGAATTGTATATAAAGAGAGTGTTTTGGTGTTGGAGGATTTCCTTTTCTTCTCTCTTTACTCGTTCTCTTGTATAGCAAGCAGTAGTACGACTTTGAAAGATATTCTGATTCTTGTTCTCTCGATACGCACTTCGAGTTCAGTCCCGCAACATCCATATCACCTGCGCCCGATCCCGCCCGTTACACTAAAGGGCAGCCACAAAGGAAATGGGAAGGCAACTGCTAGGGCAAAAATGCTGACATCGGTTATAAATCGACGCCTGTTGTTGGATCGGGACCGTATGAAGGGATTCATCTCAGAACACATCCGTGAACTCATACGGATATACAATGTTTGCGGCGTCAAGGATGAGAGGGCCTGGGACCTCTTTTATGATAGAATCCTTCTTGATCCAGTCACTACTCGCCACCTTTTGCAATTCCCGCTGATGTGGCCCCACTGCAGGAGCAGGAGTTCACATTTTCGGGAGTGGTGGGCAGCGTTCCGCTCATATATGGGGCAAATGTTTGACACAACCCACGATCAAATGAACAATTGGAGGTGGGACAACCCCCGTGACTTCGGGGATCATGTCGATCGCTCCAATCCGCAGACAACCAGCTCCGGAAAGATTAAACGCACTGGTGAGCGTTTCCCTTGCTACAGTAGCGATGATCACAGGGCAAAGATTGTGCCACCAGGCTGCCGGCAGTACAAGCCAGGCGACTTCCTGGCCGTTAGACCACGGAATTCGGAGGACATAATGGACGAGGATGATGAAGATGCCAACTGGGCGGATGCCGGAGCGCCGTGCGGTGGAAGGAGGTGTCATGGCAATGTCAATGACAATGACAATGGCGAGGGTGAGGAGGACATGCAGGGCGGTGAGAAACGGAATGAGAAAGGGAAGGGGACAAAGGACGGGAAGGGGAAAAGGAAGCGGAAGGGGAAGGGAAATGGTAAACGGAAAAGTATTGGTAAACAAACCCCAGGGGGAGATGATATCTCTCGTGCCGTGACTTTGCAGTTGCAGAAGGAAAGGTATGAGGCAGACTCAGACACGGAGGGCCAACTAGAGGGGGTATATTCAGAGCCGGAAGCATCACCCGGTGTGTCAGTTTCCTCAGATGATGATACCGACTCTACCGCGAAGTCGGACTGCGAATATGTCTCAGAACATGATTTTGATGTGGATATGCGCATGGAGAATGATGTGGACGCACCGGACGGCGTTAATTTAGACGGCCATGTGGATATGGAAAGGGATGGTGACGATGATGAGGAGGAAGATGATGAGGAGGACGATGAACAGAAGGAAGATGAGGAGGAGGTGGAGGAGCAGGATGAGGATGAGGAGGAGGATAAAGATGGGGATGATGGCAAAGAACCTTGGACGATGGGCCCGGAAGAGATGGTAAATACATCGGCTGACGATGTTGATACCATGGTAGACGATGAGCCAACTGTGCTACCGGTGCAACGCCAGGAGGTGTGCGAGCATACCCCACGACCAGAACCTCCGGGGCCTGCCACACAGCCACACACCCCGGTGCGTCCCCCACGACCACGAATTCCGGAGACTCATACCCTTAGTGGGCTGCAGTTTTTGGGGCTTGAGACACAGCAACAACCTCGCCCAGCGGCGCTAACTCTGCGAGAAGCTGAGGCAGCCGGAAACACCTTGGACGTCGATTTGGCGCTGCAGCTACTCGTCAAATCGGCAGCTGGCGACAGTCTCCCTGATGTCCCTCTCCCGGATGTCTCTCTCCCCGATGTCACTCTCCCTGATGTCCCGCTCCCTGAGGCGTGCCCGGATGGCTCGGTAGGCGAGGAGTGAACCAGTTCTTGCGTTGCAGAGGAGGCATGCGTTTCGGTTAGAGTCGGGTTCTCCTGTTGTGAGTTTCCTTTGTTGTAATCTATTCATCTCAGGCACTGATTAAGGCACGCGTGGAGGGGTTTTGTTCGTTTGGGTCAGGGTTGTGGGCTTGCTCGTTTCCTTTGTTCTAATCTATTTATCTCAGGCATTCATTATTACCCGCGTCGCGAGGTTTTTGGATTGCTCAGAGTGTATTTTTTATTTATTGATAGTATCATGCGACATAGCGCATGCAGTGTGTTTCCAACTCCTGGCGTGATGGTTGAGGCTCAATAAGTCTCTCAAGTATCGCGAGCTGATACCCACACCAGACTGCTCAGGCCCAGCTCCAACTTTCGTCCCTTTCTACAGTGAATACTCCACTCCTCCTGTGTCGTCAACAAGGCCAGAGAAGACCCCATTTGGTTGCCCCAAATTTTCATGCCGAAAGTAGTTCACCTCAGACAGCTGGCGACTTAAACATATCTAAATACACCATCACGAACACATTCAAGTTGCAAAGAATCTGACTGTTCGCAGCGCGCCCCGATGTGTTGAACCCGCTCATCCTCGTGGATTCCACGCTAACGAAGATTCAGTCGAAGACTTGGACGCGTTCCCCTACCTTGAACGCGTTGGAAACATTGCAGACTCGGAGTTTCAACCACCGCCACGTTCTCTGCTGCGGACGGAACCATACCCTGGCGCCGGCGCTCCGATGAGAGGTTACATTGCTGAGCGCTGGCAACGCGACGCTCAGGGTTGCCCTGGGACGAACCTACAGAACAATCCCTACTACCCGTTTGCGACGCGTGAAGAGTACAAATATATCCAGTGTGGGATCAAGAAGAAGGGTATGAAGATGTACTAGGACAACGTGCTGAAGGAAGAAAACACCACTCTGCATTTTCCAAGGTTCAAAAATGGGGATAGCATCCAGACGCTCGTGGCTATCATGGCAGATGATCAGGCTCTCGGGGAGTGGGAACTACACAGTCTCGAGGATATGAGATGCAATGACAATCACCAACGGCCTATCAAATACTGGAGTCGAGACATCATCAAAAGCATGTGATGGTTGATGCGGCAGCCAGCCTACGCTGAGCATCTCTTTTATGCCCCTCAGCGATGCTTTAACAGCGATACGCCACCGAAACGCCACTATTCTGAAATGCACACTGCGGACTGGTGGTGGGAGACTCAGGTAAGCAGAGATACTCGAGGATAATAACGTGCTAATCGAAGTTAAGGCAACACTCAGACTGGGGGATACACTGTTTCCCTTGATCTTCATATCCGACAGAACACATCTCTCAAATTTTGCTGGCAACAAGAAAGAGTGGCCTGTATATATGACAATTGGAAATCTATCTTCAAAGATCCGCCAAATGCCCTCAACGCACAACGTTGTAATGGTCGCACTCCTGCCGATTCCAATGAAGAACCGCAATACTCCTCTGAAGCGGCTGGACGAGCAGCGGCAAACGAACTGAGAGGTGCTAAACGAAGTACTCCGGTGGGTACTCCTGCCTCTCACCTTTAAACAAAATCCCAACGCCGAGAGCCGGTATTACAATGTTCTCTGTGCAGATGGCAACTTCAGGCGTTGGAAACCGGTTATAGCAGCATGGCTTGCAGATTGCCCTGTATATAGCAAGCTACATCATCATGAGCGGCATTTCTGTTTTTGGTGCGAGTGTCCAAAGAACGAACAGGGAGATTATGTCCCTGCTGACAAGCAACACCCCCGGATGGATCACAAGGTATACAGAACCCTTAGCGATGGCAACACCAAGGCAGCTGATGCTGAACTCTCCTCGTGCCATGTCCACCGAGGATTGAAAGTGTTTCAACATATTTGTTGTATCGTAAGCGACGTCCCATAGCCCGACCTCCTCCATACAATGCAGATCGGCAGATTGCCCACCTCCAGAAGTGGATATTCCACTTCATGAAGACACACGAACGGCTTGACAAGTACAATGCAATCTGGTTATCTGTGCCTGCTTACCACGACCTCACAGCAAAAAATAAGTCACATGAGGATGTTTCTGAATGGAATGGGAAGGAGATGAACGAAATGAGCCGGTACCTGCTTGGAGTTGTAACCCAGTCTCTACGAGGCGGAAGCCCCGCTCAGCGTCCCGTATTCTATCGTGCAATTGAGTGGACATGGGCATTGTTAGAATTCTATATGTATGCTCTATATAAATCTCACAATGATGCAACTATGAGCTACATGGAGGACCCGTTGCATCGTTTTCACACCTTCAATGCTGTATTCTTACTCGGGCGAGCTGGCAAAATCGCGAAGGTCAACGCCAATGCCCAGAGAACGGAACATGTGAAGAAGAAAAAGGTTGACGAGGAAAGAAATGCTGAAACTTGGACACTGTCCAAGAAGCGGCGCGAAATGAACCACTGGCGGGATTATATCAGCCACGGGATAGATGATTCCAAGGAGTTGGATGCCGAATTCAACTTTCCGAAGATCCACTTGATGTCTCATTGGGTCGAAAACATTGGTTGCTATGTAGCCTTGCAACAGTATTCTGCCGAGAGACATGAAGAAGTACATAAAACGAACCTCAAGGACGGTTGGAACGCCTCCAATCACAATCTCAACTACCTGCCGCAAGTCATCACCTTTCAGCGGCTCATTATCTGCTTCGAAATCAGAGAGCTCGATATCCAAGCCCTCGCTCAGCATCGGGAGAACAGCGCCGCCCCCTGCTAAGTCCTCCCCTCCGGTGCTGATCTGGCTGCCCCCCTCGGCTCCCAGTGATATGCGAAGCCCGAATTCATGCGGCCCCAAAACCGCCATGATGGACAACATCCTGACGCTATGATTGAAGACTTCAGGGCATTGCTCGACAATACACAGGACGCAACGCACCGCGTGGCAATATACAACGGCACGGGGGAGTTTATCAAGCATAAGAGTCGTAACAAGATTTATATATCGGATGAACAACTGCGCGCAATGGAGCTCTGTATTTACCATGGTATTAAGGTTCAAGTTGAGGATTTAGGTGGTGAACAAATATCTGAAATTTGTCGATGCGAAGGAAGCCTGAACAGGCGCGGAGCGGATTGCTGGAACGACTGGGTATGGGTAAAGTAACGCCCGGAGAGGTGTTATGGCGTGGTGAATGGGCGTCTCCCGTGGCAACTGCAACGACTATTCAAAATCAATCTCCTACACGAGGATGGAGCTTTCGTTGAGTACTGGTTCGTCCTGGCGCTCACCAGAATACCTGACAACGCAGGTAACTTGGATCCCATCTCGAAATTTGTACAAGTGAGGAAAACACTGGCAGCCGTTGCTTTGCAAGTTGTCAGCGTGGGAAATGTTGTCGGCTGCAAGCACGTCTTTCCAGGGATAGCTACTACCAGTAAGACAGGAGACGGACGGAACGAGAGATGGATTGTCAATAGCCACATAGATCTGGCCACTTGGAATGATGTATATAATTTGGAAAGAGAGAACTGCATTTTGCGTGCAGGTAGAAGGAACACGAGGAGAGATTTTCGCAGTGTCACCCATCGCAATGCAGTATGATTAGTAAAGTAAGAATTGCATTTTGCGTGCAGGTAGAAGGAACGCGAGGAGAGATTTTTGCAGCGTCACCCATCGCATTGTAATCCCGATGCAAGCGCGTACCCAATGAACCCATTCAGACATATTGTCCCAGTTGGCCACAACGCGAGAGTGATCGTTTAAATTAGGAGACTGTCAGAACGAGAAGAAATGGTGAAACAGCGATCAGAGGGCGATATGGAACGCGACGCGTTGAATTGACGCCGGGCGCAGAGTAATCAGCTACCGGGGTGTCTTTGACGACTCTGACGGAGCGCGTTCACTCTGAGGGAGCCATTCCGCCTGGACGGAAATATTTTTTGGTGATGTGCAGCTATGGATGGGGCATATAATCCGAAACTTAATGACCGATCAAAATGTATCAACTCCGGATATCACATTACTCGAGAACAAATCGAAGAGGGAAATGTGTTTGTTAAGTAGGTACCTTCAGAAGAGCATTTGGCAGATATATGTACAAAGGGATTGACGAGATATGTCAATGACCACTTATGTTCAAACATATTTGGATCAAAGTGCGAAGGGGTATTGAAAATTCAGGAGTATCTACATTTCACTTTACAAATAATGTACTTTCTTAAGTATTCTCCTTACGATAAGATGGTACTTTATAGATAAGAATAATGTGGTGTGTTAATAACTTTTAATACTTTTGTTATCTTTTAGGTTTAGGTTGTCTACAAAGTTCGGGTAAGAACATGTCTAGAACCTTCCTTTTGGTTCCGTTGGATAAGGGATTTTTCAGCACTTATCTTAAAAGAACGCGCCTAGATTGTTCTATTATATTGTTTATGGTTCTTATGTATTTATGGACAGTTGGCGAGTGTTTCACTTCCTGTGTTGGTTATTGATCCGCAACCGTGGTCATGGACAATCACCTGTTTATTATTGTATATATTGATACTGTTTCTCCAGTTAGAGAACCGTTCTTTAGACTTGCTCAGACATCGATCAGAATACTACAATAACTCTTCTCGAATCCTCTTTCCAGTATATGCTTATCTTTCGAACATTGTTTGAAATCTTTATATTTGCAATACTTCTTCTTCGTACACTTCTTTTGATATTCTAATAGATCTCTTTGGACTTTCGCTGTTGTAACCGAATAAAGAGCACTTGAAAGAGAAGAGTTTTCTGAAAGTGGAACAAACCAGGCATCCATTAATGCGGCAGTATGTATGGTGGACACAGCGCATATGGCATAAAAACAAGATAATATCACTGATGGCAACCTGAGTGACGTTAAGGTAGTGTTCCCAATCATAGTGATTCAAACACTGATCCACCAAATGAAAACCGGAACATAGAGGCAGATCTCATACAATGGAGTGATAGTTCTATCTCTGACTGGATGGTGGAGATGACAATCAAATGCAATTTCTTACAGAGTCACTGCATGGCTGCGTGTCTCCTGCAGGCCACAATGAAATCACCCATTGTTGTTGCAATAAAACCAGCTGCCGTTATAGAGTGAGTGGAAGAACAAGTCCAATGAATAGAGGATCTTTCCCGGCTGGATCACTGCAACTGGGTGCCCACAGGGAAGTACTTGAACCAAGTCATGAAGCAACATCAATTCTTTTCACTCCAGAGAATGGAATGAGCCAAAAGGCATGATTCCCAGTTCGCCACTGTAAAGATGCACACAGCACATTTCATACAGAAGGTACCACAAATAGCATCCCTGGCGGATATTCAAACTCAAAATCAAGGTAGAAAAACCCTTCATGCAATTCAACAAATGCACAATATGGTGGTTGGGAGACTGCATCAATCCCTATCTCACATTCAGGTAACATCACAATTAGTATATAAAGACAGCCAGGGGAGCAGACACCAGACTGCATGCTCACAAGAGAATGCTCTAACTCATCCCAGAGTGGGATAGCACTCTCCACACAGCCTACATTGACCTGGTCACCTTCAATCGAAGTGAGCTCCAGAGTGAACGGGCATCATTCTGCAGACAAAGAGATCCTCCACGCCAGCTCAATCTTCCAGCTACATCACCTGTCCGTGCTCTGCCCACAATGTCAATGGCAGTACCTCTTTCAAAGTAAAAGCATCCAACTGCGCCTGTAGCGATGGATGTCCGGCAGAAACGATTTGAAAGGATGGCTCACAACTGCAAGCAAATGGTACAATAGCAAGCAGGTTCACATTCACTGCAAATCAGGTGCACTGGTGTTAAATGTTATCAGAACAGAGCACCTGTGAGTCCTGAAAACAGAGACCATGTGCTGGCCCAACCCTCACCGAGAGACCGCTGTGAAGACTGCCGTACTCAACCAAGAGCAGGCAGTTATGCGAGAGGCAATATGCATGGCCAGTGAAATATACGCCATGGTGGGGGCAGGGGTCTGGGGATAGAGCCCAGAGAGATCGCAACTTGACGACGGCACAATAGCAGCAGTTGCAGTATGCATTCATGGGGACCGCTGAACAGCCTGCTTTCGCAACTTGGACACTGGCGGTGTGGAGGCCAACAATTCCGAGCTGTAGGCAATTGGGCTAGCACTGTGAGAGTCATTGAAAAAGAGGGACACACTGTACACATGCAGTGTGAGGAATATTGCGGTCTTTGGTAACTCACTAGTGGCCGTCTCATGACTGGACACACATGATCTGGGACCAGGGCAGCCTGTATCTAGGTAAATCAGACACAACAGGAGAATCATTTCAAAGGCAGGGATTGAACGAGACATTCAATGGGTTTCTGGCCACATTGACATCTTCGGGAATTGGGAATAAGACCACCTTACAACATTGCGCTTATAGAGTGCCCGCCTGGCATAGAACAAGATACAATATACACCAGAGTGCACAAATGAAACAGATGAGTCACATGTGCACAGATTATGGCTAAGTCCCAGTGGGAGGCCGACAGATGTAGCCAACATTTCAGCTACCAACAGAAAGGCCATGTGGGGAGCAATAGAGCCATCCCTGTAGATAGTATTAACCCACTGGCAGCCAAGTTTTACTGACTAAAGTCCCAGGATGTACCAGTGGTCACCTACATGAAACAGTTTGGATTCCAAGGCAACTCCAAATGCTGCTTTTGCAGTAGTAAATGTAGGATAATGGCCCAGATGTGGGAACACCTCTTCTGCCACTGCAGCTGATAGAAGGACCTGCAGAAAACACTCGACAAAGAAGTTGGGAAAGCAATTGAATCGAGAGTGGACAGTTGCTGACACTGGCAAATCTTGAGGTTGCTATCCATGGACCTGTGTTAGGAAGTGGTATTGGGTATGCAAGCAGTTACTGATGTTGGGAAGTTCCCGGCCAAACTGAGTGATCAGTGGGAGCTGTAGACCTGTCAGTTTCGTTTGGATCTCATTGCATTTCGTGTGTATCTCATCGATCTCTGTATACGCATACTATTCATTGCTTTCACGCGATGATGGGTTGCAGATGTGGAACTCTGACATGTAGTTGGCAACTTTAGAGGGAGTAAGGACTAGGAGTCTGTCATACTGTATGTACAGTGAATACTGTTTGATTAAAACTATAAAAACAGAAAAACCGGATTTGATTGGTGGACAACCCACAGCTTGAAGCTTTTTGCAGACATGGTATATACAATCAAATATCCTGATATATCCACTCCCAAACTTGAATTTGTGTTGAACTCCAATGATGACGCAATGTATACATGAATGGTTGAGAATTCAATACTTTTTCAACTCTCTTTGGGAATATGACAAATATGCCCAATTGAAGGAATGGATCTGCTAAAAAATTGATTAACAGTATTTTTAAACAACTTTCAAGTGTTTTGCTAAACTCACTCTATTAACTATGGAGATATGTAAAATCACAGATATGAAGTTGGAATAGAGTCAAATTGTTACGCCATTGGTGTTACAGCTATATTTCGGTGATCATACTTCTCCTTCTTGTAACGGCATCAGTGATACTTGTCAACCCTATGTTACTCAGTGGTAATCACATATTATCACTCCGATTTGCATATTGCATATATGTTCCGGATTTGATCATCTGGAAGATATTTTATCACTACCTGACATTCGTATCGACAGATCAATGAAAACAGTCAAGCCAAGTTCAACTGAGATGTGTGTCACCTTTGGATCAGTAATGGTCGCAACTTCTCCATTCCCAATGTTGACTTCTCATTGGCAGTAAACCTTATTCGCATCGGGCAATTCAAAGTCTCGGTGCTCATTGTCCTATGGTTGATTCCGGATGAGGTGATGTGCCATCAATATCGGACCAACATGACATCATGCGATATGCAGAGTCATATGAGACCGAAGTTCTAGATCAATGATTGATTTATCGGAGCCCTGTCAATTGAGTGGACTGATAAGAAACAACCATTATTTCAGCCACAGTTTCTTGGTCTGGCAGAATATGACCTTGGATTCATACGCCCTGTGTGGTGCCGAATACTCTCCGTTCAACATATGGCAAAACAGCTCAATTCCAGATTACTGTATATTTGGCTGCCATAAAGTATAGTCAAATTACAGGTTCTGCCATTTGCTGCAATTATGAAAGGATTATGTACCTGGTGGCTATATGAGAGTGCACTCTCACTGACTCGTGGTGCCACAAACCTTTTTGTTGATATTAAACTTCAGGTAAGCTCATATCCATATGAGGTATTCCCAATAGCAATTATGTCGCAATACAAGCACATTACCCCCATGACCTAGTTAATACTCCTGAGAGTCAGAACTCTACTATCAATGGTAGAGGCCAAAGATGCTGAGGCAATTATGTATGTGAATTCCAAAGCAAGAGTTGGCAGTCTCAGGATTGTTAACAGGGAGAATCATCTAATATATAATCAGTGGTACTGACATGGAGGAAGGACATCTATCACATACTATCTACATTAAGATCTTTCTATGGATGCCGATTGACCTTCTCAACATCCAGGGTAGGCCTCAACTTGATTCATGTGTAAAATCCATCAGTTCTGCATCAAACTCCATGGGGTTACTTCGCCCATAATGCCGAGAGGTGTTCTTGAATTTTTCAGTTTTATGTTACGGATATATCTATTGCATTTATACTTGGTTATTCATGGTACATTCGTCTAAGCATGTTGTAGATTGGAATGCTAACAGGACAATATTTTGGAGTGCAAAGGCAGTCCCAGGGGCAGCCCGATAGTGTGCTGGTGTGATGGCACGGCTGTTCATGATGTGTCCAGGGCCGGGTAATACCCGCTGTATATAGTCGGCTTGCCACGAGCCTTAGATCTTTAGCGATAATCTTACCTTAATAGTACTCTACATTATTGACAGCCACATTTGGAACCGTGCCTACTGACATACCTTCCTACGAGGCCATACACGGGCATATGCCTACACAGCTGGATCAGATGATAGTTATGTCAAGATACTCTTGAGTTGGCACTAGTTCATCTGCAGAGGTGAAATTAGTTTGTTGTTTCTTATAGACAAGTTGATACTTGGAGTGGTTGCATTCCTGGAGAGTTGGTCCTGGAGTGTAAGTGCTCATTGCTGGGATGATAGTATTGAGTCGTCATTCAGGCGATACTCACGAGTTGCATCAGCAACAACCCTAGTTTCAGTCTGAATCACCCGGGTGTTCCGGACGGCTCTGACGGCTCTGACGGAACCTCAAACCCTCTGACGGAGAATTACATGCTACCCGTCGCCCAGGCGATGGGTAACGTGGTCGCCCAGGCGACGGGTCGCGTTGCATACTCACCTCCATTACTATGCGCCCGGTATACGCACCATCAGAACGACACGTGTGTTACACTCTTCGCCGGGGCTGCAGTTATGCTGTAGCCGTTTACACAACGCCTGGCGATGTTTATGCCTTTCTTCGGCCGATAGCCACATTTTACCTCTCCGCTATTGCTTCAATATATTGGATGCCGCACTTGCCCCATATATGTTTAGCTTTGAGATTTTTTCACATATTGCAATACAGTCTTCGCTTCGGATACCTCGCTTGCCATTGCATTTGCTTCGCCATTATCGTATTTTACAGGTCTGAAATATACAGGCTAATCTTCACACTCTCTAGTACTATGCCCTCA
>Ga0307512_10002479_pt1 | contig 23236 bp, 24 predicted proteins | sample 14_EM_MG_FD_200267 | JGI IMG/M metagenome (GOLD analysis project Ga0307512, IMG submission 200267) | Populus trichocarpa ectomycorrhiza microbial communities from riparian zone in the Pacific Northwest, United States - 14_EM | ecosystem: Host-associated > Plants > Roots > Unclassified | place...
CAAGACGGGTTACATCTGGAACAACGGCGGCGACACCGCGACGCTGCGCAAGGGCTCCACGACGATCGACTCGTGCAAGTGGACCAGCGACAAGAAGGTCACTTACTGCTGAGTGGACCGCTCTGAAACGTACCGCCGGGCAACCTGCCCGGCGGTACGTGTTTGTTCAGGTGTTGCGGTTGCCCCAGGTGGCGCCCAGGTCGCGCTCGGCACGGCGGGCCGCGGCCTTGTTGCCGGCCGAGTTGGCCGCGAACCGGGCCTCCATCCGGCGCAGCACGGCGGCCCGTTCGGTGAGGTCGGCGGTCGGCGAGTCGAGCGGCCCGGCGTCGTCCTCATGGGCCCTCCGGGCGCGGTACGACCCGTTCGGCTGGTAGGCGCGCGCCGCGGCGATCTCGTCGTTGAGGTCGGCCGACTGCGACACCAGGCTGGCCACCCGGGCGGCCAGGTCGGCGGCGCGCGAGGCCAGGTCGGGCTCGGTCTCCTGAACGACGGCCTCGGCCTTGGCGGCTTGCAGCGCGCGGGCCATGTCGGCGGCGATCCCGGGCCGGACGCTGATCACCCGGGTTTCCTCACCGCTGGCCGACAGCGCCGAATCGCGTCGGCCTCCCTCCCGGCCGGCCGGCAGGCTGTCGGACAGCGAACTGCCGGACCACAACGAACTGCCGGACCACGAGGTGTCGGGGAACGGCATGGGCTCGTGAGTGGTCGGCTGGGACGTGGCCGTGGTCGGCGTCGGCCAGGTCGGCGGCGGCTCGGTGCTCGGCCGCGCGGGCGCCGGCGGCTCCGGGGCCCGGTGCGCCGGCGAGACGGGAGCGGGTGTCGGCGCGTACAGCGCCGCCGCAACCGAGGAGCTGGACGGCGGATACTCCAGCGTCGGGTAGGCCAGGGCCGAGTATTCCGGCGTCGCGTAGTCGAGCGCCGGGTAGGACACGTCGGCCATCGGGTCGGCCGGCGGCGGGGCGGCCGGGCGGGTCACCAGCAGCGCGCCCTGAAGCGACACCGTCTCGCCGGGGCCGCCCTGGAAGTTGTTGAACTCCGGGCCGATCAGCAGCCGGGACAACATCCGGGACTGCTCGATCGACAGGCCCAACTGGCCGGCGTTGTCCACCCGGTACCGGGCGATCGCCTGCCGGATCAGGTTTGCCAGCCGGTCCGCGTCGCCGACCGTCCGCAGGTCGCCGCCCGCGAAGACGAGCGCCGGGGAACTGCCGTCCGAGCCGCCGCAGACCAGCTGGATCTGGGTCGCCGCGGCCGCCCGGCCGATCTGCCGGGTGCCGGGCTGCACCCGCAGGTGCTGCGGCCATAACCAGCGCAGCTCGCCGGAGGTGACCGCGCGGTCGGCGGGGGAGTCGGACGCGCTGTGCGCGTACCGGACGCGCTGGTCGGTCACTATCACTGTGGTCGTCTCGGGAAGCGTCCACCGGGGCAGCGAAGCGTGCTGGTCGAACGCGTACTCGGCGACGCCGGCCCGGCCGTGCCAGAGCACCCGCTCGCCGCTCTGCAATGGCCCGGTGTCGGCCGGGAAGTCGGGAAGTGCTGTGATCACCGGGAAGTGCTGTTCGAACATGGACGGCCCCTCCCGCCGGAAGCCGCGCCCCTGTCACGCGACCGATTCGATTACAGCCATGCTTCATCGACGGGGACAAGTCAGCACGGCCGACTTTTTCCCCGATGCGGAAGCTCGGTCTTTGGGGTTCAAATGGCCTGAACCTTTGGCGGCCGCCGGCCGTACCACCCACTACGTGCGTGAGCTGAACAGACCCTCCGGCGGGGCCGGCGAGTCGACCGCCTGCGCATCGGTGACCGCAGCCACCCCGCCGGTGAATCGCTCCAGGTCAGCCTCCACCCGGCCGGGAAACCAGTCGCCCGCCGCGCGCCTCGTGAGCTGGGCGATCGGCGGCGAAATGCGGCCCGCGAGAACGACGAGATTGCCGAACCGGCGCCCGCGCAACAGTGTTGAGTCGGCTATCAGACAGGCCTGCGGCAGCACCTCCCGAATTGTGGCGACCTGGGCCCGTGCGTACCGAAGCGGCGGGCCGTCGGCGACGTTCGCGATCAGCCAGCCGGCCGGGGCGAGCACCCGGGCCGCCTCGCGCACGAATTCGACCGAGGTCAGGTGCTTTGGGGTCCGGGCGCCGGCGAAGACGTCGACCACCACGACGTCGTACCCGGCGTTCCGCATGCCGCCCAGGGCTTCGCGCGCGTCGGCCACCCGTACTCGGATGCGGGCTTCCTTGTCCCACGGCAACGCGGCGCGGACCAACTCGACCAAGGGGCCGTCGATTTCCACCACCCGCTGCGCCGATCCGGGCCGGGTCGCGGCCACGTAGCGCGGCAGGGTCAGCGCGCCGCCGCCGAGGTGCAGCACCCGCAGCGGCTCGCCGGCCGGGGCGATCAGGTCGATCGCGGCGGCCATCCGGCGTACGTACTCGAACTCCAGGTGGGTCGGGTCGGCCAAGTCGACGTGCGACTGCGGGGCGCCGTCCAGCAGCAGGGTCCAGGCCGTGCGCCGGTCGGGGTCGTTCACCAACTCGGCCAGCCCCGACGCGACGGCCTCGACCTTGCGTTCCGACCGCCTGCGCTGCGCCACCGACGAAGTATGCCGGGTGGCCCGGCCGGCCGGGAAAGCCACCGTGCGGGTGAAAAGTGCGAAACGTTCATACCAGACGGTTCACCCGTTTCACACTGGTCGGGTCCGACCTGGACGCAGACGCGGAGGTGAACGATGCCGGGTACGAGCAGCCTGCTGGCCGAGGTCATCGGTGACGGCCCGAGGCGACCGGTGGACCCGCCCGCGACCGCCGACATGCCCGCCATCCTCGCGGCGGCGCAGCGCGAGGCCGGGCCGCCGCTGCGGATCCGCCGGCACGACTCCGAGGACGGCCCGGCCTACTGGCGCTGGGACTGCGCCGGCTGCGGCGAGTACGGCGGCGGCCGGCACCACCCGGACGCGATCAGCCGGGCGATGCGGCACTGCGCCGAGCACCCGGCACACCGGTCGTCGCTGCTGCCGCCCGCGAAGTGCCGGCAGAGCGACACCCGCCTGCCCCCGCACCCGATGCTGTACGCGGTGGACGACGACCCGCCCCCGATCCCGCTGGCGATCTAGGCCCGGACGCTCAACACCTTGGCGATCCGCCGTACCCGGGGATCCGATTCGATCTCTTCGAGGCTGGCGGTGAGCGGCATCCGCCAGTTCGGATACTGATCCGTGGTGCCCGGCAGGTTCGGCTGGTTGAGCTCGCCGAGGACGTCGTAGAGCGACGCCGTCACGAAGCGGCACGGGGTCCGGGCCAGGAGCTCGTGCATCGCCACGATGATCTCGTCGGCCGTGCTCTCCGCTGTGATCAGGCCTTCCTCGGTGAGCCGGGCGAGCAGTTGCGCCCGGTCCCGGTCCGCCTGCTGCACCTCGTCCTCGACCGTGCTGGCGAGCTGGCCCAGCTCGGCGCGGACCCGGACCTGCTCGCCGGCCAGATAGCCGGGGGCGGTCGGCAGGTCGTGGGTGGAGATGCTGGCCAGGGCGTTGCGCGGGTATTCCGCCGCGGGCAGGTAGCTCTCGTCGGGATCGTCGTAGTCGCGGGTGAACCAGAGCACAGCCGAGCCGAGCATGTTCATCCGTTCCAGGGTCTCGGTGACCACCGGCAGCACCGTGCCGAGATCCTCGCCGATCACCAGGGCGCCGGCCCGCTGCGCCTCGAGCGCCAGGATGCCGAGCATCGCCTCGGGGTCGTAGCGCACGTAGGTGCCCTCGGCCGCGCCCATGCCCGGCGGCACCCACCAGAGCCGCCACAGCCCGGCGACGTGGTCGACCCGCAGCCCGCCGGCCCGCCGGAAGATCCGGCTCAGCATGTCCCGGTACGCCGCGTAGCCGGTCTCGATCAGCCGGTCCGGCCGCCACGCCGCGAGCCCCCAGTCCTGCCCGAGCTGGTTGAACGCGTCCGGCGGCGCACCGGCGTGCACCCCCTCGGCGAGCACGTCCTGCAGCAGCCAGCCGTCCGCGCCGCTCGGGTCGATGCCGACGGCGAGGTCGTGCACGATGCCGACCGGCATGCCCTGCTCGCGGGCCACGGCGTTGGCGGCCTCGAGCTGCGCGTCGAGCAGGTTCTGCAGCCAGACGTGAAAGGCGATCCGAGCACTGGAGTACGCGCGCACCGCCGGCGAATCGGGCCGGCGCAGCTCGGCGGGCCAGACCTGCCAGTTCGCTCCGTGCTCCTCGGCCAGCGCGCAGAAGACGGCGAAATCGGTCAGCCCCGGATCGGCGGCCAGGTCCACCTCGCCGGCGAGCGGCCAGAGCAGCTCCAATGCCGCCCGCTTGGCCTGCCAGACGGCGCTGTAGTCGATCAGACCGTCCGGGGTAGGTGCCGGCTTGAGCGCGTCCACCTGCGCCTTGAGCGCCGCGTCCGCCCGCCGGTACTCGTCGGTGTCGACCACCCGCAGATAGAGCGGATTCGCGAAGCGCCGGCTCGACGGCGAGTACGGCGACGACGGCACCGGCAGCGTCGGGGTGATCGCGTGCAGCGGGTTCAGCAGGATCAGCCCGGCGCCATGGCCGTGGCGCACGAACGTCCGCAGGTCGCCGAGGTCGCCCATGCCCCACGAGCCGGCCGAGTGGAGTGCGTAGAGCTGGAGCATCCACCCCCAGATCCCGGCCGGCGGAATCGGCAGCTCGGTCGGGACGATGACCAGCGTCACCTGCTGACCGCCGGAGCTCAGCCGATGCCAGCCGAGCGGCAGATCACCCGGAATCTCGGCCACCTCGAGCTCGGCGCCGTCCTCGAGCACGATCGTCCCCGGCACCGCCAGCGGCCGGCTCTCGCCGTGCCGGACCACGACGGTGCCCGGCAGCCGCCGCTGCGCCCGGGCGGCCCGCACCTCGGCGAGCCCCGCGGTCACCGCCGCGGGCGTGCCGGCGTCCACGCCGAGCAGGCCCAGCACGCCGATCACGGACTCGGCGGACACGTCCTTGCGCTCCCGGTGCCAGTCCTCGTACCAGGTGGCCACCCCGTGCGCCTCGGCCAGTGCCTCGAGATCCGCGTTCATTCCGCTCCTCCACAGCCAACGTTCTGCCCGTCAGGTCCTACCCTGCCCTGTCCCGGGCCGGTCCGCGGCGGCGGGCCTTGCTGTGGTCCGGCACCATGGGGTGCATGTCATCTGCAGTGAAGTGGTGGTCACGGGTTACCGCGGCAGTGACCGGCGCGGTCCTGACGCTGGTGGTGCCCGTGCACGCGTGGGCCGCCAGCAACGGCGTGGCCGACGTCGCGGTCGAGGCGGTGCGCTATCGGCGGCGCCGCGGGTTCGGCGGCTTCGGGCTGATCGGCGGGCTCTGCTGCCTGCTGGTGGTCGCCACCATCGTCCTGGTGATCGTCCTGATTTCGCGGAACCGCAAACGACGCTGAGCCAACCGACCTAGCGTTGAGGCGTGAGCGTCGGGGCCAGGTCAGTCGCGCTGGCGACCGGGGTGGTCGCGGTGCTGGGGGTGCCGCTGGTCATCTCGGTCACCGCGAGCGCGGCCGATGACGTGCTGCTCTCGCAGGGCCGGCCGGTGCTCGCCTCGTCGGTGGCGAGCGGTTCCTACCCGGCCGGCAACGCGGTGGACGGCGACACCGGCAGCCGCTGGGCCAGCGTCGCCGGGGCCGGCAGCCAGTGGTTGCGGCTCGACCTGGGCGGCGCGCAGACCGTCAACCGGGTCAAGCTCTTCTGGGAGAAGGCGTACGCGACGGCGTACCGGATCCAGCTCTCCGGTGACGGCACGTCCTGGAGCGACATCTACACCACCAGCTCGGGCGACGGCGGCACCGACGACCTGAAGCGGCTCAACGGCATCGGCCGCTACCTGCGGGTGCTCGCCACCCAGCGGGGCACGTCGTACGGCTACTCGCTGCGTGAGGTGCGCGCCTACGGACCCGGGCCGGCGGCACCGACGCCGACCGGGCCGACCCGGCCGATGCCGAGCGCCGCCGGGCTGGACGACCCGAAGACGAAGGAGTACGCGTTGGAGCTGGTCTCCAGCGCGGAGAACTCGACGCTGAACTGGCGCGGCGAGTTCGGCTATCTCGAGGACCTGGGCGACGGGCGCGGCTACACCGGCGGCATCGTCGGCTTCTGCTCGGGCACGTCCGACATGCTGGCGCTGGTCACCGAGTACGCTCGGCGCAGGCCCGGCAACGCGCTGGCGAGGTACCTCCGGGCGCTGCGTACCGTCGACGGGTCGGACTCGCACGCGGGCCTCGACCCCGGCTTCCCGGCCGCCTGGACGGCGGCCGCCGCCGACCCCGTCTTCCAGAAGACGCAGGAGGACGAGCGGGATCGGCTCTACTTCGATCCGGCCGTCGCGCTGGCCCGTGCGGACGGGCTGCGCGCGCTGGGTCAGTTCGCGTACTACGACGCCGCGGTCATGCACGGCATGGACGGGCTGCGCGGCATCCGCTCCGCCGCCCTGATGACGGCGACGACGCCGAAGCAGGGCGGCGACGAGACGGTCTGGCTGGGCGCTTTCCTGGACGCCCGGGTGCGCGAGATGAAGAGCGAGCAGGCGCACAGCGACACCAGCCGGGTGGACACCGCGCAGCGGGTCTTCCTCGACCGGAGCAACCTGGATCTGTTCCTGCCGCTGAACTGGCGGGTCTACGGCGACCGCTACTCGATCACGGCAGATTAGGCCCAGTCCAGGGTACGGTCGACGGCCTTGCGCCACTGGCCGAGCTCGCGCTCCACCGTTGCGAGGTCCAGCTCCGGCCGCCACTGCGCGTCCTGCTGCCAGTTCGCCCGCAGCGTCTCGGTGTCCGGCCAGAAGCCCACGGCCAGCCCGGCCGCGTAGGCGGCGCCCAGGCACGTCGTCTCGGCCACGATGGGCCGGACCACGGGCACCCGCAGAACGTCCGCCAGGAACTGCATGAGCAGCTCGTTCGCCGTCATCCCGCCGTCGACCTTGAGCGTGGTGAGCGGGGTGCCGCTGTCGGCGTTCATCGCGTCGACGACCTCGCGGGTCTGCCAGCCGCTCGCCTCGAGCGCGGCCCGGGCCAGGTGGCCCCGGTTCACAAAGGCCGTGAGGCCGACCAGCACGCCGCGGGCGTCGGAGCGCCAGTGCGGGGCGAACAGGCCAGAGAACGCGGGGACCAGGTAGCAGCCGCCGTTGTCGGGAACCGTGCGGGCCAGATCCTCCACCTCGGGGGCGTTCTCGATGATGCCGAGGTTGTCCCGCAGCCACTGCACCAGCGAGCCGGTCACGGCGATCGCGCCCTCGAGCGCGTACACGACCGGCTGCTTGCCGATCCGGTAGCCGACCGTGGTGATCAGGCCGTGCTGCGAGACCACCGCCTCGGTGCCGGTGTTCAAGAGCAAAAAGCTGCCCGTTCCGTACGTGCACTTGGCCTCGCCCGGGGCGAAGCAGGTCTGGCCGAACAGGGCGGCCTGCTGGTCACCGAGCGCGGCGGCCAGCGGCACGCCGGCCAGCGGTCCCCGCCCGATCGGGCCGTACACCTCGGCGGACGAGCGGATCTCGGGCAGCATGGCGGCCGGGAGGTCGAGGGCGGCCAGGATCTCCGGGTCCCAGTCCAGCGTCCGCAGGTTCATCAGCAGCGTGCGGCTGGCGTTGGTGACGTCGGTGAGGTGCTTGCCGGTCAGCTTCCAGATCAGCCAGCTGTCCATGGTGCCGAACAGCACCTCGCCGCGTTCGGCCCGCTCGCGCAGCCCGGGGACGTTCTCCAGCAGCCAGGCCAGCTTGGAGCCGGCGAAGTATTCGGCGAGCGGCAGCCCCGTACGCTCGCGGAAGTTCTTCTCGCCGAAGGCCGCGTCGAAGCGGCGCAGCTGGGCCTCGGTGCGGGTGTCCTGCCAGACGATGGCGTGGTGCACCGGCTTGCCCGAGTCTCGTTCCCAGACCAGCGTGGTCTCCCGCTGGTTGGTGATGCCGACGGCGGCCAGTTGCTCCGCGGTGATCGACTCGACGGCGAGCGCCTCGCGGATCACGAACTCGACGTTCGCCCAGATCTCCTCGGCGTCGTGCTCGACCCAGCCGGGCTGCGGAAAGATCTGCCGGTGCTCGCGCTGCGCGACGGAGACGACCGTGCCGTCGGCGTCGAAGACGATGCACCGCGAGCTGGTGGTGCCCTGATCGATAGCGGCGACGTATTCCTTGGTCACGGGGACCACCGTATGTGAAAGACCGGCAGGGTGGGCTGCCGGTCGTCACTTCGTCAGGCCTTGGTCCACTTCTGGTTCGAGCCGCCCGAGCAGTCGTAGAGCTGGAGCTGGGCGCCGTTCGCGCTGTTCTGGTTCGTGATGTCCACGCACCGGTTGGCCGAGATGTTCACCAGGTCGCCGGCGCTGGAGAGGGTGAACCGCTGCACCGGGTTGCCGTTGCAGGTGACCAGCTGGATCGGGGTGCCGTTGGTGAGCGCGCCGCCGGCCGGGTCCATGCACTTGCCCAGCGCACGCAGCGTGCCGTCGGTGTTGAACGTCCACTTCTGCGCGTCCGTGCCGTTGCAGTCGTACATCTGCAGGCGGGCGCCGTCGACCGGGTTGGCGCCCGGAATGTCGATGCAGCGGCCGCTGAAGTTCGACTTGAGCGCGCTGCCCGTGGTGCCGCCGCCGTCACTGTTCCACGCCGAGACGCGGACGTAGTCGACGAGCATCGTCTGCGGGAACACCGTGCTGCTGTTCGGGCTGCCCGGCCAGTAGCCGCCGACCGCCACGTTCATGATCATGAAGAACGGGTGGTCGTAGACCCAGGTGTTGCCATTGATGTTCGCCGGGGTGACCCGGAAGTACTCCGAACCGTCCAGATACCAGACGATCAAATTCGGCGACCAGTCCACCGCGTACGTGTGGAAGGCGTCGCCGAGCGCCGAGCCGATGGTCTTGTTGCCGCCGATCCCGCCGGCGCCCGAGTAGCCGGGGCCGTGCACGGTGCCGTACACCGTGTTCGGGGCGCTGCCGACGTTCTCCATGATGTCGATCTCGCCCGTGGTGGGCCAGTTGTTGCCGCCGAGCATCCAGAACGCCGGCCAGATGCCCTGGCCCTTGGGGATCTTGATGCTGGCCTCGAAGCGGCCGTACGTCTGGGTGAACTTGTCCGCGGTCAGCACCCGGCCCGAGGTGTAGGTGCAGGTGCCGTACCAGCATTGGTAGTTGGCGGGGTTTGCCTTGCGGGCCGTGATCGCCAGGTGACCCTGGCCGTCCTGGACGACGTTGTTCGTCGAGTTGGTGTAGTACTCCAACTCGGCGTTGCCGAAGCCGCCGCCGCCGGTGTCGAACTTCCATTTGGAGCCGTCGATCGGTGTGCCGGCCGCGCCGTTGAACTCGTCTTGCCAGGTGATCGCGCCGATAGCTGCCTCGGCTTCGTTGTGGCGTGAGCCGGCGAACAAGCCGCCGGTCAGCGTTGTCACGACCACGGCGGCCGCGAGCAGGATCCGGGTTTTTCGCATGGGGACGGGCCTCCGGGGGAGAGGTATCAGTACAGTTAGCAACCTTTAAAGATTTATCCCCGTCAGTCAAGGGGAAGGTTGCCAACCGCACTGATAACGCTTTTTCCGGTGCCCTCCCGGCGGCCCTAGCTGACCAGCTTGAACAGGGCGGTCAGCGTGGGCGGCTCCCAGCCGGGCAGCGAGGTGTGGTCGGCCAGCACCTCGTAGTCCTTGCCCTTGTAGGTCACGATCTGCCCGGTCGAGTAGTCGGTGAACGGCGCCCACTTCGCCTTGGCGGGCGCGGTGGTCGGCGGGGTCGTGGTGGGTGCCGTCGTCGGCGCTTCGCTGGTCGGTGCCGTGCTGGGCGGCTCGCTGCTGGTCGGCTCGGCGCTCGGCGACTCGCTGCTCGGCGGCTCGCTCGTCGGGTCATCGCTCGGCGTGGCCGTCGGGTCATCGCTGGGGTCCGCGCTCGCGGATTCGCTGGGGCTCGCGCTCGGGCTCGCGGATCCGCTCGGGAAGCCCGGCCACGACGGGTTCCGCGGTGCGTGCTGGCCCCGGCCGCTCCAGAAGTGCCGCCAATCCCGGTTTTGGCCCCAGGACGAGCCGTACCCGTTTTCGTTCGCGGAAGCGCTGTCATTGCGGGTCGGCAACCAGAAGGCGAACACCACTCCGGCGGCCACGACGGTGAGCATCACCATTAGCCGTTGGCGGCGAGTGGTGGACCGAAGAACGATGGCCGAGCGGTGCGCGTGACGGGACCCGGACGAGCGTCCGTGACGAGCTTGCGTCATGGGGATTTGAACCTCCAGCGGCTTGGCGGAGCCAGGTAATGCAGCAGAGACTTAAGAAGATTCGGGCCGCCAGCGCAAGTGGGGCCGGAAAGATTAAGGGAACCTTCAGAAAACTCGGCTGGTGATCCGCACCGCCGTGCCCTGTTGGCTGCTTTTGATCTCCAACTCGTCGGTCAGCTCGCCGGCCAGCCAGAGACCCCAGCCGCCCGGCACCTCGGGCGCCGGCCGCACCGCCGGGTCGGGCCGTTCGAGCCCGTCGCCGCGGTCGCTCACCTCGCACACCACGGCCGCGCCGGAGCGCCACAACGCGACGTGCCCGGTGCCGCCGCCGTGCCGCACCGCGTTGGTGAGCAACTCGTTGACCGCCATCACGAAGTCGTCGAGGCGTTGGCCGGCCAGCCCGGCGCTCGCCGCGGCAGACGCGACGACGTGCCGCAGCGCGGTCACCCGGCTGTGGTCGAACGCCTCGGAGAGCAGCGGTTGAAGTCCGATGCCCTCGACGGTAGGCGACGTCTGATCTTTCTGCCGGGCGAGCGGGCTCCCGACCGGTGCGGCCATGTGGAATCGTCACAGGAATGTCGGACTCCGGTGCGCGGGCGCGCGGTCTGCAGGGACCGCTGTGGCGGGCGATCGCGGTCTACCGCATCGTCGCGCTCGTCTACGTCGCCATCCTCGTGGTGCGCAACGTCGGGGTGTACGAGCGGCCCATGCTCGCCTGGCCGGTGCTCGCGATCACCGCGGGCTGGACGGTTTTCACCACCTACGCGTACGCGGACCCGGCCCGCCGCAAGGCGCCCCTGCTCGGCGCCGACCTGTTGATCACGATGGGCGTGATGGCCGCCAGCGTCTGGGTGGTCGGCCGGGACGCGCTGGAACACGGCAAGCCGACCCTCGCGGTGGCGTGGCACGTCGCCCCGGTCATCGCCTGGGCGGTCGCCGGCGGGCGGCGCTGGGGCGTGCTGGCCGCGCTCGCGATGGGCGCCACCGACCTGGTCGTGCGCGCGCACTACGACCAGGCGGCGTACACCGGCACCGTGCTGATGCTGCTGGCCGCGTACGCGGTGGGCACCCTGGTCCGGCTGGCCGAGACGTCGCAGATCCGGCTGCAGCGGGCCATCGAGCTGGAGGCCGCCACCCGCGAGCGCGAACGGCTGGCCCGCGACATCCACGACGGGGTCCTGCAGGTGCTCGCCCTGGTCAAGCGGCGCGGGGCCGGGCTGGACGGCGAGGCGGGGGAGCTGGCCCGGCTGGCCGGCGAGCAGGAGGCGGCGCTGCGGGCCCTGGTCACCGGGCCGACCGCGTCGGCGGTGGACGACAACGCCGAGGTCGACCTGATGACGCTGCTGAGCCCGTACGCCTCGGCCACGGTCTCGATCGCCGCGCCGGCGGCGGCGGTCCGGCTGCCCGCCAAGGTCGCCGACGAGATCGCCGCGGCCGTCGCGGCGGCGCTGGACAACGTGGTGCGGCACTGCGAAGCCGGCACCAAGGCCTTCGTGCTGGTCGAGGACGAGCCCGGCGAGGTCACGGTGAGCGTGCGCGACGAGGGCGGCGGCATCGAGGCCGAGCGGCTCGCGGTGGCGGCCGCGCAGGGCCGGCTGGGGGTGGCCCAGTCGATCCGCGGCCGGATCGCCGACCTCAAGGGCGCCGTGCGGATCACCTCCGCCCCGGGTCAGGGCACCGAGGTAGAACTTGTTGTGCCCCGAGCATCGATCGGCTGAGCATCGATAGGCTAAAACTGTGACGACGCCGCAGAAGCAACTCAGGGTGATGGTGGTCGACGACCACCCGATGTGGCGCGAGGGCGTGTGCCGGGACCTCGCCGCGGCCGGCTACGACGTGGCCGCCGCCACCGGCGAGGGGCGCCAGGCCGTCCGGATCGCCGCGGCCGCCCGGCCCGACGTGGTGATCCTCGACCTGCAACTGCCCGACGTCTCCGGGGTCGAGGTGATCCAGGGCCTGCTCGAGGCGGTGCCGGGGATCCGGGTGCTGATGCTCTCGGCCAGCGGCGAGCAGCAGAGCGTCCTGGACGCCGTGAAGGCCGGCGCGTCGGGCTATCTGCTCAAGTCGGCGGGCCTGAGCGAGTTCCTCGAGGCGGTGGCCCGCACGGCGGCCGGCGACACCGTCTTCACCCCCGGGCTGGCCGGCCTGGTGCTGGGCGAGTTCCGCCGGCTCGCCGTGGAGCCGCCGGTCGCCGACGGCACCACGCCGAAGCTCACCGAGCGCGAGACCGAGGTGCTCCGCCTGGTGGCGAAGGGCCTGTCCTACCGGCAGATCGCCGAGCGCCTCGTGCTGTCCCACCGCACGGTGCAGAACCACGTGCAGAACACGCTGGGCAAGCTCCAACTGCACAACCGGGTGGAGCTGACCCGTTACGCCATCGAGCAGGGACTCGAGTAGCGGCTAATCGAAGTCGGGGGCGTTCGTCTCGTGCATGGCCAGTTCCTCCGCGCTGGCCCCGCCGCCGGCCGCGCCCGCGTCGTAGGCCACGCTGTCGGCCTCGTTGTCGAAGCCGTAGCCCTCGTCCGGGGCGACTAGCCGGCCCACCGAGCCCGGGTCGTCGTCGTCCAACTGGCCGTCGTCGTAGAGGGAGATCTGCGACTTCGGGTCCGAGGTCGGGCTGGCGCCCCACACATCGGCGTCGAAGTCGCGTTGCTCGGAGCTGTCGACCGTCTCGTCGAAGGGATCCCGGCTCGCCGGAATCGGGTCCTCGGCGCCGACGTCCGGCTCCTCCTGGCGCAGGTGATAGTCGAGGGACTCGCCTTGGCGCGCCTCCTCGGCGGTGTCGCCGAAGCGGTTCGAGCCGCCCGGTCCGACGCCGGCGAGCGCTGCCGGGTCGGCCCCGTCGGCCCACCGGCTGCTCTCCACCTCGTCGTACGCGGTCGAATCGTCATCCGCGGTATCCGGCAGCCCGGACGACTCCGGGTCGGACACCTCGGTCGGATAGTCGTTGTCTGGCATGAAGCGCAGACTACCCGCGGGCCGGGTCGGTCATGCCAGTCCGATTGGGCCGTGCGGCCGCGGCCGGGGCCGGCTCGTCCTCGTCCGCCAACAGCGCCCAGACCACCTTGCCGTCGACCAGCGCCAGATTTCCCCAGCGGCGCGCCATCGAATCGATGAGGAGCAGACCCCGGCCGCCGTACGCGGTGGGCGCGACCGGCCCGGCGAACCGCGGCCGGGCCGACGAGTGGTCGCGGACGGCCACGCTCATCGAGTCGCCCTGCCGGGCCAGCAGCACGGTCATCGCCGTCTCGGCGTGCACGACCACGTTGTTGACCATCTCGGTGACCACGATGCACGCGGGCCCGGCCAGCTCCGGCAGTTCCCAGCGCCCGCACGCCTCGGTCACCAACTCCCGCGCACGCCGGGCGGCGCCGACGACGGGCTCCAACTCGATGTTCAGGCACCGGTTGCGCTCCGGCGCGCCCAGGGCCGCGAACGCCGCGGCCGGGCTGGGCCAGACGGGCAACCCGCTGGCCCGCCACAGGTCCGGATCGGCGCCGCACAGAGCAAGGTAGGCGGCGGGCCAATCGGCGTTCTCCTGGGCGACGTCGCGCAGCACGTCCGTTGCGCCGGGCCCACCGGCGGCGAGGTCGCTGACGTCCACGATCACCGCTTCCGGCCCTTGGGCGAGCACGCCCACCAGTGCCGATCGGGTGGCTGCCGCGGTCTCGGCGTCGAGGACCCCGGCGAGCCGGACGACCGGATAGGCCTGGCCGGTGTCCACCAGATGTCCAATCTCGCTCGGCATGATCGCTCCATTGTGCATATCGCGCCCGACCGCCGCATGTCCCCCGCAGTCGGGCCCGTGCACTCCGGCGTTGACCTGTCGAGTGTTTGAACCATTCGAGACTGCTTGCCCCCGTTTGGGGCGTTCTTGCTCCTTTGAATGATCGGCCGCGGCGTTGGCATGCAGGGCACTTACCCCGTCTTTGCGGGGCCATGCGCGATCGTTGCGGCCAGTGCCCGGATCTCCGATTGGGCCGGGTTTGTGGAGCCCGCGGGCATGCCCACGCCGGGATCCCTGCTGGCTCCGTGTCGCCCGGCCTGCTCCCGTGTCGGCCGGGCTCCCGTGGCGCCCGGGCCTGCTTCGTAGCGCCGGGGCGCGTGGCTTCTAGGGCCCGGTGTGCACCGGGTGCAGGTGGGTCTGCTCGGCGAGCCGGGCCTCGTGTTTGCCGCCGGGCGCGGTCGCGTGGTGGTGCTGCGGCTCGGCGTAGCGGGTCAGGGCGATCACCGACCCCAGCGTGACGATGAAGCCGACCGCGGCGAGCCACTCCCGGCCCGGATGGATCCGGTCGCCGAGCAGCAGCAACCCGACGATCGCGGCGGGCACCGCGCCGGCGGCATCCATCGCGGCCACGGCGGCCGTGGTCGAGCCGCGCTGCATCGCCAGGCCGAGCAGCAACTGGCCGATCAGCGAGTGAACGACCAGCAGGTAGAGCAGCGGGTTGGTGAAGAAGCCGGCCGCGGTGTGCTCGTTGGCGAGCGGCCGGGCGGCGATCGCGGCCGCCGAGAAACCGATCCCGGCCAGCGAACCGAGCACCACCGAGCCGACCGCGCCGTGCAGGCGTACCGCGAAGAAGCCGAGCACGGCGAGCACGGCGACGGCGGCCGCGAGGACGAGCACGCCGGCCGTGCCGAGCTGGCGCGAGTGGGCCGGCCGCGCCGACAGCACCAGGGCGGTGATCCCGATCAGCAGGAGGGCGAGCAGCGCCACCTCCGCGGTGGGCAGACACCACTTCAGCACCAGCACGCCGAGCAGGGCGGTCACGCCGAGCCCGGCGGCGACGCTGGCCTGGACCAGGAACAGCGGCAGGTCGCGGCGGGCGAGGAAGGCCAGCACGAACCCGAGGATCTGGCAGACCAGGCCTAGCACGTACGTGCGCTGGCTGGCGAGCCGGACCAGCAGGCCCGGGTCGAAGGTGTGGTGCACGCTGGTGCGGGCGGCGGCGATCGACTGCAGCAGGTTGGCCAGCCCATAGGCCGCGATCATCGCAGCGAGATAGAACCAGCCCGAGGACACCACTGGGCGAGAATAGACCGTGCGCGGGCCGGTTACCCGGCGGTCTTGGACGCCAGCTTGGTGAGCACGTCCTCGTGCAGGGGGCCGTTCGAGGCGATCGCGCTGCCCCCGCCGGGCCCGGGCCGCCCGTCCAGATCGGTGAACCGGCCGCCGGCCTCGGTGACGATCGGGATCAGCGCGGCCACGTCCCAGAGCGACAGCTCCGGCTCGACCATCACATCGAGCGCGCCCTCAGCGAGCAGCATATAACCGTAAAAGTCGCCATAAGCTCGGCTGCGCCACACCTGTCCCATGATGTCCAGCATGGGCTGGAGTCGGCCGGTCTCCGCCCAGGTGCCCAGGCTCGAGTAGCAGAACGAGGCGTCGGCGAGCCGGTTGACGGCCGAGACCTTGATCCGGGTGGCGCCGGCCTGATGCCGCCCCGCGAAGGCCCCGTGCCCCGTGGCGCCCCACCAGCGGCGTCCCAGCGCGGGGGCGGAGACCAGCCCGGCGACCGGGATGTCGCCCTCCATCAGCGCGATCAGGGTGCCCCAGATCGGCACGCCGCGAATGAAGTTCTTGGTCCCGTCGATCGGGTCGATCACCCAGTGCCGGCTGCCGGGGCCCGCCGCGGCCTCGGACATGCCGTACTCCTCGCCGAGCACACCGTCGCGCGGCCGGGCCCGGGACAGCGTGGAACGGATCGCCTTCTCCACCGCGGTGTCCGCGTCGGAGACCGGGGTGAGGTCGGGCTTCGACTCGACATGCAGATCGAGCGCCCGGAACCGGGTCATCGAAATCCGGTCGGCGGTGTCGGCGAGCATGTGGGCGAGGGAGAGATCGTCGGAGTAGCCGGCCATGCCCGCACGCTAGCCGATGATCCCCACGCGGCTTCGCCCGGTCGTGCGGATCTCATGCCGGATGGGCCGGGTTACTCCGGATGGTCGCGCGGGTCGCCCTCGCCCGCCCGGGAGGCGAGCAGCCTCCGGTACGAAGCCAGCCGGCGCGGGTCGGCCTTGCCCGCCGCCACCCAGGCGTCCAGGTTGCAGCCGACGTCGTTGGCGGTATGTCCGCAGTTCGGCGGGCAGTCGACCGTGCCCTCGACCAGGTCGGAGAAGCCGTGCAGCAGGCTGTCGGCGCTCACATGGGCCAGGCCGAAGCTGCGGATGCCCGGAGTGTCGATGATCCAGCCCGGATCGGTGCGGGACTTGCCGACCGCCGGCAGCCGCAGCGCCACCGCGCTAGTCGACGTGTGCCGGCCCTTGCCGACCGCGCTGACCACGCCGACCTTGCGGAGCGCGTCCGGGACCAGGCGGTTGACCAGCGTCGACTTGCCCACCCCGGAGTGACCGACCATTACCGAGATCTGCCCGGCCAGGCAGCCGCGCAGCTCGGCCAGGTCGCTGTCCGGGCGGACCAGCACGTGCGGCAGGTCGAGCTCGGCGTAATAGCCGAGCACCGCCTCCGGGCCGGCCAGGTCGGCCTTGGTCAGGCAGAGCAGCGGCTCGATGTCCGCGTCGTACGCCGCGACCAGGCAGCGGTCGATGAAGCCGGTGCGCGGCGGTGGGTCGGCCAGCGCGCTCACGATCACGAGCTGGTCGGCGTTGGCCACCACGACCCGCTCGAGCCGGCCCTCGGGCGTGGTGTCGTCGTCGTCCGCCGTGCGGCGCAGCACGGACGTGCGCTCGGCGATCCGGACGATCCGGGCCAGCGCGCCCGGCGCCCCCGACGTGTCGCCGACCAGCGCCACCCGGTCGCCCACCACCACGGACTTGCGGCCCAGCTCGCGGGCCCGCATCGCGGTGATGATGTCGTCGTCGAACGAGCCGTCCTCGCGGACGCAGCCGTATCGGCCCCGGTCGACGGTGATGACCAGCGCGTCGATGGCGTCGTCGTGTTTGGGGCGGGTGCGGGTGCGCGGCCGGGACGACCGGCCCGGTCGGATCCGGACGTCGTCCTCGTCGTACTCCCGCTTACGGCCCGGCAGGGTCAACTCCTCGCCACGAGTCCCGCCCAGAGCTCGGGGAACTCGGGCAACGTCTTGGAGGTACACGCTACGTCGGTGAGCTTGACCCCCTCGACGGCGAGGCCGACAACCGCGGCGGCGTGCGCCATCCGGTGGTCGGCATAAGTCTCGAAGGTGGCCGCCCGCAGCGGGCCCGGGGTGATCTCGAGGCCGTCGGGATGCTCGACCACGCCGGCGCCGACCTTGGTCAGCTCACGGGCCAGCGCGGCGAGCCGGTCGGTCTCGTGCCCCCGGATGTGGGCGATCCCGCGCAGCTCGGACGGGCCGTCGGCGAGCGCGGCCAGGGCGGCGACGACCGGGGTCAGCTCGCTAACCTCGGACAGGTCGGCCCGGATGCCGTGCAGCACGCCGGTGCCGTGCACGGTGAGCCCCTCCTCGCCCTGGCTGACCATCGCGCCCAGGCTGGTGAGCAGCTCGGTGAGCCGGCCGACCGGCTGCCAGCTCTGCTGTGGCCAGCCCGCGAGGGTGACCGAGCCGCCGGTGACCATGGCGGCGGCGAAGAACGGCGCGGCGCCCGAGAGGTCGGGCTCGATCTCCCAGGTGCGGCTGTGCAGCACGCCCGGCTCGACCGCCCAGACGTCCGGAACGCTCTCGTCGACGATCGCGCCGGCGGCCCGCAGCATGTGGGTGGTCATCCGCAGGTGGGGCGTCGAGGGCACCGGCGGGCCCTCGTGCCGCAGCACCAGCCCCTTGGTGAAGCGCGGCGCGGAGAGCAGCAGGCCCGAGACGAACTGGCTGGAGCCGGAGGCGTCGATCACGGCCTCGCCGCCCTCGACCAGGCCGGTGCCGCGCACCGTGAGCGGCAGGCCGCCGGTGGGCGACGCGTCGATGACCGCGCCGAGGGCGCGCAGCGCGTCGATGATCGGGCGCAGCGGCCGGTTGTGCGAGTGCGGGTCGCCGTCGAAGGTGACCGTGCCGTCGGCGAGCGCGGCGACCGGCGGCACGAACCGCATGATCGTGCCGGCCAGCCCCACGTCGATCTGGGCCGGGCCGCGCAGCGGGCCGGGCTCGACCGTCCAGCGCTCGTCGGACGCCGTGTCGACGGCGACGCCGAGCGCGCGCAACCCGGCCGACATCAGCGTGGTGTCGCGGGCGCGCAGCGGGCGGCGGATCTCGGACGGGCCGTCGGCCAGCGCGCTCAGCACGAGGGCCCGGGCAGTCATCGACTTCGAGCCGGGCAGGCGCAGGGTCGAGCTGGCCGGGCCTGCGGCTTTCGGGGCGGTCCACTCAGTCACGTCACCCATTCTGCCGGTCCGGTACGACATTCTCGCGGCGCGTTCCCGCCCCCCGGGATCGAGGCGACAGGCGTAGGGTCTGCCGCATGTGTGGCCGGTACGCGACGACGCGAAGCGACGCCGATCTCACGCTGCTCTTCGACGCCGTCGACGTGACCGAGGGCCTGTCCCCGAGCTGGAATGTGGCACCGACCGACCCGGTGCCGCTGATCCGGGTCTCGCAGACGCACGATGCCCGGGTGCTCGACACGGCTCGCTGGGGCCTGGTCCCGCCCTGGGCCACCGACCTGCGCGGCGGCGCCCGCATGATCAACGCGCGCGCCGAGACGGTCGCCACGTCCCCGGCCTTCGCCCCGTCGTTCGCCCGCCGCCGCTGCCTGGTCCCGGCCGACGGCTGGTACGAGTGGGCCCGCGACGGCAACCGTAAGCAGGCGTTCTATCTGACCCCGGCGGACGGCTCGGTGCTCGCGTTCGCCGGGCTCTGGTCGGCTTGGGGCCCCGAGCCGGTGCTCACCTGCAGCGTGCTGACCACGGCCGCGCTCGGCGGGCTGGCCCGGGTGCACGACCGGATGCCGCTGATCCTGCCCCGCGAGCGCTGGGCCGGCTGGCTGGCCGGCGGCGGGGACGGCGCCGAGTTGCTGCGCCCGATGACGCCCCGCGAGCTCGAGGCGATCGAGGTGCGCGCGGTCCGGCCCGACGTCGGCAACGTACGCAACAACGGTCCCGAATTGACCACCCCGGCAGAACAGGAGCCGACCACGGCCACCCTCTTCTGATTTGTCCGGTTTTCGGCTCCGCGCGCACAGTCGTTCGGGCCATTTGCCCGTTGTGCAGGCATTTTTAACTGAAAACTTTGTTGCGAGATAGATCAGACCCTTGTTCTGACCTCCTTTGGTGCGATACAAACCAGCGCCGGTGTGGTGCCGGTCCGCACGGGGCGGACGGTGTAACCACGGTTCTTGCCGGTCCCACGGGGGAGGTGGGCTGATGACACGGGCACGGATGCCGCGTCCACACGAGGTCGCCATTGCACGGCGCGACCCGAGGCTGCTTGGGGCGATCGCCGGTCGCCGCACCGATGAGGCTTGGCGCACTCGCGGCGCATGTCGCAGCGTCGATCCAGAAACGTTCTTTCCGGCTCCGAACGAGCCGTCCGAGGGTGCCGTCGCGCTCTGCGGCAGCTGCGTCGTCCAAGGGCCGTGCCTGGCCTGGGCGCTGCAGGTGGGCGATTGCCACGGCGTCTGGGGCGGCACCACGCCACGGGAGCGCCGGGCGATGCTCGTCGCTTGGCGCGAGCGGGTGCAGCCCGACGGCCAGCCGGTCGACGACGCTCCGGACGAGGAAGATCGGCGGCTGCTCACGCTGGTGCCGATAAGCCGCTAAACATAGGAGCTGTGCAGAGCAGCCTGACGTTCGATACGCCGCGCGGGCCGGCGGGGATCCGGGTGACCGACCCTGCCGGCCCGCCGGTGTCCTTGCTGATCATGGGGCACGGCGCGGGCGGTGGCGTCGACGCGCCCGACCTCGCCCGAGTCCACGACGTGGCGGTGGCCGCGGGCGTCCGGGTGGCGCTGGTGACGCAGCCCTACCGGATGGCGGGCCGCCGAGCCCCCGCCCCGGCGGCCCAGCTGGACGAGGCCTGGACGGCGGTGGTGCGGCACCTGCACACCGACGGCCTGCCGCTGATCCTGGGCGGCCGGTCAAGCGGCGCCCGGGTGGCTTGCCGCACGGCGGTCGCCCTCGGCGCGGCCGGGGTGCTCGCGCTGGCGTTCCCCCTCCACCCGCCCGGCAAGCCGGAAAAAAGCCGCGCGGGGGAGTTGCCGACCACGATCCCCACCCTGGTGGTGAACGGCGACCGAGACCCCTTCGGCGTACCGGAGGCGGGCGGCGTGGTCGAGGTGGCGATCCGCCCCGGAGCAACCCACGACCTCCGCAAAGACCTCGCGGGCACCGCCGACACGGTCCTGTCCTGGCTGCAAACCCACGGCTGGGTCAGCTAGCAGGGAATGGCCGGGTGGTGTTGGTCGTTGTGGGACAGGCGAAGGCCTTATGTCGGAAGGGGTTTGTCAGTGCCAGCCGGATCGGAGTTCATGGTGCGCGACGCGTCGCAGGAGCGCCGGGTGCGGGACCTGTTGGGTTCCCCCGAGTGGCCCGCGGCCCTGTCGGTGCCCGTGGCGCCATCGGTGAGCGTGAGCACACCGGCGGTTTTTGAAGCAGCTAGTGGGGCACTACCCGTATCCTCGGCGGGGCAGCCGAGGGGAGACGTGCGGGTGACGCCGACAGAACGAACGGAACGTACCGAGGAGCGCCGTGCGCGCTTCGAGCGGGACGCGCTGCCTTTCGTGGACCAGCTGTATGCCGCCGGTCTGCGGATGACGCGCAACCCGGCCGACGCCGAGGACCTGGTGCAGGAGACGTTCCTGAAGGCGTTCTCCGCGTTCCACCAGTTCGAAGAGGGCACCAACCTCAAGGCCTGGCTGTATCGCATCCTCACGAACACGTACATCAACTCGTACCGGCGCAAGCAGCGGCAGCCTGTGCAGGCGCCGACCGAGGAGATCACCGACTGGCAGCTCGCCTCGAGTGAGTCGCACACGTCGGCGGGTCTGCGTTCGGCCGAGACCGAGGCGCTCGACCGGCTGCCCGACAGCGACATCAAGGACGCGCTGCAGGCGCTGCCCGAGGATTTCCGTCTCGCCGTCTACCTCGCCGATGTCGAGGGTTTCTCGTACAAGGAGATTGCCGACATCATGGGCACGCCGATCGGCACGGTCATGTCCCGCCTGCACCGCGGCCGGCGCAACCTGCGCAAGCTGCTGGAGCGGTATGCGGCCGACCGGGGCATCACCCGCACCTCGTCCGACTCGCCCGCACCGCAGGAGGCGTGAGGATCGTGAAGGACGACGACGACAAGACCGACTGTGGCGTAGTGATCAGCGAGGTCTACCTCTACCTCGACCTGGAGTGCAGCGAGGACCGGCGGTCGCTGATCCAGAAGCACCTGGACGACTGCTCGGACTGCCTGCGCGAGTACGGCATCGAGCACGAGGTAAAGGCGCTGGTCGCCCGCAGCTGCGGCGACGAGCGCGCCCCGCAGGAGCTGCGCGAGCGGCTCCGGCTCAAGCTCAACGAGCTGGTGATCGAGGTCGAAACCCGCGAATACCTCCCCTGATCAGCGCAAACAGAAGCCCGGCAGCGATCCGCTGCCGGGCTTTCGTATGCCTTGGCCGCAACCAATCAGCTGTTGGGGCGCTTGCCGTGGTTGGCGGCGCTCTTCTTGCGGGCCTTCTTCTTGCGCGACTTCTTCGCCATGGTTCGACTCCTGTTCGTGGCACGTCTCCAGCGCACGATCGTAGTCGGCGTGTCTTCCGGCTCTGGATTCCCCCATGAGCTGCCCGTGATTGGATACCGTTCACCGACAAATGGGCGACGAGGAAGGCACTCACCATGGCCGATGAGATCCGAGCCGAGATGGTGGCCAACGTGTGGAAGGTGGTGGCCGCCGCGGGCGACTCGGTCGAGGAGGGTGACACCTTGGTGATCCTCGAGTCGATGAAGATGGAGATCCCGGTCCTCGCCGAGTCCGACGGCACCGTGTCCCAGCTGGCCGTGAACGAGGGCGACGTGGTCCAGGAGGGCGACCTGATCGCCGTCATCGACTAGCGGCCGCCAGCAAGGTCATCGAATGATGCGCAGCGCGCGCAGCAACCGCTGCCCGCGACGTCGGCGCTGCCGCGGCACCAGCGGCGACGCGTAGTTTTCCTCGGCCCGGACCACAGCCCCGGCGAGCCGGCGGGTGGCCGGGTCGGCGTCGGGCGTCGCCAGCGCGAGCTGCGCCACCGACCAGGCGATCCCGAGCGGGTCGCCGCCGGTCACCTGGGTGAGCCGGCGGGCCACCACGGCGGCCACGTCGGCCCGGGCCGACGGATCCACCCAGGCGTAGGTGACCAGGGCGAAGAGTGCGGCCTCGGTGATCCGGTCGGTGCCGCCGTCGGCCAGCTCCACGAGCAGCCGGCGCCGGGTCGAGCCCAGCCACGGCTCCTCGGTGTCGTGGTGCAGAAGGCCGAGGCAGGCCCAGACCTGGGCGGCACGGCCCCAGAGCGCCGGGTCGTGCGCGGCCAGGGCGTGACCCACCTCGGTGTCGGGGGCGGCCGGCGGGTGCGCGAGCACGGCCAGCAACTCGTCGGGCTCGACCAGGACCAGCCCCACCGCCGCGTCGTAGGCGGCCGGCGGGTGCGGCCAGAGCGGATGCGCGACCCGGTGCAGCCGTTCGACCGCGGTCGCCGACGGCGGGCCGGCCGCGATCGGGGCCCGGCGGGGGTCGAGCGGGGCGTCCGGCGCCGACGGGACCCGGCTCAGCCACGGCAGGTCGGCGCAGCACTCGGCCAGGTCGGTGTGCTCGTGGGTGTCGTCGGGATGGTCGCGGGCGAAGTCGGCCAGCCGGACCAGGTGGCCGAGGTCGCCGTCGGACCGGAAGCGCAGCCGGTATGCGGTGTGCACCGCGCAGTCGAACGTCGGATCCCGCTCCAGGGCCCGGTTGACCCAGCTCAGCGCCTCGTCGAGGCGGCCGTGGTCGGCCAGCGTGCCGGCGATGTCGGCGTACACGGAAAGATCGTCGGGGTCGTGCGCGACGGCCCGGCGCAGCGCCGCGAGCGCCTCGGGCACCCGGCCGGCGCTGCGGTAGGCGTAGCCGAGCCAGATCTCGCCCAGCTTGGACGGCCGCGCCCGGGCACCGCGGGCGGCCCAGTCGACGGCGAGCGTCGCCTCGCCGACCCGGCGGGCGA
>Ga0307512_10002480_pt1 | contig 23234 bp, 23 predicted proteins | sample 14_EM_MG_FD_200267 | JGI IMG/M metagenome (GOLD analysis project Ga0307512, IMG submission 200267) | Populus trichocarpa ectomycorrhiza microbial communities from riparian zone in the Pacific Northwest, United States - 14_EM | ecosystem: Host-associated > Plants > Roots > Unclassified | place...
GCTCTACTGTGATTCGAGGTGCTCCCAGACGCTCACAGGTTTGTCGCCGGCGCTCCCAGGTGCTCTGCTATGCAACGCGACCCGTCGCCTGGGCGACGGGAAGCGTGTAATTCTCCGTCAGAGGGTACGAGGTTCCGTCAGAGCCGTCAGAGCCGTCCAGAACACCCGGGTGTTTCAGACGGAAACTAGATTTGTTGCTGATGTGGTTATGCTGTAATGTCTCTGCACAGCCCTTGGATGATCCAAGATGCAGCACCAATAATGGTTGATGCTCTGTGGATGCTCATTTTTAGGAAGTGGTAGCGATATCATTTGCATCATTTTTGCCAAGAATGGCAGCGAATACGATTATTATGTGACGATTATGATGAATAGCACTGGGATTATCTATGTTGCAAGTCCAAAAATTGTTGACGCCCTGTTGACGCTGATTTTTATGATGCGGCAACGAGTGTGCCGCTTACCTTTTCATCTAAAAAGACGCCCAATAGTTTATCTTTGGCAATATGGGACTATGCAGGATGTATGATTGCTGAAAGTGTAAGACTGAAAATTGTTGACGCTCCTTTGATGCTCTGTTGAGGCTCATTTTCAGAAGGTGGTAGCGATATCCTTTTCATCATTTCTGCCCAGAAAGGCAGCCAATAAGATCATTATGTGATGATTTCGATCAATAGCCCTGGGATTATCCATGTTGCCAGTCTACAAATGGTTGATGCTCCATTGACGCTCATTTTTATGATGCGGCAACGTGTGTGCCGTTTACCGTCTTAGCTTAAATGATGCCCAATAGTTGATCTTTGGCAATATGGGACTATGCAGCATGTATGATTGCTGAATGTGTAAGAGGAAAAATCGTTGACACTCCGTTGAGGCTTACATTGAATACATCCTAACCGGCATTGTATGTTCAATAACTGTATGATATGAATCATATAATGATTATTGACAGCCAATCAATCGTTTCTATGTATGATCATATGCATCCAGAACCTTCATGGCCTCTGGATTTCAGAACCACCACCATACACAGTATCTGAGTGATGGATGATGTAGCTAGCGAGCATTCCTGCGCATTCAGCCAGCATATCACGGTATGTTGATTTTCACTCTAATTTTTGATTTGTATAGCCCGACTGCCTCACCTGCCCTGATCCAGTTCCTTTTCCTCGATTTCCACGATGTACCATAGGCAATTTTGAAAATCTCAAACATGTGAACCAGGTCTGAGCAGAGAGATATGCAGTTGGACACATCGGTGAATGCAACATGACGGTCGTCATACAGACAGATTCGTATCGTGCACTGACCGCTCCTTCTATTACATGTATGACATCACCCACTTAAATTTCAATAGTCAATTTCGTCACTAATTTAATTTGTGCTTTCCCACTTAACAGTAACCGTAACAGCACTATGGAGTTTAATGGTTGTCTTGCACATAAATTTGGATACTAGAACTTTCGCATGGTATGTACCACCCTTGCACATGCACAGACGAATTATCATGTCGCACAGTTTGGTCACTGAAATCAAGTGAAAGCTGACACGTAGCAAAATAGGTACACAAATGATTTTCCGACTTCATATGACGTCGAAAATAGTAATCTGCCTATCAATTCTTCCGGTCACGCACGCGCCGTCACCAGTTCTTCGTCCGAATCCGATGAATATATGGTGATTAGGTACAGCGGACAATGCAGGGTTAAGTGCTTATGGGTTCGATAGGCTTCGCTTTGTTAATGGGTGACGAATTGGGCTTCACATCGGGCGGACCAGACGCTAAGCGTTTATTCGACCACAGTCTCCCAGAGCCTTGCCTCATCTGACAACTTCCTAGTGGACAAGTGCCTTGCGGCATTGGTGATATTCCGGGGATGATATCAACGGACTCCATAACGTCTCAATGTGGTGTCGGTGCAGAATTGGCTGCGTCTTCGTCCAGATGCGGTTTGACGACTGCCAGAACTTTGAATTCGGTTGTGCCATACTTCATATCTCATTAACGGACTTAGTCGGCCGCGTCCCTCCATCCCAGTTGTGACAATTCGTCAAGCTTCATCTGCTTCTGCCAATATCTCTCCATGCGCTGCTGTACCGTTTTCGAGATTGTGCCCATCTCCCAGCCGGGTTCATCATCTTCGCTCAGCTTGCCCTGCTCTGTATCTTGATCATCTTCCCCATCCTCTTCATCATCCAAACGTACAAGATCGCTCAGACTGTCTCTGAAAGCGTCGAACATCTCCTCAAACGTTGGTCCGGGCTCCCTGGATGTCAATCCCGTGCTTTCATCACTTTTCATATCTTCCTGCACCTGCTTAATTGCTGTCTCTGCGTCCTCATCTCGCTTTCTTGCCACAGCACTTTCTCTCTCCACGTAATCCTCGATCAATTTCTCCTTCTCTTTGTTATTCAAAAAGTTCGTTTCTTGTCTTCTCTCTGCTGCAAGCTTCTTTTTGGATCGCAAGCTATGCAATGCACCTAGGGCTTGGACTTGTTCAGCTTCCAAGCCGCTGTTGCGTTCATCCGTTTGATGGCATCGTCATGTGGATCAGTGGGTCGATTTGCCGTAATTGCCTGCTGGATGCAGTGAAATGTCCGTTTTTGGAACATTGACCGTTGTGGTTTGTGTTTACTTTGATTTTGGGCGAGATGTAGGATGTTGCAAGATCTGGACGATATGGAGGCGAGCTGTGTCTTTTATACCAACATTGGTACGTTTGATCAACTTGAATAAGCAATATCAATGTTTTGACTGTTACTACAATAGGAATAGATATGCTAACAATACAGTATGAGTCGATTTTTAGCCTCAGAGTCATGTACGATCCCTGGGATTGTTGAGACCAACATCAGCAGACATCCTTTGCCGCGAAGCATATCCTGTTTATATCAGACACATGTGGGATTTCGGCAGTCATAAACCTCTAGTAATCCTTGTAAACAAACCAACAACATCAGACCGACTTATTGCAAATTGCGGAACCGTTAGAAACCCCTGCACTCTGCAATTCAACGCGGCGTGATTTGACTTGCGTGAAATGTGCAACTTGGCAGTTACTTATTTCATTTTGACTCGTAGTGAAGTGTATATTCCTCAGGACTTCCCACTTGTTTTCGTTATCATCTTCCTCTCGTATTCTACACCAACAAATCATTGCTACACAGACACCTCAGACAGGTGAAAATGGCACCGAACCAGGCGGATCAAAGGGCGTTACACCCAACACATCACTCTCTGGCACACAGCAAGAACCCAGACAGCAGTTAGTCCACCGCAATGCTGCCAATGCGGCCACCAAAAATATGACCCAGGATGCACATTTAAAAATTGTTTGTAAAACTGGAAGCAGCAAGAATAAGAAACAGCACGCAATTGGGAGTGAGTATATTCATGTCAAGGCAAATGACGGTCAACTAACCATATAATAAACAGTGGGTATCCGTTAGGAGCTCCATGACCAATTCATTTCTGCCTGTAATAGGAAACCTCCATAGTGTACGAAGGGATTTTTCCACACAGTGCACGAAATCAAACATCATGATTTTGTTAGCTCAGCGAGTTTCGGGTACGAATTTCGTGATAATCGTCCCTGTTGGTGGACAAAACAGGCTTTAGTCACCTTAGAGGAGGCTACGGAAGCATATATGGTGTAGGCCATTGCTGAATCTCATCACTAGGTGCTGCAACTAATTTCTTGTAGGTTCTCAACATGTCTGCAACAATGGCAATGCAAGGAGGTTGGGTACAGCTCGAACAGTCCGACATGCGCCTTGCATTGAATATGGCCAAAATGGCCAAAGGCGGGTTTTCGGGCACCGCTATAGAGGCAATGCAATATCAAATGAAGAAACCACGGGCCAAAGTCACAGAAGAGAAGAAGCGGGGTGTTGAGTTTCCTGGGCATTGAAAGGTGAAGGCTGCAATTGAAAGACACCCGGCTATGATTCATCAGAACCACACGGATGGCTGTCTTCCTTGCCAAAACAACACAGCGAGGAATCCCCAGATACGCTGGAGGTGCAAATGAATGGGTGCTCCTCCACCAGTCCGACATAGACATCCGACACCAGATCTGACACCACCTCCGCCTGGTACGCAATATCCCCCCGCAAAGCTACCTCCGCCACGCGCTCCCATTCGGGGCACCCAATGATCGCAAACCAACACTTTGCCAGCCGCAAAGGAGGATTCAAGTGTTCCTCTTCCCAAGACGCAACCTGTCAATCTTGATGCATCAGCCGAGGATAGCATATTCGAAGAAGATTTTGATCCAGAATTGGTGACTGATGAATGTACATCATGCGGTTTGTACACTATCTGCTGTGTCTGAATGCTGCTGAAATACATTTCGAAGATGAGAGCAGCCTATTGAATATAGATGTCAGTCGAAACGAGCATTGATCGAAAGGAACTGGATATTTAGTCCATTATAATCTATAACTCGAGGACACTTTAAAGTAAATTTTAAAGGATATATTTATATGTATTATTAACAAACAATGTGGTGATCATGGACAAAGTACATGATGACATGAGAACGGCTGGCAGAACATTGTGAATGATAAACTGTGACAAATTGAATGATTACATATTGCGGATAAGCCCGTGGCAAAATGAGCATCAAAGGAGTGTCAACAGTTGTAAGTGTTGTAGGTCTGGTAAATAAAACTTGATATCAATGTTATTAGACATAATGCAAGTATTGGCAGCCTTTATAGGCTAAAATAATATCTGCATGCTCCCTGGCCTATCATGAAGATGAGCGTCAACGGAGCGTGAACGATTTTGGGTTTTGCATTATTGGTAATCTGAGTTGTGTATTGTTGCACACTGTTATAAACGGCTGATTGGCAGCCATTATTGGCAAAAAGGGATGCGGTACAGTCACTGCCCCCTTCTGAAAATGAGCGTCAACTGAGCATCAATGATTGTTGGTTGTGCATCATTGGTAATCTGAGTTGTGAATTGTCGCACACAATTATAAACGGCATATTGGCAGCCTTTATTGGCAAAAGGGTATGCGGTACGGTCACTGCCCGCTTTTGAAAATGAGCGTCAACGGAGTGTCAACGATTTCTGGTTGTGCATCATTGGTAATCTGAGTTGTCAATTGTCGCACACTGTTATAAACGGCTTATTGGCCGCCATTATCGGCAACAAGGTATGCGGTACGGTGACTGCCCCTTTCTGAAAATGAGCTTCGACGGAGCGTCAACGATATTTGGTTATGCATCTTGGGTTATCTGAATGGCAATGTCGGGCAATGATTCATATACTATGTACTGGCTGCCTTTCAGTCCAAACAATGCAGGATATCTTCGTTACCCCATCATGACAATCAGCGTCAATGGAGCGTCAACGATTTTTGGTCTTGTAAGTCAGGCAATTGAAATGACATTTGGTAGTAGTTAAGTATAATGGCAGTATTAGCGGCCTTTATTGGCAAAAGAGGAAGGTGTACAGTCTCTGCCAGATTCTGAACATGAGCGTCAACAGAGCATCAATGATTTTTGGCATTGTAAGTCAGGTAATTGGAAATTAATTTGTTCGCTGTTATACATAACCGATCTTTAGGCAGCCTTTGTTGGCAAAAAAGGATGCGACCCAGTCACTTCCCCATTCTGAAAACTTTGTTACCCCATCATGAAAATGAGTGTCAACGGAGCGTCAACAATATTTGGCCTTGCATTCTGGGTAATCATGACATCACGCAAATATCAAAGCTTATAACAGATGTATAGACCGCCTTATAGGCAAAAATAAAAAATGTAGAACGAGAAATGCGGATTCCAAAATAATTGATATCGCAAGCTGCAAAATATGCAAATAGTGATTATGAGGTGTTGAATAAGTGGTTTTGGTAAAATACAATTAACGGGCAGCAAATACAAGAGCACTATATGAATCTACATATGGACCCGCTGGACAACCCGCTGACAACCCGCCCAATTCGGATGGGTTGTGGATTTCCATCGAACAGTACCCGAATTGACTGTTCGAGTCAATTGACGGCCCAGAAAGTCAACTTGGGAACGGTTCGGGTCCGACCCGGATCCGGACCCAAAGTGATGGTCCGGAACCATTGCTAACACCACATGAGAGTCAGAGTGCACCCTTGACAGAGTAGTAAATAAATAAGTAACTCTTGAATATATAGTATTATCCATAAATTGCAATATTTAGTATATGCGCTACAGTTGCATTACAGCAATAATTCAGTCATGCTATCAGTAAATTACATGTGTAATATCGTGCATTACCGAAATCGGCTCTGGGTTGTTATTCATTATGCGGTGTTATGAGTGTTATGGGAGGTTATGGTAGGCCATATGACCTGCGGTAGATTACACATGACAGAATATGTATTTCCTGACGCACTTATATTATGGAAGATGGAAGAGCAAAAATGGTTGATGCTCTGTTGACGCTCATTTTGAACATGGGGCAGGGAGCATGTCACAGTCTGTTTTTCCTATAATGGCGGCCAATACTTAATTTATGACTGGCTGGAACCAATCACCTCACAGAATACCACGGATGCAAGACCAAAAATCATTCACGCTCCGTTGATGCTCATTGTCAAGATGGGGCAGGGAGCATGTAGCTATGAATTTTGCGTATGAAGGTGGCTAATAGTTTGATTATGTATAACCATGACCGAATCAATTTTAAATTGCCTCGAATACAAGACCTGACATTGTTCATGCTCCATTGACCCTCATTTTGCCATGGCCATATCCGCAATATGCAATCATGTGATTTAGCATATTATATCATTTAGAGCATTTTGGAAACCATTCGATCGTCTTCATGTACTTTCTTCTTTTCCAGTACATATTTCCGTGATAATACTTAAAAATATATCCTATAAAATATACTTTAAAGTGTCCGGTAATTGTAGGAAATAATATACTCAAAAATCCGGTTCATTTCGATCATTGCTCGTCACCACATGCATGTTCGCTGAGCAGGCTGCTCTCATCTGCATAATGGATGGTAGCTGCATCACCGCACAGCAGATAATGTACTAACCAGTGGATGTTCCTTCATCAGTCTGCAAAATCTGGAATAAAATCTTTATTGAGCATGCTATCCTTGGCACATGCATCAAGATTGAAAAATTCAGCATTGGGAAGAGGAGCATGCAAATACACATATCCAGTTGGCACATGGTCCATTAGGGAACATTGAGCTGTCTGATTGTCACCTGGTAGCGCAGGTGGTATTCAGGGAAGAGGTGGTGTCGGTTCTGATGTCAGCTGTCTCAGGGAGTGTTGGCAATGGTTCCGGGTTTCCCGGCTTTGGTTCAGGTTGGAACCAGAAGGGAGACAGGAGTCCGGGTCAGTTACCACCAACGGAACGAGACCGGACGATTCGCGACAGGTCGTTAGGCGGACCGGACCAAAATGCATTTGATCTTGCCGGGGTTCAAACCGGACCATAGTTCCATATTGCAGTTACTACAACTCTGGCGTTAATTGAGCGTTCGAGTTCTTATCGTATCACGACATGGTCCATCCGCACTGGATGCAGTGTTAGGAGCTGTGTCGTCCTGTGGTCTCCGATTTGCAATTCGATTCATATTCGTTGAGTTGCGATGAGATAACACTCAAAATCATGCCCCAATTGCGGGATTTCAACAGCTACACAACGAATATTGCTCAGATTCAAATCCGGACACCAGCAGGTGAAAGAGCTCCGGAAACTGCATGATACACGTATAGACCATGTTGCGATATGATCAGAACCCAAAAAATAATTGGAGCGAAAATGCCAGGCTCACAAAGACCTGGTTTTCCGGTGGAAAATGGCCCACAAGCAATGGTCTGGGATTTTCGTGTAGTAAGGTCCACTGCAACGGTTCGGTTATGGTTCCAACCCAAACTTGGAACTGTTGTGGCGGTTTGGCACAGTCGATAACACTGGTCTCAGTCGGTCTGGTGGAGGTGCACCTGTTCCTTTGTATATCCAGGGTGTATGCAGATTCGTTGCTGTGCCCTGTTGCCAAGGAAGGCAGCCGTCCATGTGGTTTTCACAAACCATAGTCAGGTGTCTTTCTATTGCAGCCTTCCCCATTCAACGCCCAGGAATACAAACTTCTCCCTGCTTCTGTTCTCAGACTTCGGCGCGAGATTTCTTGTTCAAGTATTGGGTCTCGAACTCCACAGCACACGCAAACCCTCCTTTGGCCATTTCCGCCTCATTCAAGGCCTGGAGCATGTTGGATTGTATGAGCTGTACCTGATCTCCTTGCCTTGGCATAATAGCAGACATGTTGGAAACCTACAAGAATTCAGTTGTTGCTTCTGAAAATGAGATTCGGCTATTACCTCTACCATATATGCTTATGTAGTCTCCACTAAGGTAATTGATGCCGTTATCTTCCACTCTCGTGAACCCTTATCATGAATTTTGTCCACAACAATCCCACAGCTGACAACAGTATGATGTTTGACATCTTGGACTGTGTGGACAAATGCCTTGGTCGACCATGCACACTTCCTGTTACGCATAGTGATACATTGGACATGTAGCTCTCGCCATGTACCCGCCATACATTATATGGTCAGTTGACCGCTGTGTATGGTGATATGAATATACTCACATCCAATTGCACGCCGCTTCGTGTTCTTGCTGCTTGCGGTTGTGCAGTCAATGTTCAAATGTGCATCCAGGGTCGTATGCTTGGTGGCTGCATTGACAGCTTTGCAGAGGACATATTGCTGTCAGTGTTGTTGCTTCGTGCCAGAGAGTGATGCATTGTATGATGCGCCCATCCATCGGCTAGATTAGGACCCGCTCTCACCTTGCTGAGGTGTTTCTTCAGCGATGATTTGGTGGTCTGGAATAGGGGACCATGATGATAATGAAAAGAAGTGGGAAGTCTTGACAAATATATAGTTCACTTCAAGTCAAAATGGAATCCATAACAGCCGACTTGCATGTTCTACTCATGATTAATCCTGCTGTGTATGTGTGCAGGTTGCAGGGGTTTCCCACCATCCCGCAATTACCAATAAGTCTGTCAAATGTTGGTTGTTTATTCATAGGAATAGATAGAGGTTTTCAACAGCCGAAATCTCATGATTTCCGGAAACAAATAGGACATTGTTCCAGGGAAAGGAAGTCTGGTGATGTTTGTCTCAAGAGATCCCAGGGATCTTACATGAAACAGTGGCTGAAAATCGAGTCATGTTGTATGGTTACAATTATGATTCCAATTTTAGTGACCGTCAAAATGCAGAAATTGGTTGGATCTTGTTGATCAAACATACCAACGGTGACATAAAGGATGCAGCCTGCCTCCATATCGTCCATATCTTGCAACATTCAACATCTCACCCATCAAAGCAGTGAACACAAACTACAATGGTGAATCCTCCGAAATCGATCTTTTGGCCCCATCTGGTGGGCAAATATGGCATATCAACAAATCATTTCACATGACGATGTAATCAAACGAACAAAGACAAGGGATGGTTCGAAGCTGAAAGCGTCTGAGCACCAGCGGCGTTGCACAGTTTGCGATCCAAAATGCAGCTTGTGGCGCAGAAACGACAAGCAACGCACTTTCTAAGGAACACAGAGAAAGAGGAATGGCTCAAGGATTACATTGAGAGAGAAACTTTTGTGGCGAGAAAGCGTGTTGAAGACAAAGACACAGTAATTATGTAGGAGCAGGAACAAATGAGAAGTGCAGAATATGCGCGATTGACAATCAGAGAGGCCAATATAACCTTTCGGGAGATGATCAATGCTATTGAAGACAGTCTGAGTGATCTTGTAAGTTCAGCCAATGAGGAGGAAGGGGAAGATGATGAGGATGAAGAAACAAAACTGGGCAGGCTGAGCGAAGACAACGAACCCTGCTGGGTGGTGGACACAATCTCCTAAATAGTTCAAGAGCGCATGGAGAGTGTTTGGCAGAAGCAGATGAAGCTGCAGGAATTGACACCGCTGGGATGGGAGGATGTTGCAGACTGCTTTGGTGAAGAGATAAGAAGTACGGCATGACCAAAGTGAAGGTTCCGGCAGTTGTCACACTACCAACTGACAAGTCACAGCCGCACCTGCACTAACAACAGTTGCATAACATATGGAGTCACTTGATATCAGCCCTGGAATATCGCAAATACTGCAAGGGACGTCTCGACCAGGAAGGAGTCATATGATGGTAGGTTCCGCGAAGCCAAAGCGAAACAAATGCATCACGATTGATTCACCCAATGCCTGGCCCAATATGTCACCAATGAAGAAATTAAAGCCTGCTGAACCCATAAGCTATGACCAATGCATATTGCCTCTCTAGCTAATCACCATATAGAAATCCCATTGGGATGAGGAAATAGTGATGCCAGGAGCATCGCCAGAAGAATTGATGAAGAAATTGCAATGTTCAAAGGGATTTCTGTTTGGGAAGTGATTGGTGTATCTATTTTGCTACGCGTCAGCAATTTCTTGGTTTCAGTGATCAAAATTTCAGAACTGCTAATTCGTCTCAGCATGTGCAAGTGTCACATGCCCCTTGCGAAAGTACTAGACTCCAAATCAGGCTGTAAGATGACCAGTAAACTCGATATCATCTTGCCTGATTGTGTTATGTGAGACAGGAACAACTAAATTGGTGACATAATTTACAGACGAAATTGAAGTGAATCAGGTCATACGAGTCATAGATGGAGCAGTCAATGTGCAATACAAACCTGACTGAAACATGACCATCATGCTGCATTCATACATGCATCCAACCACATCACTCTCCGCACAGACCTAGTTCACATGGTCGACATTTTGAACATTGCTGACGGTAGGCCATGGAAATCGAGGTGAAGGAGCTGGATGGGGAAAGGTGAGTATGTCGGGCTATAATAATCAAAAACTAGTGGATGGATCTACATGCCGTACATTGCTGGCTGAAAGCGCAGGAATATGACAGAGCTACATCATCCAACACTCAGATACCATGTATAGTGGTGGATCAGAAATGGAGAGGCCATGAAACTTCTCGATGCAAACGATTATACATAGAAATGCTATCTTGGATGTCAATAATGACTATATGATTTGTAACATACAATTATTGAGTGTAACATGACTGTTAGGATATGTTTAACATGAGCATCAACAGGGTATCAATGATATTTGTCTTACACTATCGGCAATCAAATGGCTGCATAGTCACATTCTTCCAAAATGAAAGTAATGGTGGTCATTATAAGTATAAAGGTACAGGACACAATCCTTGCCACATCCTAAAAATGAGCATCAACAGAGTGTCAATGATTTTTGGCCTTGCATCTTGGATAATCCAAGTGCTGTGCAACGACTTTAACCCACAAACAAAGTTTTGGCTGCCATCCTAGGCGAATACTCTTGTGATGACATTGCTACTATCTTCCAACAATCAGCATCAACATAGCATCAATGATTTTTGGTCGTGCAACTTGAATAAACCAATGGCCATTCTATGGTATTAACCAATAATCCAAGTATGAGCTCCCTCTATGGGCAAAAATAATACTGTCAATATCACTACCACCTCCTGAAAATGAGCGTCAACGGAGTGTCAACAATTTTTTGTTTTGCATCTTGCTTAATCAAATGGCTGTGCAACTCCATTATCCCATAATCAAAGTATTGGCCCCCTGTATGGGAAAAAATGCTAGTAACGATATCGCTACCGCCTCCTCAAAATCAGCATCAACAGTTGGTGTGGGGCTCAGTGAGCTACACAGCAACGAACTGCTATGCATAATTCCGAAATTGAGTTTTTAACTGTCAGTCTTCTCAATATGTACTTGTATACAACTTCACAACTATGCATGCAATGTCTCACAGCTCTTACTTTGTCTGGCTTGTAGCTATAGAGTCAATATTTAAGAACCAGCATTCAACTTGGAAATAACGTAACTTTAGGCAGTCTCTCAACCCAAATTACGGTGCTGTGAAATTCCTACCACCATGTCGGATTAATACTGTTCAAATACCCCGTTGGTAGAGGTTGTGATAGCTTCCAAAATCAACTTGCCTTTGTTCGTGATTTGAGCGACCTTACTTCACAAATCATATTTCATACTTGGTGCACTTCTATGAATGTGGGCTCGAAGCATTCAATTGCTTGTGATTAATATTGACATGCGCCATTGTGGCGTGTCAATGTGCACTGCTGATTTTAGAAGACCGGCAGCCCAGGCATCATATGCACTGTTTGTCATCAAGTTCTTCGCTATCCATCACAGCATGGGACAAGCTCAATTGGGAAACACTTCTGGGCAATGGCGCGGATCGCAATGTTGCACGAAGTAACTGAGTTGCAATTTCCTGAATTGACAAGTCCAATAGTCGATAACACAGCATTGGCCGTACAGCAGAGACAAGGAAGTCAAGCAATTTTGACAGTAAGTTCACAAAGAAAATTTGTATTCAACATCTAGGTCATATTGATAGTACTTCACTTGACAGGCATCAGCAACAACCCCAGTTTCCATCACAAACACGTGGGTGTTCCAGAGGGCTCTGACAGCTCTGACAGAACGCTGTACCTTCTGATGGAGAATTACATGCTTCCTGTTTCCTACTTACCACCTGTACGTTGCCCCCGGGATGTGGTGATGTATATGCACCATCAGAATGACAAGTGTGTTTCACTCCTTGCAAGGGCTGCAGTTATACTGTAGCTATTTATACAGTGCCTGGCAATGTTTATGCCTTTCTCCGGCCGAGTGCCAAATTCTACCACTCCTCTATTGCTATATAATGGATGCCACACTCTCCCCATATATGTCTAGCTTTGAGATAGTGTCACTTAGTACAATACAGTCTTCGCTTCGGATACGTCGCTTGCTGTTGCATTCGCTTAGTCATTATCATTTTTTACAGGTCTGAAATATACTGTCCAATCTTTACACTCTCTAGTACTATGCCCTCAGTCTTCGACATTCTGTGTTGATCAATCATCGGCTTGCAATGCTTCTTCCTCCTCATTAGCATATGCATAGTCACCATCTTTGCCCTCATACCCGTCGAAATAACTGCTTCCCTGGTCAAACCTACTATGCCCTCAGTTCTGCACATCGTGCGTTGATCCATTATCAGCTTGGGATGCTTGTTCCTCATCATCCGCAACCACATCATCGCCATCATCACCCTCATAATCATCAACATCATCAGTCCCCTGGTCACACCGCTCCAGTTCGGTTGCGGCCCATTGTCGCAGGCTGGAGGTTGGGATGGTACGATGCTGGTCACTTTTGTCACCTTCATCTTCGTAATCCACGCTTCCCCCAGGCACCCCGAGATGATATTCGTCATCCATGAAATTGTTTTCTATCGGGATGTTTGGGTCAGTGCTTCGATTCTCAGCATTCTCAAGGGCCACTTTGGAGGTCAAATAGCCAAGCAGAATCGCATTGTCAACACGTGCAGGTTCCACTCTGATGACCACGGCAGGCGATGGGTTCTCCGCCTGTTGGATCTGACGTTTCACTGTAGCAAGAGTGTTGTTATTCACCCTCTGTTGGTAGCTCTGTGGAAGTGTGTTCTTGGTATTCATCAAGAATGTATACATGTCTGTAATGCCAGGAGAGGTTCACAACTTGTGACCCGTTGCAGCGCAGCAGGATGGGATCGTACCACAGTCATTCCTGTAGTTGAATTAGTTGGAGTGATCAGGTCTGTCTCCATTCAGCTTTGACTTGGAAGCTTCCAGATGAACTCCTGTTTTCTTTGGCCACTCCAGGAGAGCATGGCGCAATGCGGTGCAGGTGAACATGAGCAGTGGCAAGGGTATATAACCGTCCTGGTCATCAATCATGCGATTATAGAATCCATCAGCATACTTAGTACTGCGGTAATTTGCCTGACGATGAAATTTGATGAAGATAAACTGCAGGATTGCTTCCGCCAGGAAGTAAAGTGCACACTAGCCCTTTGTTAGCAGCTTTTGACTTTCTCTGCGTTGGTATTGGATGGCTTATGCCACCTTCTGCACGCTATGCGACAGGACAAAGACAGTCATTGTCTGCCAGATGGCAATCAATGAATCCCAAACGCTATGCGTCGGATTCAAAGTGATGGAGATCATAACGCTCTGCTATTGTGTCCCATGCTGATTGAGGAAAATAGGATTTAACCTTATCAACTTGTGCTCAAACCTGGTACCAGTGTGAGTGTGTAATATCCAACATGGGCCATTGCTTCAGCTTACCTCATTCATTATCTCCTTTGTGCATGCCACAAATGCTATGTACCAAATGTTGTTTTGTTGCATAGCAGTGTTCCAGTATGTCTCTATTATCTGCCAGTGTGGGGCTTTAGCTAACGCTTTCACAACACATTGCGTTGCATAACTTACCATCTCCAACTCACTTGCACACATAAACAGCTGTCTGTTCTACATGAAGAGCTCCAGGAGTGTGCCTGTTGCAAATACAAGACGTGAAATGTCTGAGTGACCAAATCCATGGATGCTGCAACTGCCGGAGACAACTAAATGAGGTGTAGACACCGCCTGGAGTTGCAGTTGCCACTCCCTCTGTCTCAGGTATCTCTCTGTACCTCGTATTTGCAGTGGATTTGTAATGATCGTGAGCGCTTCTGGATGAGGGATGAGGGTAGGCAGGTTTTCATGAATGCGGAGAGGAGTAGGAGTGCTAGCTATGACAGATGCAGGGCTGGATACAACACGACACAGTGAGTCTGACTGCGAGGTTCCTCCGGACGCGGCTGTTCTATAACTGCTTCTACCATGCGTGGCGGTTGGAGTATTTGTTGACTGTAGCAGTGTAGCAGACGGGGTGGAAGTCATTTATTGAGTGATATCTGCAACACAAGAATTGTTCAGCGAAGACAAGGGGGTAGAGTTTTGACCTTGGACTGCAGAGGTTATGGAACTCCTTCCTTGTGAGGAATCCCTCCCAACATCCTGTATGGCAACATGTGGCGTAGCAGGGAGATGTTGAGAATTCCCCGAACGCACACATCTTTGTTGATTTTGATGACTAGCCAAACTTGGAACATTTTTCACTACCAGAGTCGTGTCACAGCGAGCAGTTTGGGAAGGCATAGTCCGATATATATGTTCAACCTTAAGAATGTAGGAATAACTTCCCCCGCATGCATACGCAAGAGCAGCCAAGGTTGACTTCTATTTGAGCGAGCAGGGAGGGATTTGACGAAAAAGGGAGGCGCAATGTAGACCACGCCAGACTCTAAACCGTGACAATACTTTGGGACGAGATCTCTTGACAAGCTCTCAATTATGGGGTCAACTGCCATCAGATTAAACTCAGATTAAACTCAGCATTGATATGCACTGTTACAACAACGTCTGAAGGTTTATTTGCACCACTTGAAGGATGTTCATGCCATCTTGGCGCCATTATCATAGTATTGCACTCATTCTGGGCATAATACTTCCATCCATCATTTGTGTTTATCTTCAGCTTCATGGCTGAAATCCCCATTTGGCAAAGCTAATGCATCGCAAAGCAAACAAAGATGTATTCTCTATTTTATGACATCAGTTGTGTGTGCTTTGTCCACTGCTAGGCATGTTGGTAGCCGTGTTGGATGGTTGCACAGTTGGGTAAAACTGAGAACTACTGAGTTTGCGCTGAGATGCACGAGGTGGAGCGGTGGAATTGGTGTGTCGTTTAAAGGCAACTCCCAGCGTCCGGAACTGACCCCTCCATGAGTACCAAATCTCGTCTCGAGGTTTCTCATTTATGAGATGCATGGAGGATGTGCAATATGCAGGCTGGGCTGTTGTGTGTTCCTTTACCTACAAAACGAAGGATATGATTCAAAATTATCATATCTCACATGTTGAACCAAGAAATCATAGGAACTTGAGTATATAAATCCTATCTTCTCGCCTACACCTCCATTCTCTTTTCCACCCGTATTGAACACAGTGCCAGCATCCTGAACTCTCTCAACATCACGTGATTTAATCAGCAAAAACATTTCCGTCCGGGTGGAATAGCTCCGTCAGAGTGGACACCATCCGTCGGAGCTGTCAGAGACACCCCGGTGGCGGATAACTCCGCGCCCGGCGTCAATATCACGCGTCGCGTTGCATATCACCCTCCAATCGCTGTTTCGCCGTTTCTTCTCGCTCTGTCGGTCTATACGAAATGAACACTTTATCTTTCCCATCTTTTGATCTCACTCGAGCTTTCTACGATTTCGGGGATTTACGCAATTGCGTGGATCCTTGCGGCCGGGTAGTATCATATGTTCTCACCCTCATCCTACGCTTCTCTAGCCAGGTTGACTCTTGATCATGGCATGGAGAGATAGAGAGGGATGACTTAACTTCGTGTTCTTAGGTGATGGTAGAGGAGATGGGCCAAATCATCATGAGAAGCTGGGACTTAAGAGAATTTCGTGTGCGAGTCAATATACCATCCCCCATAGTGTGGGTCCGAGTCCCGATGCGCCGTGTAATAACACTGATACGAGGTCTGCCCAACCCAATCAGGCAAGTCATACCCCTGATTTCTCATAACCGCTCGTATCCTCCACATCGTTCTCATCTTCATCCCCCATCTGTCTCTTTCTCATCCACATCTCAACCATCATCGCAGAACACAAAGTTAAGTCATCCCTCTCTATCTCTCCATGGCATGATCATGAGTTGACACCGAGTACAGCATCCACCCAAGATTGTTTGTCTTCCCTTCATTCTCATGATTATGAGTTGACCCCTGAACATCGCTTCAGCTTCCGGCGTGCCTCCCTACATGATCGACCGCCATCAGCCAGCTCTCTACGAGAGCTGAAAAGCGAAGTCACCTTGTCACATTCCCACGGTTGCGAGTTAAGTAACTGATGAATGGAGTCTCAGCACCAGGCGCGCAGTCCATCGATCGCCTCCAAGTACTCTTCCAATCTCACTCGATCACGGCCTCCAAGTGCATCTCCAAACTCGCTCGATCACAGGCTCCAAGTGTATCTCCAAACTCGCTCGATTACGGCCTCCAAGTTCACACGATCACGGCCTCCAAGTGTATCCCAGAGTTCACGTGATCCTGGCCTCCAAGTGCATCTCTGAGTTCACTCGATCTCGGCCTCCAAGTGCATCTCCAAACTCGCTCAGTCACGGCCTCCAAGTGCATCTCCAAACTCGCTCGATCACAGCCTCCAAGTGTATCTCCAAACTTGCTCAATTACGGCCTCCAAGTGCATCTCTCAACTCGCTCGATCACGGCCTCCAAGTACATCGTTAATGGGCGACGGTGTGTGTACGGAGACACAGGGGTAACGGAGGTGGATGTTCACTCGATTGTCATCTTCAGGCGCACCTCGAATTGCTGGCAATCACCGTGTGCTGCCAGTCCAGATATACCGTGTGTAGATCGGTAGCTATATAGATACATAGATACATAGAGGAGAATACAAACTGAATGTATAAGTTTTGAAAATCGTTGCACGATAAGTAGTAGCTATGATTTCCAGGCGCACCAGCAGCATTCCCAAAGAAGCCAGGCGTTGTGTAAACGGCTTCAGCATAACAGCAGCCACTGCGAAGTGTGTAACACACGTGTCGTTCTGATGGTGCATATACGTCATCAAAAAGTTCAGGAGGTACGTGTGCAATGTGACGTGTAGTATGTAGTTCTCCGTCAGACAGTACGAGGTTCCGTCAGAGCCGTCAGAGCCGTTCGGAACACCCGGGTGTTTGTGATGGAAACTAGGGTTATTGCTGATGTTGAACAAAACAACGCCTTATATTCCAATACACACCTGATAACATACAAAACTTTGAATGTTCCCTCTGGGCTTCCTTCTGTTACATGCGACTGTATCATAATGCTAATGCCTCGGATGTAGATTCATTTTCAACTAACAGCGATGGCACCAAACAGTAGCCCCAACCTAAAAGGGAAGGCGACTGCTCGCGCAAACATGCCGACATCAGTTATCAAACAACGCCTGGTGTAGGATCGGGACCATTCACAGGAATTCATCTCTGTAGACATGCATCGTCTCATCCGGATATATGAAGTTTGCAGCGTCAAGGATGCGAGGGCATGCGACCTCTTATATGATATAATTGTACTCGATCCAGTCACAACTTACAACTTTTGAAACTTCCAGCTGACGTGGCCACACAGCAGGAGCAGAGTTTTGCCATTTTGGGAGTGGTGGGCAGCCTTCGGCTCATATATGGGGCAAATGGTTGACAAAACCCGTTACCAAATGAACAGTTGAAGGTGAGGCAACCCTCGTGCCTTTGGGGATCAAGTTGATCGCTCCAATCCACAAAGAACCAGCTCAGGGAAGTATGAACACACGATCAAGCGGTCCTCTTGGTACGGTAGCGATGATCTCGGCGCAACGATTGAGCAGCCAAGCTCCAGGCAGTTCAAGCCAGGGTATTTCCTGGCAGTGATATCACTGAATTGGGGTGAGACAATCGACGAGGATGTTGATGATGAGAAAGGTGCGGATTCTAGAGCACCAAGTGGTGAAGGGAGCCGTCCTGGCAATGGCAATGACAGTGTCAATGGTGATGGTGAGAAGGAGACACAGGGCGGGGAGAAAGCGACCGGGAAAGGGAAGGTAACACAGGATGGGAAGGGGAAAGGGAACTGGAAGGGGAAGTGGATGGGGAAGGGGAAGGGGAAGGGGACGGCAATGGAGGAAGGAAGGGGAAGGGGAAGGGAAATGGTCAAGGGAAAGGTATTGTTAAACAAACACCAGGGGGAGATGATATCTGTCATGGTGTTGCGTTGCAGTTGCAGAAGCAAATGTACGAGGCAGACTCGGACACGGAGGGATAACTACAGCAGGTATATTTAGAGCCAGACACATCACCCAAAGTTTCAATTTCCTCAGATGATGATGCTTACTATACATAAGAGCCGGATGGCGAATATCACTCAGAACATGATTCTGATGTGTATCTGTGCATGGAGGATGATGTGGAAGCACCTTATGGCGTTGATTTGGACAGCAATGTGGATATAGAAACTGACGGTGATGAAGTAAAGGAGGAAGATGAAGTGGAGGAAGAAGTAGAGGAGGAATATGAAGAGGAGGAAGTTGAAGAGGAGGAAGATGAGGAGGAGGAGGAGGAGGAGGAGGAGGAGGAGGATGAGGATGAGGAGGAGGATGAGGATGAGGATGATGGCAAAGAACATTGGACGATTGGCCAGGAGGTGATGGTTTGTACTTTGGCTGACGATGTAGATACCATTGTACAGGATGAGCCAATTGTGGTATCTGAGCATGGCCAGGAAATGCGTGAGCATACCACACCGCCACAACCTCTGGTGCCTGCCCCACGGCCACAAAATGCAGAACCTCGCCCTCGACCACCATCTCTGGAGACTCATCCTCTCAGTGGGTTGGAATCTTTTGGGGCTTGTGATGCGGCAAAAACCTCGCCCGGCAGTGCCAATTCTGCGAGAAGCTGAGGCAACCGGAAAAACCGCAGATGCGCATCTGAATAAGTAGCTGCTCTGGAAATCAGCAGGTGGCGAGAGTCTCCCCAATGGTCCACTCCCTGATCTACCGCACCCCAATCTGCCAGTCCCTGAGGCGCGCCCGGATGGCTCAGCAGGCGAGGAGGGAACCAATCCGAGCATCGCAGCGGAGGCGATGGTTGTTTCCTTCATGCTAAAGCCGGGTTCTTGTCTTGTTCGTTTCCTTTGTTCTAATCTATGGTTCTTAGGTATTGATTATTACACTCATCGTAAGGTTTTTGGATTGCTCAGGGTATATTGTATTTTGTAGTTTCATAATGATTGTATTTTATTCATAGTATTATGGGACATCGTGTATGCAGCGTTTTTGCAACTCCTGGCATGTATGGAACCTTCTTGTGATGGTGTTGAGGCTGAATAAATCTCTCAAGTCAGCTCAAAGTATTATGACCTTACACCCACACCAGGGAGCCCAGGCCCAGCGCCAACCTTCGTCGATTTCTATGCTGTATAGTCCACTCCTCGCATGTCGTCGACAACGCCAGAGATGGCCACTTTCCATTGTCACGTATTTTCCTACTGAAAGAAGTTCATCCCACACAGCTGGCGACTTAAACATATGAAATTACACCATCCTGAACACCATCAAGTTGCACACCAGGAGAATCTGACGATTCGCAGTGAGCCAGAAGCATTCAACCTGCTCAGCATCGTGAATTCAAGGCGAACGAAGATTCAGTCAATGACTTGGACGTGTTTCCCTAACTCGAACACGTTAGAAACATCGCACACTCGGAGTCTCAACCACCGCCATCCTCTGTGCCACCGACACAGACATACCCCAGCGCCAGCTCTCCACTGAGTAATTACATCGCTGAGCCATTGGAATGCAACTTCCAGGGTCACGTTGAGAGAATTTGACCGAACAATTCCAACTATCCATTTGTGATGCGTGAAGAGTACTAATACATCCAGTGTGGGATCATGAAGAAGAGAATGAAGACGTACTATGACAACTTACTGAACGAACAAGACACCGCTCTATGTTTCCCACGATTCACAAATGAGGATGGTGTCCAGAAGCTTCTGGCTAGCTGCCCAGATGATCAGGCTCTCGGGAGAGTGGAAACTACAGACTCTCAAGGCTGTGAGATCGAATGACAAACATCAACGCCCCATCAAATACTGGAGTCGAGACATCATCAAAAGCATGAGATGGTTGATGCGGCAGCCAGACTGCACCGAGCATCTCCTTTACACTCCTCAGAGTTCCTTCAAAAGCGATAAGCCTCCGAAATGCCTCTATACCGAAATGCACACTACCGAGTGGTGGTGGGCGATACCGGTAAGGAGAGACACTCAAGGATTATAACGTGCTAATCAACATTACATCAACGCACAGAGTGGGGGATACATTGGTTCCCTTGATCTTCATGTCCGATGGAACACATCTCTCGGATTTTGCTGGTGACAAGACAGAGTGGCCTGAATATATTACAATTGGCAATCTATCTTGAAAGATCCGCCAGACTCCCCCAATGCACAGTGTCATAATGGTCGCTCTCCTGCCGATTCCAATCAAGAATTTCAATACTGTTCAGAACAGGCTGATAAAGCAGCAGTGAATGAATTGGGAGGTGCTGAACGAAGTACTTCTGTGGGTACTTCAGCCTCTCATCTTTGAACAAAATCCCAGCAGCGAGAGCGGGTAGTACAACGTTCTTTGTGCAGATTGCAACTTCCAGCAGTGCAAACTGGTTTCATCGACATGGCTTGTGGATTACCGTAAGTATAGTGACCTACATGATGTCGAGCATCATGTCTGTTTCAGGTGTCAGTATTCAAAGAACCTACTTGGAGAGTATGTCCCCCCCAACAAGCAACACCCCCGGAAGGATGACAACCTATAGAGGACACTCAGCAATGCCAACACCAAAGCAGCCAATGCCAAACGCTAATCGCATCATGTTCACTGAGGATTCAATGTGTTTCGACATATTCTCTGTATCATGATTGACTTCCCAAAACCCAGCCTTCTCCATACAATGCATTTCGGCATCCTTTACCACCTCCGCAAGTGGATTGTCCAATTGATGAAGACGCACGAACGGCTCGACATGTACAACGCAATCTGATTTACTGTGCCTGCTTACCATGACCTCACACCAAAAATTACGTCATATGAGGAAGTTACTCACTGGAATGGGAAGGAGATGAAGGAAATGAGCCGGTACCTGCCTGGATTTTTAACCCAGTCTCTATGAGGCGGAAGCCCCACTCAGAGTCCGACATTCAATCATGCAATTCAATGCACCCGGGCATTGATAGAATTATATCCGAATGCTCGACATTGATCTCATGATGATGCAACATTGTGTCACATGGAGGATGCCTGGCATCATTTTCACCCCTTCAAAGATGCTTTCTTACTCAGGCGAGCCGGCAAACAGGCCAAGACTGATGGCAATACCCTTGGAAAGGAACTTGTGATGCAGCAAAAGGTAGATGAGGAAACAAATACTCAAACTTTGACTCCATCCAAGAATCAGCGCGAAATGAACACCTGGCGCGATTGTATCAGCTACGAGATAGATGTTTCGAAGGTGTTCCCTCAGCATAATTTATTTCAGTCACTGGCATCCTGCAGGAGTGTGTGAGAGGAGGCGAAGTGCGAACTTAGAAATGTCAATGTCAGGAGAGGATCAGACCCTAGAAGGGCATTCCGGCCGGCTTTCGGAGTAACTAGGATCTCTGATGACGGCTATGGGAGCACCATATGAGTGGTTGTGATAAGTTTGGGGGAACCTGGGACTGTCACCCAACCAATGCGGGAATCCCAAACTGACTGTGAGAGATGCCTGGCTAGTTAGGGATATTCATTTGAATGACTGCAGGCGTTATCTGAGATTTTCCGGATGTGCACAGGCAATAAGAATACCCTCCACCTATGATCCATAGATTATTGTTCATTATCAACTTCTAAATCATACTATAGTACCCAGCACCTCATTCAACATTCCGTTGTTTGCATCGCGACATTAAGGAGAACCAACGATAATGACGAGTGATTCAAAAATGGTAGCAGGGAAACCCGAAACAATGACCCAACTAAGCGATTGAATGATATCCATCAGACATCATCTCAACGTCATCCACTAAATGTTCCATCTCATCAGGGCCGCCAAACGCAGGAAGACACGATTCATCAACATGGCAAAGCAGCTGGAGGCGCTGCTGGTATTTCCGAATGATTCAGTCCTGGCAAGTGGGCAATATCGAATTGCAATGTTATTTGGCTCAATTTGTGATATCTAATATGTTGGACTTGAGAGGTTAGCTCATGGTGAATCAAAATGGAGTTTGAAAGGCAATATGATGAATTCACAAGGAAATGAGGTTTGCAACCAGGAAAAGAAGGAGTGCCTGACGTGGAGTCCAGGGTGGGCAAGGGGAGTGATGATGGTGATGGAGGAGTGTGGAATGAACTTGAGGGGTGCAAATCCAGGGCAAGGCGCACCTATCAGGCGGAGCAGCCCATTCATGCTGAGCATCGCAGAAATGCAAGAGAGGAAAAGATTCTGGAATGCAAATGAGGACCGCCTAATCAAGGTCTAGGATGCGATCGAGGAGCGCCCACTCTCGAGGAGGAGCGCCGACCGAAACAGCAGTATCGAGTATTGAATGTTCAAGACGGCATTTCAGAGTGGGGAGTGCCAATGGAGATTGAGCAGCGCCTATTATAGCGGAGGAGCACCATTGGGGGTGGGGGGGGGTATGAAGCAGCCCACCATGTGCAA
>Ga0307512_10002481_pt1 | contig 23228 bp, 24 predicted proteins | sample 14_EM_MG_FD_200267 | JGI IMG/M metagenome (GOLD analysis project Ga0307512, IMG submission 200267) | Populus trichocarpa ectomycorrhiza microbial communities from riparian zone in the Pacific Northwest, United States - 14_EM | ecosystem: Host-associated > Plants > Roots > Unclassified | place...
GGTTTCTAGAACACCCTAATCATGTAGGTGTTCAAACATTCAAATAGCAGCAGAGACAACCTTCAAGTTGAAGGGGAGAACAGTGTCAAGATACATGAACCAAAAGCACAGATGGATAAGCAACGAATCCATGACCAAACCACTGAGCTTGGCCATCTTATCCTCCTCTTTTGGGGACAGCGGCAAATTCTTGAGCACAACATCTGCTTCTCTTTCGAAAAGATCAAAGACTTAATGCATCATCCATATATAGAAGTGCCATTACCATATATAGATAGGTGCCCGCTTACATACTTAGTTAGTCCCAGTGCAGAAGTCAATTTTTGAAAAAAAACAACCCCTGGTCCGTACTTTTAATTTTCGGCCCCCCTTGCTTGTGGGGGCTTGGGAATAGAACAGAATTTGCCACCAGCAGGGGGTTCTTCCTTCTTATGGGCATCAGTGTGGTTATAGAGGGAGCGTTTATGATGGTGACAGGGTTGTGGGTTCAAGGATGGATGGTTGGTTGTGGACAATGGCCTGGACAGTTCTGTGGGGTATATTCATGCTTGATAGGCAGACCTGACATGGAGTGCTGGTGTTATGTTCCAGGGTACTCTTTTTCTTTTTCTGCCCACCTTTCTCTTTCTCAGGTCACGTGACCTTCCCCTCCCCTATTACCTAATCAATCACCTGACCAGTCACCTGACCTTATGTCAGCAGCATCACATGACTCACACCAAAGCACTGGTTCCCCATTGTCTGCCTGATTGGGACACCTTATTGTTCTCCCTTCTCATTGTTAAACACTCTTACCTATTGTTCTACATCATTGACCCACATTTCCTATTAGCCATGACATCATAGGTCTAGCCATGACATCACTGACCCACATTTCCTAGTAGCTCGTATCCTAGGATTTATCTTTAGCACAGGGACTTGTTTGTATTTAAACCCCCTGTATTCCTTAGAGTTGGGCCTTAAGCCTGACTTGGGTTTCAATCCAAGACTTGTAGCTTCCACAGCGCTCTTGAGAAGAGTTTCCCTTACCCTTGAGTTGCTTCAAAGTCCCCTTTGAAGCTCTCTCTCTCCCTTCTTGCTCTATAAACCAGCCTTGGCCTTGTGCTGTACCAATTATCACACATCCCAGGTGCTAAGGGTGTTAGTCCCTTGTGCATAGATAAGACCGACAACTTCCAGTCGGCAACTGACATCCACCAAACCAACAAACCCATGCACGTTGCACCTTTAAGGCCCTTGGACCTTAACAGCTGGCTAGCAAGTTGATCCTGTCACAGTAGTACATTTAAATATAGTTATGATTTCACTTTTGACCATCTCTCCTTGGCTTGATATGTGCTTGAAACAACTTGACTGCCTCTTGGTCTTACTTTTGTTCTTCTGATCTGAAGAATGGGTCAAGTGTGAAAATGGACAAAAAAGCAAAAAAAAAAAAAAAAAAAAGTACAAAAAAAGGATACAGACATAGCTTGAACAACTTGAACAAGAGAAAATCTCTTGAACAAGTAATTTTCAAGTGTGGATCAAGTTGCATGAATTCCTTCTTGAAATGCTCTTGGGGCCTACTTGAAGCATGTCAAGAGGAAAAATGGGGTTTCAAGAGAGGTCATATTTTGCTGATGTGTGAGCATAACATCAGTATTATATATAGCCCATGAGCAGAATCAACGTAGGGTACAGTACTGATCTAACCATATGTGCTACTAAACCTCTGCAACACGTTGCTCTGGAGACTTCTATCCTTGCAATCCCTAGGATTTATGTTCCACAATTCCTCCAGTGCAGCACCCATTCTACCCGACTCGACCATGTTTCCTACTAGTTCCAGGAGCATTTCCACGATACATTCCGGGTAGGAAAAGTCAGAAAAGACACCACGACCTTTGATGATAAGATCACAGACGAGATTCAACAGAATTTGCTGGGTTCCAGACGAGCATCTGCTCTTCTCCCAGCCGGATGTGATGACACTGAAAGTGCCAGTATAAAGGTCCCGTTTCAGTTCGGGTGATAACGACTCGGATGCGGAGGAAAGTCGTCTGAGTGCGAGGAAAAAAAGCTCTATTGTAAAACCGAGACCACCTCCGTCACGAAGGTCCTGCAGACGCCATAGTTGGCGTGTCACGAGGCCATTGAGTCGGCGCGTTGGGATATTATTGATAGATTCCAGGCTTTCGATGATCTCAGCGTGTTTCTCGGGGTTCCAGTGGTTCTCAAGGATATCGCGCAATCCTCGGCTCAGTGTGAATAAGTCTTGGAGTTGCTGTGAAGGAAACATGGATTGTGGAGCGATAGAGCTGGTTGCAGGGGGGCGGGGACTAAGTTCCCCTGCTACGGGAATAGAACCGGATGGCTTCAATCCGAGTCCGTTACTAGATGATCCTAGGAGTAGTCGTGTCAACTGGTGAGTGGCATCGCCCATCGCGTCTTGGAGAAGGGAGATCCGCCAGTCGACCTCTTTTATGCCGTCAGCTTCAATTTCGATACGCTCCAGCTCCGAAATTGGTAATTCAAGGTCATTTAGCCTGAGGATATCCATAATTTCTTCTCCAGTCTTGTTCTCCCCCCAGGGCTGGAATGCTCGATATATATCCTCGACATGCTCCCATGCCGTCCTTAGGTAATCGTCGATCCTCTGGGCACCCCTTAATGCGGCATCGTCTGGAGCACCATAAACCATCTGGAATCGTGCAATTCCGCTCACAGCGAACCCCGCAAGTTCCCATACCTTGTTGCGCCTATCCATCACCATCTGCCGGGTGGCCACGAGCGAGAGGCATGTCCAACGTATGGCGAAAGATGGGTTGGCTTTGATTGTTGAAACATCGTTGATCCTTTCGATGCGGCCCAGTTCGCTAATCACTTGTCCGACTTCTCCGAACCGGCCCAGTTGGACATCGGCACAGCACACAAGGAACGCTGCAGTTTCGGTGCATCCATGCATACGCCTACGTTGTGCCTCAATGCTCGTGGTATTTCCCTCGGTATTGTAGGTCTCGAACAAGTACCGCACGCATCTGCAGAGGCTATCAACGGTAGATCCTCCTGATGGGGACGAGGGATCAAGATGGGGGGAGACATGGACATCAGCAGGTAAGGTCAGCTGAGCCCCTCGCACGTCTGGTTGAGACTCGCGTTGGACGGTTACTTCTTTCCAAATTTGTCGGCCATATTCCTGGTTGAAAGAGCCGGGGATTGCCATTACGAAGGTCTCCATCTCATTGCTCCCATCAATGTTGTCGATTAGCCACTGTACTGCACCCACATCCCGGTCCTCGCGTGCCTTGGTCTGTTTCATTGCGTGTTGTTCTTGACGTGCTTCCATTCTCTCAAAAGTGCGGCGAAAGCGATTACGGAGGAAATACCAAATCAAGCGCGAAAAAGGGCTGCGATAGGACGACTGAGGATCCATTAATGATGTAACCACGCTGTAAAGGTAGACGAGTCCGCAAAGAATGATGGGGACAAGGGTGGCGATACCAACTCTTGTGTTGATATTGAGGGTGGCATCGCCAAGCCCTATGAAGAAGAGGAAAACAGAGACGTGGATAAGCCCGGGAGCAGCCTCCGCCATCATTGGCATGAGTTCGAGACCTCCGGACAAAAACGTTTGAACGCGGGCAGTCTTCAGGGGTTTTTTAGCCCCCTGGTAGACGCGCAGATAAGATCTAGTCCATTGCTGAACGGCCGTCGCAAGTAGTGAGGCAGACAGACTGAAAACGAGGCTCATAAGCCAGAAAATGTTCACTCGGCGGTCAGAAGCGGATGGATGAAAGTTAGGGAAAGGCAACGGTTGAGTGACATTGAGGGGGATCTGGGTGCCGATCGACGCGATTTGTTGTGATATCTGAGCAAGGAACTGAACAGTTTGATCTTGGTAGTGGACTGATTGCTGTGCCGGGTTCACTCTTAAGTCCTGAATCTTTGGGACTACGAACGCAGTGAGAACTGCAGAGAATAAACCAGCCTGGGCGCGAGTGATGTCAACTAGACTGACCTGTCATGGGCTGATAACCGATACATACGAAAATAAGGAGCCCGTCCATGTCACCTCTCAAGCTTTGCATTCGAGCTTCATCATGGGCCTTAGCTTCTTTCCCGTATAGATTCCACAGGGCATTGGCACTGTCGTCAAAATCTTTGGGCTCTCCCGGGGAATTCCCCGAGGACGGTTGAATGTTCGTCAATTCGTTGGTTCCTCTCACTTCAGCGAAATTGATCGGATCATTGAGCCTCCAACTGATGCAAGCCACGTACCCGATCCGAAAATTTCCACGCTTTGTGCCGGTACTGGGAATATTTCCTGTTCATCTTGCAGGGCCATCAGCACTTCAAGGAGATTGAGTAGAGAAGACCCCAAACTCACCATTAGATCCTCTTTCTAGGTCGATTTGGGGACTTCGGCTGTCGTCCATCATGATTGTAATGTGTGTGCAGGATATCACGCATGCAAGGGGATGCCACGACCTGTGTCCTTTCTCAAGCGCTCATGCTCATAATTATGGCAACGGCAACGGCCAGTTCCGGCGGGCTAGCGGACATCGCCTTCCTGAGGAACGCTATGTCGGTCGGAGTGCCACGCATATATTTTCTTTGCTAATGGAGGCACGAAGCACTAAGCATCGACTCCCCCCTTTCTCCCCAGGCCTACCACTGTCATTCCGCAAATTCCCCGTGTACCGCCAACGCTCATCGTCTTCTGCCCCACTCGGTGTAATCCTCCTCCATCTCTACGTCTCACCGAAAACGGTGCACCCATACGCTCAGAGCAGCCGCCGTCTTGAGCTCCATCACCGAAACCGCCGCCCCAGCGTCCTACAACGTCGCTACCCTACCCGCACCGCAACCTACAAGCCCTTCAGCGCGTGTCACACTCGGTTCCCGCTCCCAACTCATCCTTCGCCCTGCGCCGCGCCGCGCTTGGCGTGAGTGCTCGCCACTTTCTATGTGGATCTCCTCGTCGCCACGCTGCCGCGTCGGCTCGCGAACATTCTCCCCTTTGCGTTCTTCGACAAAGTTCTCACAGCCCACCAGCTGTTTGTCCACCTCGCACTCCTGAATTTAGTCGTCGCACCTACTAGCGCAAGCGAGGTGGTCTTCTGTTCCCGACATGCCGAACTTAGGGTGATTTGAATGTTCTAGCGTTTGTGAGTCTATCTTGTCTCAAATGACCTACCTATGACCTGTCTGACCCTCCGTCTCCACGGCGAATTTTACCCTGTTTGTCCAACCGGGATCCCCGCGTTCAAGACCACGCTAATGGACTTCGCGCGCATCAGTACTGCAGCACATGGTACGTCTCCACACAAACTCGCATGGCAGCACGGGAACTGACACTACTATGTCAATCCCCCTTCCTCAATCACGCCCAACACAACCGACTTAGAGTCCTCGTACCATGCCTGTGTGCATCAACTCCTCGCTGCGGGCTGGCTCGGATCCAATCTGCGCATCCCACTGCTGGCAGACCCCAACATAGTTGCCAGGAGTACGGAGGACAGGCTAGTCAAGGACAAGGGTGTCATGTTCCGCATGAGGAATTTAATCAGTCCTGTGAGTGGCCTATGATACATTTATGTAGATGGCGTTGATGTCGTGCGATCACGATCAGAACGGTGAGGTATTTCCTGCGAAAGGGAAGCAGGAAGACTATCTGGGGTGGCCCTATCAGAAACTGAATTTGCCGCGGCCGATAGTCAATCAGAGCGAATGGTAACAAGCGCGCGCATGTCAATTACTGCAGAAAAATCTTATATGCCCGTGGAGTATGGGAAGGCGTATGGCGCACGATGTGGGACATAAATCGGCATATTTACTAGACGCACCAGCTACCCTGTTTACAACCTATCTTCTCTTGCCTACCCATGAATGATTATATTGATTTAGCTGATCGTTTCGTGGTGACGTCCGGGGATTTGGGACCAACACTGCGTAGGTAGGGGATACATGAAGAATCGCTATGCAACCAATGACGACGCGTAAGACACGGGTGGATGATGATCGATGATGCCCTGTCGTGGGATGTCCGATCGGATGTAACAGGGATGGCAGAGGGACCTGAGTGGTTCGGTTATGCGCGACAGCCGAAACGGGAGATGATCAAGGCGTATGGAGAGAGGTCGAAGGCCGTGACGCACGATCACCAGAAATGGCCCAGGGCAGTGTTAGGTAGGGTGCGGTGTTGTGATGACATCCCTGGCTACCATCGTATCATAACTCTCGGGGTTGCGTCTGGTGTAGTCTGGCACGGTCCCCTTCAGTCAAGCCGGATGACCGGCAGCCGCCGCAACTGCCAGTGTTTCTGTCACTCCCGACAGCGTCCTCGCTCCGACTACGATACAGTAGTACTGAAGAATTCTCTATAAAACAAGGCAATGAACAGGATATCATCGTAAATATTTTGAAACTTGACCGTACCTAACCTTCCTAGCCTGAATTTCTTCCTGTTCTTGAGATTCCGTCTTCTACATTTGGTGGTTCATCTGCGATCCGTTGCGATCCCTCTTTGAAACATTTCTGCACATTAATTGTAACGTGGTAGATTGAATGATATATAATCTGTAATACATAATGTGCAGTCACCACACAAACTAAATACATCCACAAGCTCAGTACCCATTTAACATCAACCATTTCCATGGGTCGAGACACAATATTGCCGGATCAACTCCGCAATCTTCGCCAAGATTTGGTCACCCTGCGGCCCGGTAGTGAAACACTCTGTAACAAAATGGCGGATACGCTGGTGAATCTCGTCCCTACGGCCAGAGTTGACGTGCCGATCCATGGCCAACTGAGCGTCGTTGGCTGACACATTGTCAGCGGTAGTCCGAAACATGTCACCCAGAATCATGGTGAGATCTAAGATGTAGCCCATCAAGCATTGGACATTCTCTTGACTGACATGCGAGGAATGTTAGGCAGTTTAATGACCCGACTTTGTGTTTACTCGCCTCGCTCGATATACCTCGTCAACCCATTCCGCAAACCTGCTCCCGGACCCGCTCGAGCCCGGACTATCAAATTGGACACTCTTCTGTTCCATGTTTAACACATACTCACCTCATCAGTACGCCCGCCGGTCCAGCCAAGTCTTTGACGACGTGAGACATCTTTTTCTTAAATTCTTTGCTTGATAAATACTGATTCCTATGAGTAGCAAAGGGCGGAAGGGAAGCTGAGGGTCGCTCACTCTGGCCCTATCATTCAGATTCCATATTTCAATAATATCGACGTGAACGACATCCACGCAGTTCTTCAGGGCTTGTCCGTCGAAGTAGCGACTAGACGGAAGGTTACGCCAGTATCCTAAAGAAAATGATTTCGTCAGAATTAGTTTGGCCCGGTGAGGTGGATATACTTACGGCTTTGCCCAACCCTGGGGATCAAATACGTAATGAGATGAGATTTTGGAGACGACCAACGTACTCGATGGAGGCTTCCATGATAATATCCAGCGACGTTCTCAATGCTGCAGACCATGCAAGAGGGACGGGTGAAATTCGTTTCATCGCACTTCGTTCACTCGACCGAATGGAGGCAGTCGGCGGGCCCATGATAAGTCGGTCTGTCGTCCCAACTAGGCGTTCTATGAGATCACCTAATTGCGAATTTACTGCAAATGGACTCGTCAAGAGCCATTCCAAAAAAGAGAGCAAGCTACCTTGAACGATCTCTGCTGGTATATCCTTGGGGCCTCTACCAAACAGGGATCGGCACGAGTCGTCAAATCGTGCACATGCTTTGGCTCTTGCATGTTCATGGTCCTGAGAATTTCGACCTTCAATTAAGATAATCACGTCAAATTTGGTAAACGCGACAACGATAGGTACTGAGCCTCGCATTAATCGAGTGTATACACCTTGGATTTGAATACGCTTACCTCTTTTCATGCCCAAAATCTGCTCAACTCCTTCTCCAATATTCCCACTGATGACGTCGGATGTGGGAACACATATCCTAGATTGAATGCATCAGCCGGACAGAGTTCGAGGCGGATTCAACAACGATACTCCACCAGATAGCGTGTAATTTTTTAGCTGTCGGACAGTTGGGATCAGTCCGGTGTGAGATGAAATCCCGGATAACCTGCAAGCCCTGGCCATCGCCAGGTTCGAATCCAGAGTACTCGTGAACAGTAAGGTAGCGGTTATCCTCTGGGTGAATCTCATGGTTGATATCGGGTTTCCCCACATAATTTTCTGGCGCAACCTGATATCCAGGGCAATGTCATGTTGACAAGATTGGGAACCGAAGTATGACTGAATACGCACTAATGTTTTCACTTTGAAGACGGTATTGATGAGCGATGATTTTCCCGAGCCTTTCTATGATTAAGGGTGGTATCGATTTGACCTTGACTCGGCTGAGCGTTGCATGGACATACCTTTCCAACAACTAGAATCCTAAACCTACGGTGGCATGGTATGAATGTAACTTATAGGCCAGGATCGGGATACATACCTCTGATTAGAGAGCACCTCCTGCACCTTTGAAGTCAGTGGCTGAACCAGCGCTATTTGGTGCCCTTATAAAACGGTGTCATTGAGGTTCATAGCCCTGCCAACCATCATTCTCACCTGGATTCATGATAGATGCTTGTACCGACAGTGTCCGCCGGGCCTGGGATGTTAGCGACGTCGGCCCTTCGGAAGTTCGCATGGGTGAAGACAACGCCCTTTGGAGGCTCGGAGGATATGAGATCATTGGGCCCTGGTGTGTCGGCTCCGGGGTCCCCTGTGTAGGCGGTGCTCGGCTATGCTGTTGGGGCAACGTGGTTGAAGGCTGCTCCGCGACAGGCGTGTTGGAGGTCGCGGGTGTCACTGGTGTACCCTCCGCCACTGGCGCCGCATCTGAAGGGGGATCCAAGTTGGCAGTGCTTTGGCGACAACCCATGGGATGATATCAGAGTTCGAACGGTTGAGAGTCGATATATGAGAGAACACATGAGGATTCCGCGCCGAAAGTAGGTGAAAGAGGTGCCCACATCAAGACTCGTTGTTTTGGCGTGCATCGCGCGTTGAATACGAGTAGTGTGATCCTTTGCACGGGCGACGTTACGTTGTTGCGATCGAGCAGCTCTCAGGCGTAAATGATTTATGTAATGGTAATTATCTAATCACACTCTATTGGCGAGGCCTGATAACTTTAACTTCGTGGCCTGACTCTCCCCTTCAGTTAATCTACAATGCTATCATGGTGCTACTTCCATACACTTCTTCCTACAGACTTTCACAACAAATTTCTCTCGCACAGCAGCGAGCTTGTATTGATGATCACTGTTCATGTTTCAGGTTATTCCTCATTTTTCCAACGTGGCAATATCTGTATCAGAGAAAATGCCCTACACCCAACGTTGACTTGTAGTTCACCTGCGTCCGAGAAAGGACACACCCAACGCACAGCATCCGACTCCAGAAACACGACTGTTTTGTTGCTCGTCAGTACGTACACACCCGTTTCATCCCCCTCCCTCTTCCCGCGTACTCCCGTTGCGGTTCAACAACTCGTAGCGTTGACGACGTCGGAAGGGTACATTGTCACGTCAGAGCGGACGTGCTGATTTACTTTTATAAACCTGAATGCAAACAAGGAAGTCATTCAGGCCAGCACAAGGATATAGGAATATAGCCAGATCGAGGATTATTGACAGCTGCACAAAAAGTACCGAAATGGCGATTCTCGTGGCCCTTGTCTACGACATGAGAGGTTGCTGTCAGCCTGTCAATGGGAGGGACCCTTGTACACTATGACACCTGCCCCGCTCAGCCCGGTACGTTACATATCCTTCACCACGCCGCCATCACGTCCCTATCGGCCCATCCGGTCAATCACCGACTTCACCACGGGGGTCGTACTATCGTCTCCGCTCCATCAGTCGCGATTCTCGCTCGTTGCTGCGCTTCCGCATGGAGCAGACTGACCGCAGACCCTTACGATGGACGTCACAAGTATCAGAATAGAAAGGTATTGTCCGAGAGGCAGTGGCGAGAGAAAGTTCTGAGGGTAGAAATGGTGGAAGCGCTGCAAGATCACGTGGTAACCGATGTTCAGAATGCGGGTTGCCAGAGTGCTGTACGTGCTACTTGTGTACCCCTACTATATTGAAATCACAGCCCTTGTATGGGGAATCGGTTTGCACTCACGTTAGACAAGCAATGCGAACACGCAACTCACTCAAGCCAAATCATCCTCGAGAGTGACATACCGTGACATGAAGGTTTGGCGGACTTGTCAATAAGTCCTACAATAAGGAGCATCATTGAAGGGTTCATAGGTGCGCCTTATGCTTCCCCATACAGTAGCTTCCGATGAGACGTAGTTCTTTATACAGTGCTGAGTAGTGCGACCAGCACCAAGTGGGTTATAGTTACATGAGTTGGACCAAGACTCAAGGGAGATATGTAATGTAATTGAGCTTGGGACAAGAGTGGGTCACTGGGGTGTGGGTACTCCACTGCGCAGTTGGTTAACCCACCCTCGTTGGCCAGGCGATCAGGGACCTCAGGTGCGTTTGAATGGCCGATTCCGAGCCCAGGAGGGTCTCTGAGAAGGATTGGAAGCGAAACACACCCAAAACACACCGGTGGCACCCCTTACTGTAACTCCAAAGACGTAGTTCCGAAACCCGATTTACCTGTGCTGTCTAATCCGGGTCCAAAAACTGCAACACGGCTGATCGATTTGAGAATTGAATGGCATTACATACCAGTCTTTGAAAATGCTCGGGTCGGGGGTTGAAGCTTGTTGAAGCTGAAGCGCTGGTCCGAAGTTTGCCGCCCAGCTTCAGTTGCTGTCGTGCTGTTGATCTTGCTTCTGTACTACAGTACGCCCCAAAAACTAATTTACTGGGCACCAGAAATATACTACGTATAGCACCCTCTCTTGAAGTATCCATATGTGCACCATGGCCCCAGTCTTCTTCCCTCAACTCAAACACCACTCTTCGTTGCTTACCTGGCAGCTTTCGGATGGTCCATTTCCATGATCCCGTTCAACTCGCGCGAGATTTCGGTGCGTATGCTTCACTGGCCTGGTCCTGAAGTCAAAAAAAAAAGGCTCAGTAGGTCCATCTATTGACGGTACTTCCCAAGAGGTGTCAGGGCGATCATGACTGGTCTCTACATGTGGGTCGTCACTCGTTGGCGTCTTTTCAAATGGATCACTCACCCTCTGCGTTCAGACGGGAGCTCGCCATTACTCTTGAGTACGAGTGGAATGTCATCCGAGGGCATCAGCCTGACAGCCCTACAGATGGACCATATGGGTCTGTAATCGCCGGCTCCTTTGAGGAGTCTTACTACAATCCATGAACCCGGGACTGATTTACTCCCTTGACCAGATTTACTCCACTACGCGTCTCACCACGATCATGCCCATGGTCATGAATTAGGTCGCTAATAACGTTACCACCCCGATTACCTGTCAGGTGTGCCCTACGCCTTGTGTCCACTTTCATATATTCACGCAGTTCCCGCCGGCTACTACCCCAGGTCATGGCCAGGTTCAGTTTTGTAAGTAAGTCCTCTCATGCGCCTCAGTCTCAAGGACAGGACACATTTGCACTTTTATCTCATATTTCTCTAGCGATTTCCTGACATTGTTCTTACCCTCTCCACGCTATTCATCGCAATCCGCACGTAAGTTTTCTTCGCCTCCACACCACAGCTATCTTTCAGGAGCACTCACGAGGCGCGTCTGGCATCGCCATTTGGAACATAAATTGTGGCACTTGTGGTTGGAGTATGGGGTAACTAACGTTGCATTTGCAATATTAGGTAAGGCACTTTCCACCCTGTTACAGAAGTGTTACAGATGAACTGAACCTCGACAAACGTGGCTTGATATCAGGTGTCGCGCGAGTAAAAGAACCAACCTTTAACGATTTTAGATCTTCTGGGCTTATCCATTTCTAGGTCCGCACTGAATGGGTAGCAGCGCAGTGCTCCTGCAACCCACCCCACACAGAGCAATAAGGCCAGTATGATCGCCATGCTTGCTACCGATCTCGTCCTATATTTCATAATTCTCAGAGCCTTGCTTCGCCTATGCCATGAAAGTGGAGGTATGCTTGATCCGGGACGCCTTCTTTGGAGACAGGTGAGTTGATGGCCGTTTTTCCGAATAGTGGTGCTCTCCTTCCGCTAATGTGGGACTTCCGTTCGAGAGGGTGTCATTTGGTTCCAACTTGCAACCGTTGCTGAACTCACGCCAGTAGTACGTCCCACACGTTTTCTTATACACCCCCTCTTTCATCACTCTTTTGTCGTCGGTGTTCATTTGCTTGAATCTGAGTGGTATTTCGCTTTTCCTCCAATCTAACAACTAAGAATACTGATACTACTACCAATTTCAGATGCGCTCGATCTGGTAGGCTTACCTGCCCCACGTGTAGCCAACGATGCTCATGTCTGATACGTCTCTACAACACAGGTGCCCTTGGCTCCCTCAACGACTATAGATTCGATCGCTGCGATCAGGATGTATCGCGCCCTCACAGGCTTTTTCACCCCTACACCGACTCGTACGGCGTTCTTCCTTTTTAATTCCATCATTCTCCGCGTTCACCATAGTCGATTGTCGCTGTAGCAAATTGGTGTCAGAAATCTTCTTCCGAAAATCTAACCCCCCGGCCTAGAATGGCGAGTCGGCTTTCAGAACGCCCATTCTTCCCGACCAGATGGGGATGGGTGTGCACGGGACCTTCGGTCGGTACCCGGCATCATCGAGTGACCAGAGTGTCTCTCTAGTACACTTGGAGGGACAACTTGGCGACAAACCGCACGAACTGGGTGTCCAACAAGATGTGGAAAGGGGCGTGTAGAGATGAGCTCCTGCGTGGAAACGGGCAGCCAAAAATCCATAGCCGTGCTAAGCGGATTTGATATGGCATTGCGAGAACTTGTATTTTTTGAGTAATAATGGTGATAAAGCGGGGTAAAGTGAGATCGTGTGATAAAACAGGGTGTGTGCACGCGCACAAGATCCTATAGAGAAGATTCGCCATTTTAGAGTTAGCAGGTAAAGGTGCAACCACTAATGGGGAAAGGTATCTTACTAGTATTTCAGTCTTGGCGTATGCGAAATGATGCACAACACTAAGGGCACTGATTTATGAATAAAAGCAAGGCGCAGTAGGTAATATTTCTACCCGCAGGATGTAGGAAACGAGTCCATGAGATAGAGGCTATAGTACGAATTGTGTGCATGCTGAATTCGGGAATGACTCACCAAGGTACTAACGAACGGCCTAGTACTAAGTTCGGAATTAGAAGGGCGGTGTGCGTGTGCGAGGGGGCAACCAACAAGTTGATGGCAAAAGGTTCGCTTATCAGGCTCGGGTATCAAACACACGTTACTTCTGCCTCAATAAAATCTGATTCCAATAAATACCCAGCAGATAGCGGTAATCGTTTAAACATGCAGGCAAACTGGCGGATTCCGCACCTTCAACACGGTATCAATACATGCGGCAAAAAAATCCCACGTGGAAATGCAGTCCCGGTCTGTTGGACATGCAGAGATCATAGGTCTAGGATGTGAGTGGAGAGGGGACGGGCGAAGTTGTCCTGTGGTCTGGGGTAGGACAAGTGACGATGACTACGGAGAATAGGTGCGGCGACGCGGGCTCGAAAAGGTAACAGACGACAAACAACTAAATACTGTACATTTGCAAGCTCGACAACACGATGAACATCAGCTCTAACAGCCGATAGAAGGGGAGACACAATATTGTCGGATCAAGTCGATAATCTTTTCCACGACCAGGTCTCTCTGCGTCGGTTGCGACATGATTGCGAATGTCTCAGCAACAAAGTTGCTGATATCTCGGTGAATCCTATCCCTGCGTCCAAAACTGATGTGCCTATCCATAGCTGTCTGAACATCGCTGGTTGACACATTGCCAGCAAATATTCTAAATATGTCGTCCAGAATAACGGTGAGGTCCACAATGTAGCCCATCACACATCGAACATTCTCCTGGCTGACACGCGAGGGCGGATGAGCCAGGTTCACGTCATCATTTTGTGTGTACTCACCTGTCACTGTATACGTCGTAAACCCACTCCGCGAAGATAGGACTATGGGGTGTTCGATTTTGTGGGTATCTCTTTCCTATCTTGTATATAACAAACCCACCTCGACGGCACGCTACTAACCGACCCAGCCAAATCCTTGACGATGTGAGACATGTTTTCCTTGAATCCTGTACCGGAAAGACACTAATATCTGTGAGTAGCCAGAACAGTAGAGAAACGGGAAGAGCTAACTTTGGCCCTGTCTTTCAGGTTCCATATTTCGACGATATCAGTGTGAATGACATTCACGCAATCTTTAAGGAGTAGACCAGCGAATTCCTGACTAGACCACAGGTCACGCCAGTATCCTAGAGGAAAAACAGTCTGTCAACATTGATTTCAGTCCGCGAGGTGGTTGTACTCCCGACTTCGCCCAACCCTGGAACCAGATATAAAGATAAGATGAGGTTGGGTGGAAAAGTAGCGTACTCGATGGAGGCTTGGATGGAAATGTCCCGATTCACTCTCAATGCCGCAGACCACACGAGAGGCACGGGATCAATCCGTGACTTCGTCCCGTGCACATTCGACCGCGCAGAGTGGGCGGTAGCAGGACGTGCGGCTGTCATGAATCTGTCTGTAGTCACAACCAGATTGTCAATTAGATCATTGAATTGTGGTTTCACTATGCAGACATCAAGTCGTTAGAGGAACTATCTACAGAAAAGAGAGCAAGCACCTGAGACGATCTCTGCTGGCACATCCCTGGGTTCCTTACGGAACAAGGAACGGCACGACTGCTCCACCCGTGCGTGTGCGCTGGTTCTCGCGGAGCTTCCACCTTCGATTACGACGGCCTGGTCAAATTTTGTAAACGCGACGACGACAGGGGCTGAACATCGTATTAACTAAGTGTGGGAGTCTTGTCTTAGAAAGGTTGCCTACCTCGCCTCATGCCCAAAATCTCTTCAAACCCTTCTCCAGTGCTCCCACTGATGGCGTCGGGTATTGCGATACAAATCCTGAATCGGACACTTCAATAAAACAGTTACGACCCAAAGACTTTTTGGCATCGGTCCTCTACCAGATGGCATGTAATCTTTCAGCAGTTGGACAGCCCGAATCAGTCCGATGTGAGATGAAATCTCGGATGGCCTTCAAGTTCTGGCCATCATCAGGTCCAAATCCAGAACCCTCGTGGATGTGAAGATAGCGATTGTCTTCCGGGCGAATCTCGTGATTGATGTCTGGTCTTCCTGGCGCAGCCTGGTTTCCAGAGCCTAGTCAGATTGACAGGCCAGGAATATGAAGTGGGACAAAATACGGACTGGTATGTTCACCTTGAAAACGGCATTGATTAAAGAGGATTTGCCCGAGCCCCGCTATGGGTTAAGAGCGGTATCGATTTAACATGGATTTGGTTGAGAATTACTTGGATGTACCTTTCCTACCACGAGAATCCTAAATCTACGGACAAATGAGACGGCCATAGCTTATGTACCAGAATCGAGCCACATACTTGGGATGATGAGAAAGTATTTGCTGTACCATTGGTGTCAATGCCCGCCCCCCCGCCTTTTTGTGTCCTTAAGAGGCAGTCAGTAAAGGTCCATATCCCCGCTAACTGGTGTTCTCACCTGGTTTTGTGAAGATGGCACGACTATTCAGGTGATGCGCTTGTACAGACTGAGACCTTTGGATCTGCGATGATTGCGCCACTAACCCATCGAGAGATTGCGCGGGTTGCGACGGGTCTGGTGAGGAAAACGCCCTTTGGATGCGTTCAGAATGGTGTGGGGCCATTCTCCTCTCGTGTGTTGGCCCCTGTGTGGGCTGGTGTGGAGGCGGTGCTCGCGTGAATGGAGACTGCTCCGGGACAAGCGGGGTTGGTGGGGCCGGTACCTCCACCACGGCGGGCCTTAACTGTGCGCTCACTTGCGGATCTGGAGAAACATCAGGAACGCTGCTGCAACAACCCATGGGGCCCCGGGCGATATCAGAGTAGTTCGAGTAATTAAACTCAATTTATGAGGTGAACACACGAGGATCCCATGCTGCGAGTTGTAAAATTGGTCACATTCTGGATCGTGGTTTTCGCGTGGTGCACGTTGAATGGCAAGAGCGTGATGCCATGATGCTCACGGTCACGGTTGTCCCCGTGACCGTTGTCGCCGCGTGCCCCCTCCCTGTTCCAAGGCACTACTCAGGCACCGCAAGGCTCACAACCTTATTCTGTGCGGGGATTCTGGCTGTCGCACAAACTTCGAAACCACTGAATCACAACTGGCAACCAATGTCGCTTTCCCTTCTCATAGACTTTCACGAGAAAGGCATCACGTATAGCAGGGTGATCGTCTTGATTCTGTTTTTTCAAGTCATCACCCTCGTTCCGTCATCGTGGCCTTTTTTGCAACTCATCAACACTTCACATGGAAAGCGCTGGCGCTCGAAACCACCGAGTACTGCTGTGCGGGTTGGATTTGTGGTTCACCCGCACCCGCAGAAGGCAATTCAGAGAATATCCGATTCCAAGATGGCAATACGTCTGGGTTTTTGGCAGTGTGCCTTGTTGTGGCGCAATGGCTCATGGCTTTAGCGGCATCGCAATAGTGGGTTATCCTGAGCAACCACACCCACACCATCGGCGCATCCTGCCTGAATTACCAGCTTTACCGCGGCGGTCGTCCCCTGGGGTGAGCCCGAGACACGAGTTGCGACTGTTGCAGTGCAAACGCCGACTTGCAACGCGCTTGGATTGTGCACTGGTCCGTTTGCGAGTCGCGAGTGGCTGAAGAGTCCTTCGCCTACAGATTGGTGTGCCGACACTGGTGTCGCGCTCTCTCCTCTGAACCCGGAGGGTTGGTAATAGCGGTGGTGCTGCAGCAATCCGTGGGAGGATACGGAACCAGCATTCGGGTCTTCCATGGAACTTACTGGCAATGTATGTGACAGAAGTTACAGAACACGGAAATTCTGCGTTGCAAGGTAGGTAAACTGAGGGAAGTGTTTGCATGTCGCCTCGTAATTTTCGGGTGGAGTTCGTGTCTAATGTCCGTAATAGCTCGTCTTCAGGTTCCCAACCAACAACCCTACTGGCAGGAGCTTGGAGCTTTAATTGGGGTGCTCGGAGCGGAGCGATGATTTCTGATTTCATCTCATCCGAACCCAAGGCCGGGCCGTCTTTTCCGAAATTTCGCTAGTTAGCCAACCTACGACACCAATGTATTCGCTTCACTTAATGTCTTCCAAGTTACAAGCAATTTTGTTAACTACTTTCGAGGTTGTGGTCCAATACCAGAATACCTCCCGGCACCAGAAACTGACGAAATGGGGAAATAGATGCCTACTCACAAAAACCCCAATGCGAGGGGAACGGCGTGGCTCACAGTGTACAGGCAGAATCGCATGGCTGGGGGCAGCCTACGCTGTCTCTTGGGGGGCCGTGTTCGCAATTCTACCTGGTTGGGCACTAGGAAAGTCTCTCTCTATTTCGACCAGGTCTTTCAGGTGACCTCCCCTTCGATGTCCTTGTTCCGATTCAGTTCAGATCTGCCGCCTCCGAGGAACGTCAGAAGCGTCCTCGACCAGACTTGAGGGAGCTTCCTGAGCGGAAGTTCTCTAGCCATGGGGCATGAACCTACATTTCAATGTTTTCAACATCATACATCGCCTCAGTATCCATCTACCTGCGGAGCGCACCGATCTACTTCTGTGTGTACCGGAAATCACTTCGCAAATATGCGGATCATAGGGGAAGCAGTCACAGTCACAGAACAATTATTGACAGCGGGATTAGAGCGTATCAGGTCATCCATCGCATGCCTCTAGTTAGGAGGAGATGTGTGTGATGTGTTGTGGCCAGCCTGGGACATATTCTTGTCTGATCGGCCATCGATTACGATTCGCAAAGCACGGTAAATGCACCTTTGTGAACGATCGATGCGATCAACTACGATATGAATTACGATTGATTGGCGCTAATCCTGCTGGGGTTTTTGGCCGACCAAATGCGGCTCTGACCGCTCTGTGCAGCTGGAAGCATGAGGTTCACATGCGGCCATATCCTGACACACGATTTGTCGGCTGCACCCCTCACGGGGCCCCTTTCAGCCGTACACCAGAATGCAACTGGAGTACTGTACCCGCATGACCTCTATCAGTATACCCCCGGGCTATTAAGATCCGCTCCACAGGGGTGTAACACCACCATCACGACGCCGCAGGCTGCAGGCTGCAGATTCTAACTGCGTTCCCGATCCTTAGTGCTGGGTCCCATCCCGATCACTCGGCCCTTGTACACCCTTTCACACTGCATCGCCATAAAAGTAGGCACTGTGTACCCTCCTCAGTCACAAATTAAGTGTCTCAACTTGTCCAGGGCCGTGTCCGTAAAGTATATTCTGAGTGAAGAAACTGGACATCGAACACAACTTGTTTACTAGTAATCACGTGTTTTTGCCCACAATGAACCATACCATTAAGTCTTGGCCAATGCGAACACTGACTATTTGTGACTCTATCTACAGTCGTCTTACCTTTCTCCGTTAAGGGGGGGATGAATGGTTGGAAGGGTGGGGTAACCGTTTACTTTACCTTGTCTGGCTTGTTCCCGACGACGATTTTGACGACTGAGGGCGGGACGTAGTTTTCAAGCTCCTCCAGCCAAGGCAGGAGCCCCTAGAACCACTCGCGACTCGACACGTCGTGCGCTATATCGTATCACAACCACACCCATACGGGTCGCACACATGACACCACGCCGAATGAGCCGAGTTGCGAGAAGAGGGGAACGCGGGGAATGCGGAGCGTGTGAGGTGGGATGTGGAGAGGAAGAAAATGCCCGCACCGAGGATGACGCGATGACACCTTGTCGATATAAAATATCATAAAAGTTATATACATGAAGAATACATAATGTGCGCAACTAGGTATTATGCATGACCCATAAGCACAATTACTATCGGCGTTAACTCCCAAGAGAAGGGGGGACGCAATATTGCCGGATCAAATCAATGATCTTCTCCAAAACCAGGTCTCTCTGTGGCACCGTAAATCTGATCGCGAATGTCTCCGTGACAAAGCTGCCGATATCCCGGTGAATCCTATCCCTGCGACCAGATCTGACGTGTCTATCTGTCGCCGACTGAACGTCACTGGCTGACACATTGCCAGTAGCGATCCTGAATATGTCATCCAGGATGACGGTGAGGTCTACGATGTAGCCCATCACACATCGAACATTCTCCTGGCTGACATGCCACAGAGACTGAGACAAACTCATGATGCTTCTCATTGTCCACTCACCTTCCTCGATATACGTCGTAAACCCATTCAGCGAAGTCACTACCGGAAATTTAATGTGTCTTCTATATTTCATGTTTAAAACACACATACCTCGTCTGCATGCTGGCAACTGACCCAGCCAAGTCTTTGACAATGTGAGACATCGTTTCCTTGAATGCTGTGCCGGAAAGGGACTGTTCTTTGTGATCAACAAAGAACGGCAGAAAGACCGAAGAGAACTGACTTTGGCCCTGTCTTTCAGGTTCCATATTTCAATAATATCTGTGTGAATGACGTTTACGCAGTCCTTGAGGGGTTGATCAGCGAAGTCGAGACTAGACCACAGGCCACGCCAATATCCTAAGGGCGAATGCAGGTGTCAAAATTGGCCTAGATCAGAAAGATTGTTATACTTGCGGCTTCGCCCGATTCTATGAGACCAATGTATAAGCGAGCAAAATGAAATTCAGTATAAAATCGACGTACTCGATGGAAGCTTGGATGAAAATGTCCTGATGGACTCTCAACGCCGCAGACCACAGGAGAGGTACGGGGGCAACCCGTGGCTTTGATCCTTGCGAACTCGACCGCGCAGGGGCAGACGCAGTACGTGCACGTAAGCCCGTCATGAATCTGTCCGTAGTCACAACAAGATTGTCAATCAGATCACTAAATTGTGAGTTCACTACGAATAAATCAACTCATTAGGGGATGGCTCCGCAGAAAAGAGAACAACTACCTGAGACAATCTCCGCTGGCACATCCCTGGGTTCTTTACGGAACAGGGAACGACACGAGTGGTCAACCCGTGCGCGTGCGTTGGATCTCGCAGAGCTTCCACCTTCAATTGCGACAGCTTGATCAAATTTAGTAAATGCGACAACCGCAGGCACTGAACCTCGTTATTAACTGAATGTACGAGTCTTTGAATTAAACCGCACGTACCTAGTCTCATGCTCAGAATCTCCTCAACTCCTTCTCCAATGCTTCCACTGATGGCGTCGGATGTGGGGACACATATCCTAAATCAAACCGCTTCAACCAGACAGAAACTAGCGGATTTGGGTATCGATTCTCTACCAGACGGCGTGCAACTTCTCATCATTTGCACGGCTCGGATCCGTCCGATATGAAATGAAATCTCGGATAGCCTTCAACTTATTTCCGTCGCCGGGTCCAAATCCAGAGCTCTCATGAATGATAAGATAACGATTATCTTCTGGTTGGATCTCGTGGTTGATATCTCTTCCTGGAGCTGCCTAGTTTCCGGGATGTTGTCAGGTTGACGACATAGGAATACGAGATAGGAGGGAAAACAGACCGATATGTTCACTTTGAAGACTGTATTGATGAGTGAGGATTTGCCCGAGCCTCCCTGTGATTAAGGGTGGTTTCGATTTGACCTGAATTTGCTGAGCATAGCATGAATGTACCTTTCCTAGAACGAGAATCCTAAATCTACGGAAATATGAGACAGGGAGTAGTGTATATGCCAGAATGGAGCCACGTACTTGCGATGATTAGAGAGCACTTGACGCATCGTTGAAGTGAGTGACCGGGTCCCAGCCTTTGATTGCCCTTATAATGCGGTCATTGAGAGACCATAGCCCCACAAAGCATCATCCTCACCTGGATTTGGTAGTCTAGGAACAGGATGGCTACCTCTACCGGGCGCGACAAATGTCTGGGCCCTAATCCGACGGTCTTGGGAGGGCGACGACTGTATGGGTAGTGGCGGCTGCTCGGGGGCAGATTTCCTCCTATCACGGCGGGTCGGGGCCTGGTCTGGTCCCTCTACAACACGGTGTGTCGAGTGTGAAGACTGCCTTCGACTACGAGGTTGGTGGAATGTTGCCGACGAGTGCTCCGAAGCAAGTGGGGTTGCTGGGGTAATTGGGGTTGGTGTCCGAGGCGCCACTGTGACGGGTCTTGATGGAGCACTCCCTGTCATCACTGGCGGATCCGAAGGGATATTAGCAGTGCTGCTGCAGCAACCCATGGCGCAATGGGTGGTGTATGCAGGCGCATCAGGAAGATAGGTGCTTTAATAATTTTGAGCGACGTCTGAGTCCCCATTTGACGTTCAAAGTCACACGTCACAAAACTGAAATTTGAAATTTCGGGGGTATTTGTCAGATCTCACGAAGGGGATTCCCAAAGACCTGGGGGTGAGGTACCTGGGGTCCCCAGTGGGTTGTGAGCTTTTGGTAAGCTCGTGGCCTGTGAACTGTGAACCTTGCAAAAAAAAATTGGTCACGCGTTACGCGTCAAATTATATGAACTCTTGGCTGGTTCAAATGAACTCGCAAAAAAAACACGGGGGCCCAATGCTGCAAACTTGTGTCGGGTAAGAAGATGTGCACGTCTCACTCATTGTTGCCGCGTGCGATTCATGTCAACGTCGAATGATGGATTCCTCAGGAGGTCAATCCACCCGTACCCATCACAGGCAGTACTAGGCTGTTGGACGGTCCAAGCGCCAGTGACAGAAGAGGTTTGGGTGATTCAATCGTCCATTTTAGATTTCGTCTGTCTTCTTTCTAACGAAATTTCCGCGTTGGACGGTGGTTCATCGGGTGAACTTTGACACAACTATGACGTGGCGCATTCGCTTCCCTGAGACCTTATGAGAAAATGACAGAAGTTTATCTCGGAATTCACATTATAAACAATGTCTTTCGTAGCTGGGATGCGGTGATAGGAACGCAAGGTGCAAGGATTAGGGAGTAGAGTGGGCAAATGATAAAGAAATCATGAGAGGAAGTTGGCGTGGTCGGATCTCATGGCGACACCCATGAAAGCTTCCCACTTTCTTTGAAGTCTCCGTTTCAAATTTTAAATGCATCTCCAAGGATTGGGCGCCCCGCCACTGCCCCGCCACGCTACGGCGATCTTTGACCTTGACCTACCACTCCGTAGGCACGAGGGAAACTTAAATCCCCCTAAATCTAAGTAAATCCGAAGGCTTACGCCCGGTTTGGCGCACGCCTGAGTGCAGTGTAATAAGTTGGCTTCACTCCGCTCCGACGGCTCACCAGTGTGTGAGGAAAGACATCGTATGCGCGGAACTTTAAGTCCCTGGTTAATCAGACCTATTCATTTTATTTGGTTTCTATTGACCCTTTCATGGTGCAAGGGTACGTACAGTAGCTTCGAGCGCCAAAATGTGCGTGCACGCCTGCACGCTGATCTATTTCCAGCCTCCGTCTAGCTGTATTCACCTATCCTCATGGTTCGCCAAAAAATGTGTTCGGCTTCATGACATACAACGTGGGAGTAAATGAAAAAAGGTAAAATGGTCTCCCACCCCCGACTCAGCGGCTTGTACACGTGTTGCGGTCAACTAACCGCAACGTCGTTCCATTTGATGGGTGCTGTCTCACTGTTATCATCGTCGGCCGACGAGGTTGCCTCGCGGCGCGCATGTGAACGGCATCGTTTCCACGTGCTGTAACTGCTGGCTTGCACGTGGCTATTTGGCAAGTTCTTCCGTCAGAAACCCTTATACGCGTGGGCCCCAACGGTGCCTGATTTAGCAGAGATTAAGCGGCCCAATCTTTGGGGGAAAGACACTGGCAGTGAGGTACGGCATTCTACACAACCCGGACAGAAGGCTCGCAATCAACCGACTTAACTACGTACTGGATAAAGGGGTACTGGATAAAGGGGTGCCCCTCTCTGTGGTCCTGGGAAAACACACCCTTGTCACATGGTACACCACGTGTTGCGGCTGTGCGTCCAGTACTATCTTGGACAGCAACGTGCCATTGCATTGTACAAAAGTAAGTTAGTACTAATGCAAAAAAAAAAAAAATCACACCCACTACCATTGAACCCCTGTGGGAATTATACTGTAGTAGCCATGCTCATGTGTGGTGGATGGAAAGGGCTATGAGGAATCTAAGCTAGCATTCACAGTACATCAAG